>Ga0114923_10000272_pt1 | contig 43482 bp, 60 predicted proteins | sample SumtaG_FD_89578 | JGI IMG/M metagenome (GOLD analysis project Ga0114923, IMG submission 89578) | Deep subsurface microbial communities from Indian Ocean to uncover new lineages of life (NeLLi) - Sumatra_00157 metaG | ecosystem: Environmental > Aquatic > Marine > Oceanic > Sediment | place: near... | reverse complement strand
ATCTGTTCTTTCAAAACTTGAATATTAGGTTGCTTACAGGAAACGTTGTAAGCGTGAAATATCCAACGTCAGGATTACCTGTAACTCGCGGCGGTCAATATTGCCCGTCGGGCTGTTCTCAACCAGCCGAACGTAGTGAGTGTTGAAGCCAAAGCGCTTTTGTGAATTGAGGCCGAGCTTAACTACAAGCTCACGACTTCAGTCGTGGGTAGTTGACGCGTCACCTTACCACCATTTTCGCCAGGCTATAGAGGGCATTCGCGGCCGCCAGGAAGCCGCCCACCCCTGAGAGTCCGGGCAGTTTGGGCTGGCTGCGATATGGCGCTGGCGCGGGGGCTGTCATCAGCCGACTGGTTACGAGATCCTTGACGTTGTGACCCCTGGTGAAGTCGGTAAACGCCTCGTAGTCAGCTACAGGCTGGACGTGGTATGATAGCTTTGGACGTCCTGGAAGCCTAAGCGTCTGCGCGGTAGGCGAATCCGATATAAACCCGCCGCCATATTTTTTTCTCATCTCCCTGATGCGCTGTAGGTTCTGCGTCAGTTCCTTTTCCGCCGCCTGCTGGCCGTAGTTGAAGACCAGATACGATCTACCCGTGCCGGCGCTCAGGTATTTTCCGAACTCCGCTCCTATGGCCTCGTTTGGAATCCGCCTGACCTTCGTCCCGCCTTTTACCACGTTAAACCAGAAAGCCCCGTATGGGGCCCAATCTCTGTGCTCCCCGCAGTCGGCGGCCCGACATTTGACCGGGTACCTCGTACTGACCGGAATGGCGCTGTCGAGAAATTCCTGTATGTCCCGCTGCAGTTCCTTCTCTCCACGGCTCAACGGCTTTGTCTTCCCCGTGAATAGGTCGGGAACCATCTTCTCGGCTATGCTGTCCTGTAGGTCTCTAACGCGGCTTAATTTCCATCCTTTGCGCTCCAGGTGCATCTCTAGCGGGTCGTCTGACGTGGAGAGGTCTTCATGCTCCAATGCCAGCTCACGCCTCAATGCTGGAAAGAGGTCTTTCTGGGTCTGTCCGAGACCGGACGCCTGTCCTGCTTCGATAGCTGTCCATACCATCCCTTCGGCCTGCAGCTTGAAATCTTCGGCGCTATATCGGCGCTTCGTCTTTTTTATCCCTGGATATTCTTTGCGAATCGCCTCCAGTAGGGCGGTATCATCCTCGAATCCCATCTCCTGTGCCATCTCGTCAAGTGTCTGGCCCTCCTTTCGGCGCATGAATAGCGGCACTACTGCAAACTCCTCTTTCGACTTGTCGCCCTTGTATGGCCGCAGGCCGCCGCCGTCCAGAATCTCACGCCCTAATGCCTTGCCCAGTGTCTCCTCCATATCGTTCTTGTCGTCTGCCATCTGCTTCGCCAGGCCGCGAACCATCCTGTTGACGTTCAGTCCGTGGCCTGGCGAGGCGTCTGGCTTTGCCATAGGCTCAGGGATGCACGAGGTCGCGCACACGCGCTGATACTTGGCGCACCTGGTTAGACTGTTCTTCAGAAACCATTTCGAGGTGTTGGGAACTTGTTTCCGCTCCACGCACGTGCGGGTCTGGAACCTGAAAGTTTCCGGCCTGCACGGTTGCCCTTCTGCACACGCGGGGCCCTGCTTCATGGCGCGCCAGATTAGCCCACCGGTCTTTTCGCTTTCTATCTCTTGCCAGAGGAGCGTATTGGCGATGTCTCCCTCCAGGCCTGAAAGGGAGCCGGCAACTGGCATTGTCTTGCGCTTCTTCCTGCGCCGTGTCGGATGGGGTCGATCTTCGCGGCCTAACACATACAATGCCAGTATGCCGGCAATCCATAGCCACTTGTTGCTTTTGCTTTCTGCCACGACCGGGGGTAGGATCTCCGGGAACGATGGAGGCGGGGGAATGACGATGGGCGTGGTTATCGGCCCAGGCTGTCTGGTTCTTTCGGGGAGGGAGGTGTTCTGCGCTGCTATGAAGGCCTCCTCCGCAGGCGGCCCGATCTTAGTTACTATAGGGGCCACAGTCGGATAAAGCGTGATAGGGTGTGCCGGGTCTGGTTTCTTGTATATTTCCCAGGCTGTTTTGATGTCGGTCACTGGCTGGATTTCATACAGGCGTTCCGCCACGCTGTCCTGCTCTGGTTCCCCCGCAGTCGGCGAATACGCTGGCGCTACATCTGGTGTCGGCGCTATTAGTTTTGGCAGGGCTCCCGGCTTATAGCCTCTTGTTACCAGCGCGGCCCCTGCCTCGCCTATGGAAAAGAGCGGATATTGTTCCCTGGGCAGCATTTCGGTTGCGCGCTGCAATATGAGCGCGACGAGCCTGTCGAAACTCAGTTGATTGATCGTCCATGTTCCCGTTGGGAAAACTGTCAGTCGCTCCAGCTTCAGCACGTGGGTAATCGCCTCCTGGAGCACGTCGCCTCTTGCGGGCACCTGGCCTAACTGTATTGTATACATGCAGAGCCTCACCTCCGATGATGATAACGGGGTTGTAATCGAAGGGCATCCCGATGCAAAGCACAATTTTCCCCTCGTTCTGTCCCTGTTCTGGTTTCCTGGTTTCGCGTGTTGGCATAAAGGCCTCCCTGCTACACTATACCACAACTAGTATCAAATATGCAACATAAATTCGCTAGTGATGACGGCGTTTTACGACAAGCTGTGGTAAAAATGATACATTTTGTCTTGACTGTGCAACAAAAGCGTGGTATATTGTAGATACTACAGGAAAACCGTTAAAACGCCGCCCACTTCTCACCGGCTGGACGGTATGCGCGTGATGGGTGGGTGATGTGCGCGTGATGTAAATTTTAAGCTGGAGGGCAGAATCATGGAGAGAACGTTGAGAAACTAGCCGGGAATGCCTGAATGGGGTGCAGGAAAATGAAAAGACGCAAAGCGGCGTTGACAGATCAGGTGACGGTGACTCTGAACGAGGCCCGCCATATCCTCGCTATGGGGCCTGAGCAGTTCAGGAGGCAATGGAAGCAATATTATCAATTCGAGGTGAAGCACACCATTACCACCAGGGGCCTCAAGCTGCGCCTGGTTGACCTGGTTCGCGCTGTATATCCTGATATAGCCGGCAACGACCTGGCAGTGCATTTGATGGCACAAGATTTCATTTGGAGATTGAAGGCGCACCGCGCGGAGAGGCATCCGAACAGCATCGTAAATCAACGGAGACGCAAGGATGGGGAGGCAGCAGGATGAGACTATTTGGAAGGAAGAAAGAGCCGCTTAAAACAAACTCGAAGCAACCAGCCACTTTCATAATGGCGCTGGAGAAATACAAAACACATCTTGACTGGACTGTCGTGTATCAGTATCTCGAACGGCCTGGGACAGCTCCCGCCTCTATCGCTGAAGTTGCCATAAGGGACACGCTGCCGGTAGGGGAAAACATCGAGGCATTTCTACGGGAGACCTACGGATCAGGGTCGTTTAAGGTGTCAATAGTGAATGCTGCGCAAGAGGTCTTGTGCTCCTATGTCTACACTATCGGCGGCGCTGCTCCATATAAGCCGAAGAAGAAAAGAGGCACGGTGGGAGAAGAGGAGGAGCGGGAGAAAAAGAAGAAGAGGAGCTCCATCGGAGATCTGGCGGAGTTAGCGACCGTCTTCGCTACCATCCAGGGCGGAGGCATGAATAGCCTGGCAGAGAAGATCGTTGAAAACAGTATGAGCGGCGGATCTTCTGGCATGGAGGAGCTGGCGAAGGACATGCTGATTACAAAGTTCAACAACGACCTCAGCAGGGAAGAGGGAGACATGAGCCGGCTCAAAAACCTGGTGGAAGTGGCACAGATGTTCGCTCCCAAAGTTCCCCCGGAAGATCTCACGAGCAGCATAATCCAAATGGCACCCTCGTTTATCAGCGCCCTGGCTATGATGAAAGGCGGAGGAGCGCCGGCAGCCTCGGTTGGCCCGGTTGCTGCACTGCCGGCCAATGGCGGCCTAGATATACAGGCGCTCAAAGAGCTTGCCGACAGCCTCCCGCCTGAGATTATAGCACAGTTTCCCCAGGCGCAGCAGAACGCACTAATGCAGTTGAGGAGCGCAGGGCCGGCCGCCTCGCCTGAGTCGGTTTCTCTCCCTCGGCCCGGCGCTCCAGTCGTGACCTCGCCAGAATCCCCGGCTCAAACATTACAGGACAAAACGGCCGCCGATACGCCGGCTGTCTCTCCAGCCTCAACGTCTCCGGCAGGTGTATCGGCGGCCGCCGGGCAGCCAAACCATGATGCTCTTGACGTTATGGTTGAGAGCGTCCGCGAGGATCTGCGCGGCGATTCTACCGATAAGCAGATCGCCCAGAATATGCTCTCCATGTTTACGGCGGCCCGCGGCCTTACCACGGAAGTGCCTCATCCGCTCTTCAAGGGCGTAATGGAGGCAACGGACGAAACGGGACAATACGAGTTCAGGCGCTTCTGCGCCGCGCTCCCAGAGCTGAACGCAAACCCGGAGCGGATCGACACTATTGGGCTGGAGATCCTGGCACTAATGGAAGATGGCGCAAAGGAGGTCCTGGAGGCACAAAAGGCACCAGCTCCGGAGGCCATATTTGAGTACGAGACAGAGGCGGAGCGTATAACCGCCACGGAGGATCAAGATGGAGTTCATGTACCTCGATCTGCCGGGGTTTCAGGACGAGAGCAACGATCAGAACCTCGGATTAATGCGGATCGAGACACTAGCACAGAGACACGCGAGGAAGACGACCGGCAAGAAGCCCAGGCTGTATAAGTTTACCTCGAATGACATCAACGACCGGATTTCATGGATCGAACGTGAGATCAACGTTGGCAAACGATCTCCGAACGTGAGGCAGATCGCCGCGGATGCTCTGAAGGGCGTTCCGCCGCGGCAGTGGGAGCGGTCGGCAAAGGCGCTCTTTAAGTGGACGCGGGACAACATCAGGTATACGCTAGATCCCCACGGCGTTGAGCTTTTCCAGAGCGCCGATAGGTCGGCACAGGTGGGGATCGGTGACTGTGACGATCAGTCAATCGTTTTGTCGTCTCTGCTCATGTCAGTTGGCATTCCCGTGCGACTCAGGGTGATTGGCCTGAAGGGACAAGATAAGTTTCAGCACATCTACGTGCTTGCCGGTCTACCGCCGCACCGTCCGACGAAGTGGCTCCCGCTGGATGCCTCGCGGGCAGAGGCGGCCGGGTGGGAGCTTCCCGAATCTGAGCGCGGCCTTCTGCGTGACTACGCGGTAGACGATTATGATCCAAACGAGTAGGAGGTTACAATGAACGGATTTCAGGTTTTGAGAGGCGGACGGGCGGCCCAGGCGGTCGCGCTGGGACAGACGCACTCCTCCGTCGTTTCGTCCGAAGTGGAGTCAGAGTTGGGCCACAGGGGTTACGCTGTTGTGCATACCGTTGTGATCCATGAGCCAGTCGTCCCGACACTGACCAAGAGCATGGCGATAAATGTCGCCATAGACGAGGGCATTCAGCAGATGGGCGTCCCTCGAACAGTTTCGCATTATTACACGTGTCCTGCCGGCGCTTCGTGTGGGATTGCGCCAACGCGCTGGGTTGCCCTGGTGAACTGGTGCGTAAACACGGCAAACGGCTATCTTGCAGGCACTTACAGCCTGCCCACGTGGGCGCAAGGACTGTTTCAGAACGGAAACCTTCACGGGGTCGCTCTGGGGGGTCTTGGCGGCTTCACGGATTGGGTTCAATCAAATCCGTGGTTCCTTCAGTCGGTGGGTGACAGTATCTCCAACTATGGAGAGCACCTCACAGCTAAGAACGTCCAGGACGCCATCAAGGCAAACACGGAGCAGCAGCTAACGAAGGCGGACGCTATGGCTCTTGTCCAGGCGCTCCAGTCTGGAGGCTACGTTCCCCAGGGGAAGACCGCGGCAGTGGCCCAGGGGGCCAGCATGGCAGCATCGCCTTCCTGGATGATGCCGTTGCTCATCGGCGGCGGTATTCTTGCTGTTGTGCTCTTGATGAAAAGATAGCGTGAAGGTGGGTGCGAAATGGCTGTGATCACTGTTCAACTGCCGGAGGTAACCGCTGCATTGAATAGCAGAGGCTACTTCGCTCGGCATTCGGTCGTTACGCCGCCGGTCGTGCATACGCCGCCGCCGGAGATACACATTCCGCCGCCTGGTATTCATGTACCGCCACCTGGCATTCACGTGCCGCCTGGTGATGGGCATCATGCACCGCCGCCACCTGGCATTCACGTGCCGCCTGGTGATGGGCATCATGCACCGTCGCCGCCTGGCATTCACGTGCCGCCCGATGGGCATCATGCACCGCTGCCGTGGATAGTGATCCCGCCTGATGGGGAGCACCACGGGCCGCCGCCGTTGCCAGATGTTATACCGATGCCGGGAGAAGAGGTCTCTCCCTACGCTAAATACTTGAGGCTTCTTCCGTTCCTCGTGGTTCTCGTGCCGGACAGATACATTCTGGATTTAGGGAGGGTTTTCGATGGGTAATTTAACCATTACGCCGATGGGGCAGACACAAGGCGGAGTCGTAGCCGAAACGCTTGAGGACCAGTACGCTATTCTGAGGCAGAAGTGTATGGACAACTACGGCCCGGATTTCTGCAACTCCGTGCTCCCTCGGAGCATGGTCTACGCTGTGACACGCCGGGGCGAGGGTTATACGCTCCCCTGGTGGATGTGGATGCTCCTCGGTGCTCTGGCAGCAAAGCTGATCAAGTAGAGGTTAACTATGGATGATCTCGGAACTCTAAACACGCTCTTGCAGAGATCCTCGGCGCTCATAGCCCAGTCTGCAATGAGGGTGCCTGGTATTGATGCCCCGGTCCCGTTCAAATATGAATTTCGGACGCTCAGGGCCAACCAGGAGCGCCTGGAGCGGGAGCTTCAGGCGGCAATAGCGCGCCATCGGCAGCAAGGCCCAGGTAACCTGGGTTTCCCTGTCTTGCTTGTAGGCGGCGCAGTTTTGGGAGTCTCCGCTATAGGCGGGTGGATCTATAAGCATTTCACGGACGCCAAAAAGTTGGAGACGCAGACAAGTATCTATGACCAGCTACGGCAGGAGGGAGCCACTTCGGAAAGGGCCGCTGAGATAGTGTTTGGCGGCGGGGCGGATTTCAACAAGATCATGAAGTACCTGCTCATCATGTCTGTGATCGGGGCTGGTGTATTTCTAGTGTCGAAATTCAAGTAAAAAAGCGAAAAAAAGGCTGACGTGTGGATCGTTGCTATTACTCACTCTTTCCAATTATCGCCCTGAACGATAATTGGGAAATGTCAACACCAAAAAACGGAGGATTTCACAATGCGAAAAGGAACCTGTAAATGCGTCAAGGGACGCAAGCTCTGCCGCCTGAAAAGTGGGAAGGTTCGGTTCAGAAAAGGCAAGTGCGGCAGCGGAAAAAAGAGGTAATTTAACAATGTCGGCCAGCGAACTAATGCTACTACACGGGATAGGAGGAAGCGACATGGTATCAAGAACAGCAGCTTTCGGAAGGACTTTTGATCCTTACACGGGTCGGTACATCTACAAATCGAAGAGGAGAAAAACACGCCGCTCAGTCTCCGGCCTCGGCAGCCTGGGCACCTTCGGTCAGACCTCTTCTCTCAAAGGCACGTTCAACAGCGTGAAGGGCGTTCTGATAACAGGCGGGATCGCCGCCGGCGGGGCCATAGTCACACAGCAGATATTTGACAAGATCGCCGCCAACTGGCAGATCGAGGGATGGAAGCGGGACCTGGCTCAGATGGGCACGGGGATCGCCCTGGGCATCCTCATCGCCAAACTACTGAAGAAGCCGAAACTTGCCGCCGCCTTCGCCATCGGCCCGGTCGTGGCTGGACTGATCAACATCTTCGGTGACGTGATGTCGAACACGGCAGGCCTGGGATTTACCGCCTTCAATCCGGCAAACGTCTACAACTCCATGTATTCGCCCCTGTATGGTGCGGATAATGGGTTGGGCCTCAACACATACGAGGCGGTGCCAGGGCCTACTGGCATAAGGCGCGCTCAGGTGCCTCCGCCACTGTCCTCGGTCGTCTCTGGTGCCCTGTAGGCATCACAAGATCTGCCTGTAGGCCCATGGGCTTATAGGCGCGAAGCAAGACAGGGAGCAATCGGCCCCACGTCGCACTTTTGCGATGTTCTCCGGCAAGAGAATAAACCGACGCTCCCGCCATAGCCTCGCCTTGAGGCAACGCAAAAAGGAGAATTGAAAAATGGGTTACAATCCGAATTTCGGACAGCCTCCAATAGCAGATGGAGCCTCCCCAATGATAGCGGGCCCTCAACCTGGGATGGTGTGGATAGAGGCATTGCGGCAGTGGGTTGACATGAAGTCGTGGACGCAGGAGCCGATCTACGACACGGAGAACATAACCACGCCGGTGACCGCCGGTGATGAGTATATCTTCTTCAGAGATCCTGCGTTCCCCACCGGCGTGAGAAAAGACCGCAGGCACACAAACATGGTATCACAGCAGCAGCTTCCTTCGGGATGGCACGCTACTATATACCAGATGTCGGTCAAGATCCTCTTCCTGGAAACGGCGGCGGGATCGGGTCTCTTTACGACCCTGGAGGACGCCCTGAGACTGTATTACAGTGGCGTTGCGTCTTTCATCACTGGCAACCAGAAGACGGAGAAGGAAGCGCCCCTGATCTTCTGGCCTTCCCCTCTCGGTCTGACCGGGAACTATTCCCGAACGGGGCCGGGATTCTCAACATTCGGGACTGTCAATAATGGCATTCCGTCATTGTCTGCAACCGTTCCTCTGGAACTGCCGATCACGCTGTCAAATGAGTTGACCTTCGAGGGACGCATTCGCTTCCCTGGTGCGGTGACTCTTGACAACGACGTGCAGATCCAGTTCACGCTGCACACTTATATGTCGAAACCGTTGCGCTAGTCGCTCCCTAAGCGAACACACTAACAAGGGGGTGATACCGCGATGGGAAGACAAAGAATACTGCCGGGTGTACCGCCGATCACGGCGTACCCGATAAACGAAAAGGACGCGGCAATGATGCGCGTCCCTCATTTCTTGCCGTTTGAGCCAATTGCGGCTATAGCTGCAAATGCCACGGGGATCGTTGACCAGGTAATCTCATGGCAGGATTTCGTGGCGACCAGGATCGGATTCACTAGTGACACCGTGGGCTTTCCTGCGGCCGCCGGCCGGTGGCGTGTTCAGATCCAGGACGTTGGAGCCTCAAGGCAGTTCCAGCCAGCAGCGTGGAACGTAACCGCGCTCATTGGATCTAATTCAGGCTTTGCCGACGCCGCGGCAGTGGATCTGCCGACGCCGTGGGTGTTCCTGGAGAAGACCACTGTCCGCGTGACCTTCGAGGACATCAGCGGCTTTGGCGGAACTCCTCACTTGCTCCTGGTGGGGTATCTCACCAACTGGCAGCGCGATGCCGTGGCGGCACAGCGCCGGGAGGAGCTTGAGATAGCGGCGAAGGAGGCCCTGGCGCAAGGCGAGACGTGGAGGCGGTGATCCTGAATGCAATCGTACAGAGGTCGAATCGCTCCAGGAGATCCCGGGGCCATCCTGTATGACAAGCTGGAGACCATCATAGAGCTTCTGGGCGTCATGGTGGGCCTCGCGCCCACTGCGGCGCTGGTAGCGTAATACCCAGACTTAGGGGAATTGTACGCCCGCGGCGGGACGCCAGGGGCACTGGCGAGCAGGAATAACAAGGCCCTGGAGCTAATGTTAGCGGCCTCCCTGCCGTCCGCTCCTGAGAACGTCCAGACTCACACGGTGGGCATCGTCGAGGAAAGGCTTGCCTCTAATATGTCACAGCCGCTCATGCGGGTTGACGTTACTAATCTTAACGTGGCCCAGCCGCTCCTGGTCGCTAAGAAGGGCGTGGTAACCTCTGCCGGCGGGATCATACTGGCAAGGGAGACAAAGGCTTTTGTGCTCCCGAACGGATCGGAGCTTTGGGGGGTCGTTGCCCTGGGCACCATTATCGTGACCGTGGGCTATGGGTACGACATACAGCCCATCATAGCGGCGCTCGTAGAATCGGAGGGTCTCTGATGTGACACGAAACCAGCAGATCCTCATAGCCGTGGTACTCGGCGGGGTCTTATACTTCGTTCTGACCAGGCGCTCCCAGGCGGCCCCTGGAAACGGGTTGCCTGGCGGCCAGGACTTCCCGGCAGAGGAGCGCAAACTTCCAGCCGCCATATCGGATCGGGTTATGGGTCGCAGTGGCTTCATATTCAGGTACGGCGCTGAGTACGCCATAGATCCCGCTCTCATCGCTTCCATGATAACCGTGGAATCCGCCGGCCGCGCGAACGCTTTCGGCGCGGCGGGTGAAATAGGCTTGATGCAGATCATACCGTCCACGGGGAAGTGGATCGCAGGCGTCACTGAGGAGCAGCTATGGACGCCGGAGATAAACATCAGCACAGGGACAAAGTATCTCCGCTACTGTATCACCAGGAAGGGCGGGAACGTCGCCGCCGGGATCGCCGGGTACAATTACGGCCCGGACAGGGTGCAGATCGCAGGCGGCCGGGTAGTGGCCCCTGAGCACGTTTTGAGGTACGCCCGCGATTGCCTGGAATTTGTCAGTCTCTATCAAAGGCTTTTCCGGGAGCAGTTAGGCACCTTCTATCAAAACGCATTCCCCACGGGCCGACTCTCCGGCCTGGCTTGTGGGCAGTGTTCACGGCGCTAAGGATGGGGAATTGAAATGTCAACGTTTATCCCAGGGAACGCTCCGCTTGTGTTCCCTTTGGGCACAAAACTGGCACACGGAGGCAAAACTTGGGCGATGTATACGAACGCTTTTAAGAATTGCACCTGGATCGGGTACGCCGTCCCTGGCGGGACGCGGATCGTCCAGCTTCCAGGGATAAGGAGCAACTTAAGCGCCGACTTTTCAGGCATTAAAGCGTTTGTAAAGCAGCGCCAGGCGACAGCTTGCGGTGCTTGTGGAGACTAGACGATGGAGACAACGTACAACTACGGAGTAACTTTTGGAACTGCCTCAGATCCGCCTTCCGGCGCATACGTGGCCGCAGATTTTACGGGTCTGACTACATACGCTTTCGCCAGTGGCACGAAGATCATTCTCGTCTTCGCTCATAATGCCCAACTGGTGATCAGGTTTCGATATAGCGCCACGGCGGCTTGGGGGAATGATATAGTCTTGTGGGACGCTCCCCAGGCGGAGCCTATCTACCTGTCGGCGCAGTATTTCCAGGTTCAGAACTACGTCGCCGGGTCGCCGTGTATCTTCCAGGTAATAGGGCAGTGGTAGAAAGGAGCCTCGATGGCATTCGGTTATCTTGAAGGCACTACCGCGGCAGGCGCTCCCGATGAGGTGGTTGACTGGTTCGCCACGTTCCAGCAGTGGATGACCTCCGAGGTCGGCTGGACGGTGGAGGCCGGCGGCGGGACTACTGATATAACGTTCCGCTCCCTGGGAGAGGCAGGCGGTCTCACTATGCTATATCTGCACGTCTATCGCGACGGCGGTCTCCCGAACCGGGTGAGGATAGAGGTCAAGGACGACCTGGCAGGCACGCACGAGACGGCAGAAGCCGGGTATCTGGACGGCGCAGGCGCTCAATTCGCCTTCTGGATGGCAGGCGATTTGGACGCTATCAACATCTGTTTCCGGGGAGGGGCTGTATATCACAGCATCTATGCAGGGATGGTGCTCCCTTTCGCTCTGACAGTGCCAGACGAGACCTACCGCATGATCGCCACCAGCACACAGATCGCAGGCTCAATACTGCGCGACGCTTCCGGCGTCTGGGACGTTGACCATCCCCTCTATGACAATCAACTCCTGGATGACTGTATCATCGACCGATACGATGGCAGCCTCCCGCTTGCAGGGACGTATTTCGACAGGCAGGCAAACATAGCCGGGCAACCGAAACACATCAGCGCGCCTATCAACGACGCCGGGCCCACGGTTATGGATCTACTGGAGACGGGACGCCCCGGGGCCACAACCACGTGGATCGTTCTCCGCGACAGGGACGGACGGCGTTATGCCATGAGGACGGGCGGGGTGATGCCCCTGGGACAACAAGACCCTGGAAGCTTCGCCGCTGTTACTGGAGTAGCCGCCAACTATGGGGCACTCTGGACGGCCCTCTCGGCGCACCTGGTGGCCCTGGGTTGGGTTGACCTGGGAGATCCTGGACTCTGGACGGAAGGGAGGCTCTATTTTTCCGCGGGAGAATCAGGGGAAGAGGAGATCTACATCGGATACGCCCGGAACTCCGCTGTCACAGACGAGTTTTTCCCATACGTCCAGGACGATCTTGTCCCAACGCACAGGTTTCCGACGGCCACACCGCGCTATCTTGACAACCTGGATTTTCCCATAAACTATTGGATTTGTGGTGACCGGGATTGCTGTGTCCTGGTCTATCAGCGCGCCGGCGGGTATACACTGACCTGGTGCGGCCTCCTCCCCTCGTTCGCTCCTGGGCTTCTGGCTCCGTATGCAGCAGGGCCTCTGACCGTATACTCCGCCGTCGCTCTAATGCAGGGGGCCGGGGCAGGACTAAACATAAGCGGCGGCCTGCTGCGGGGCCATGACGGTGTGTGGAACCAGGTGGTATCTTTTACTGACGATGGAGTGGATGCCGACAACTCAAATCCAAACAATTTCGACGGGACGACTTATCTTCTCTGGCCGTTATTGTGCTTTGAGTCCATACCGCCAGACGAGGAGATTATCGGGCAGCTCCGCTATGCGTTCTATTCCTCAGGCGGCGGCATAGCTAACATGGACACTATCACCGTAGGGGCGCGGGTCTACACGGTCTTTCATGACGCCACGGGTAACAATTTTTGTGTGAGGACGGTATAATGCCAAATTTTCCAGGAGCCATAGCGTACCCACTACTGGCCGGCAGAACGGTGATGGTTGACGACGGGTCTATAACCAAGAACAGGGAGGTAACGATACCGCGCGGAGGAACCACGCCGGATTATAACGTGAAACTTCGCGGCTCCGGCCGGAGAATAGACGTGTACCCACGGAAACCGGAGGTATAGGCCCATGGGTGCAGCAGGCGGCACATTTTTCGGGTACAGGGAGCAGGCGGTTGCAAGCCCCAGGCCGCCACGCTTGCGACCGCAAGGATCTGTCTCGGCGATGAAACTGTCGCCGCTTATCATAGCTGGCCTGGCCGTCCCAGGCTATGACTATTTCACACACGCGGGGGACGCGCTGGACGATTATCCTTCAGCGTGGACGGCGCTCCCGTGGTCTTGCAGAATGGCAACCTGGACGATCAGGGGAGGCTTCCTGGAGGTTCAGTTGTCGTATGACGGGGTTGTCGTTGGCGATCAGCGGGAACTCAGATTCTCCACCACAACGCTTGACTCTTTTGTAGCTTACAGGGTCAGAGAGTTCTTACCAGGTACAGATACGTGGTATCAGCTACTAGCAATCATCTGATGAGGTTTTATCATGCAGGACGGCAGGCTTCAGAGGGCAAGAGATAAAATGTATACCAGGATGACTGAGATCATTCTGGGCGTTCTCTTGACTGTCGCCGTTTCAGCGTTCGCGTACACGCTTAACGCCCAGGCCCAACACAGCAGCAGGCTTCGGGACTGTGAGACAGCAACGGCGCTGAATACGGAGCGGATCAACGGCGTCAAGGAGGCGCTGAAGGAGAGCCAGGCAGATATGTCCAGGCAGTTCGCCGCCCTTCTGTCGCGTGTCGATCAGCGTTGTGATACGCTGGAGTCAATTCTTAATCTCATCGCTGGAAAGGCGATGGAAACGGAGGTACAAAATGGGTTACCGAACAGTAATGAATGACGTTCTAGTGGTAGGCGCTGGCGCAAACCAGGACATACAGCCGCCTGCAACGCAGGATTGGATGGTCACGGCTATCGGCTCTAGCGTGTGGGTAGGGGTCGTTCCCTTCCAGGTGCCTCAGGTGGACGTGTCCCTCTGGGATGGGGCCCTGGGCCCATCCGAGATAATGAGGTCAACTGACGTGCGGGGCTGGATGCGTCCGCTTCGCCTGCACATCAACAACGGCAATTATCTGAGGCTCAACAATCCAGGAGGAGCCGGGGCCAACATCTCGTGGAGCGCTACACTGACCAGGTACTTTGGCGCGGGGGTCAGTAACGTTATATCTGACCTTCAGACGGTGGGCGCAGCGGCGGTGTATGACGCCCGACCTCCTGCCGGGTATGACTGGCTTCTGACAGACTTTGGATCTGACCAGTGGCTCGGCGCAGCGCCGGCCGGCGTGCCTAATATTGACGTGGGCTTGTGGAATGGGACGATCTACTCCCAGATACTCGATCCGGCCTCCGGGCGCATGTGGGAGCCGGAGCTTGAAATCTTCGCATCCAGGACGACCTACCCGCGCATTACGAACGTTGATCCCGCGCAGGCAGTTATCTGCTTCACAGGGGTCATCTATCGCTATTACGGAGCGGGTGTGTCCGTGGTGGAGAGCCTGCTTCAGACGGCAGGCGCAGCGGGGAGCATAGACTTCCAGCCGGCCGCCGGCGAGGAGTGGCGCATCACTGCCCTGGCAGGGACGCTCTGGGTAGGTGTCCCGCCGCTGCTTTTCCCGGATCTGACCGCCCACATCTTCGACGGCACCAATGCCTCGATGATCTGCTCTCAAACGAACTGGCTCATGCAGGGCCACACGCCGGAGATCTTCGTTGATAATACGAACTATCTCCGCATCACAAACACGAACGCCGCGCAGCAAGTGGTTGGAATGAGCGCGGAATTGACACAGAGGTACGCCTCTTAACGCATAGGCAAGAGGCAGATCTGATAGACAGTAGCCTCACCAAAATGGAGGATTTGCAATGCCTAGCTATGTGGCAAATGGAATTTCGGCGGCCGTCGGAGCCGGCGCTGCTATAGACGTACAGCCAGCAGCAGGAAACGCCTACCTGATCCGGGAATTTTTCAACGATCCGGTCTTCGTGGGTGACATGCCAGAGGTACAGGTCGCCATCAGGGACGGAGTGCTTGCTGATTGTGTGGTAAGGATAGATCCCACAACAGCAGTGCAGAAGAACAGAGCCTCGGAGCTTTACATCACCAACGCCAATTATCTGAGGCTGACCAACACCGCCGCGGGAGGCGGAAATGTTGGATGGTCGGGCCACCAGGTGCCCGTGGGAATAGTCATGACTGACATATTCACGGCGCCCAACGGTGGGAACGTAGCTATCCAGCCGCCGGCAGGCGAGGTCTGGAAGGTTACGGAGATCGGCTGCGAGACCATGAACGCTACCAACCATCCTGATTTGACGCTCTACCTCACAGATGGGGTCTTAGTGGCGTCACTGATAGCGGGCGGAACGCGCAACCTGGTATGGCAGAAACTCTGGAACCTCTACATCTCCAACACGCTCTATCTCAGAGCGGAGCCAATCGCAGGAGCGGATCGCGACGTGGGGGTCTCCATGATCCGCGTGCCAGTGGAACAGTTTGCGGCGGTTGTAGACATGGGCGCGGGGGCAACCCTGGACATCCAGCCGGCCGACGGGCGTGAGTGTGTCATAACACAATTTGGAGCGGAGACCTGGGCAGGCATAGCCCCGGCGGGAGCGCCGGACATATTCGTCGCTCTCTACAACGGAGTGGTACTGTCTGACATCATGGAGGACGGGGCGACCTCCGACTCCCTGATCCACAATAGGCAGTATGAAATCGAGATCGATAACGCTGTCTACATCAGAATAACGGAGGGCAGCGCGGCCCTCAATGAAGTCTCATATTGTGGCTATACCAGGCGATATTATAACGCCTAGACCGTAAAAGCGTATTTCAGGGCGCTGCCACTTCTCGCCACAGGTTATCATACTCGGCAGCGCCCATACAATTCGCTTCAGAATAGGATGGGGGAAGCAATGGCTGAAGAATCGAAGAGTCTAATCTTGATTGACGGGGATAACCCTGAGCCGAGTTACGCGGAGCTGCGATCTGAAGTTGGCGACCTCCGGGAGAAGCTGGATCTGGTCTTGCAGATGGTAGGAGGGCAGAAACCGCAGGCAGAGCCGGCGGAGCGCACCATAGACAAACTCCTTCGGGAGATGGAGGAGGGTTACTCTGAAGAGCAGCTTGCAAAAGCTGAAGCCTGGGTAAAAAAGCAGATAGGCGGCCGTCTAATAATGCAGGCGGGCCCGGCGGGAGGCGGCGCGCAAGGGGCAGAAGTAATCTTTGAGCGTTACGAGGTGACTCCCGCTGATCGGGAGTCTGGGAGGACAACCCTCCCGGACGGATTCAGGATCACCCGCTCAATTCCCGTCCGCGTGTTAGCCAGGTTTTACATCAAGGTGATCCTGGATGAAAGCTACGAAAGCGAAGCCGAGCGGCTGATGGCTGTAATCCTGGACGCCAGGAAGCGCGGAAAGGGCAAGGTATCGCTCCAGCCTGAGCTTGAAAACCTCCTGGACGAGAACGGCAAGCTGAAGCGGATGAGGATCAGGGGCCGCAAACACCTGAAAAAAGAGAGGAGCCATTGATCAGTGCAGACGATAAGCCTCGGCTATGGCATAGGGACGCGCTCATACAGATACGGATGGAGCGCGCCGCGGCGGGTCTCTAGTACCTTCGTTCCGCCAAAGCGGACAGTCGCGCGCAAGCCCGTCCAGTTCCGGCAGTCCAGGTATGGCCGCTACGCTCAGTTTACCCGGGGCCGTGCTACCCGGACACGTGCAGAAGTGCAGGCCCAGGGGCAGAGGCTCCTGGCAGAGGCGCGCGCCCGGTCGGCGGCAGGCATAGCGCGCAAGAAAGCCCAACGGGAAGCAGCACGCGCAGCCAGGGCCGCCAGGAGTCGGCGCATAGCCGCCAAATCACCGCCGGCAAATACTAAGGCAGGAGTGAGTGCCTGGCAGGCATACTACCAGCGGATCGGAAAGCAGATCCCGCAGGCAGCCCTGGAGACGATCCAGCGCGGAGAAAAGAAAACGCTCATGAAGGCCGTCCGAAGTAAGTTCTGGGTTTCAAGAGAGGCGGCAGCTTTATCGCGTGTCGGCAGGCGTCCCGGTATCTCCTGGATGTTTGCAGTGGCATACGGCGGCGATATGCCCTATTGGGACGACTGGTACAATAAGACCATGACGGCGGAGCAAATAGCGCGCAGAGTTGCCGCCGACTACGAGGCAGAGATACGTCGCCGCGTTGTCGTCCAGGAGCAGAACGTCCGCAGGCGTGAAGCGTGGCAAGACACCGGGAAGGTGGGTCCGAAACCTCAGCCTTCCACCGTGCTCCTGCCTGAGCAAGCAGCGCCGGCCGCCCAGCCTGTGCAAAGACGAAAGGCAGGGCCGCCCGCGATAGCGTTCGATAAGCCCGCTCCAGCACAACGAGCGCCAGGGAAGCCGCCGCCAATCAACTTTTGAGGGAAAGACCATGAATACATTTAAAGGCTTAGGTCAGACGCCGGCACAGTTCGCAACCAGGCGGAGCCAGTTTGCAGCACAGGCAAGCGCCCGCGGATATGGTGCCAGGCGCTTCAGAATACAGGGCCAGGGAATAAAGGCTCAGGGGCCAATCCGCCGCCTCTTTCGCAGCCCGTATGCAGCATTCAGGAAACTGCAATGGGATGCCACCACGGTGAGGATGGCAAAACAGTTGGGCAGGCAACGATGGGCAGCACGGGCACAGGCCCGCGTGGAAGCGGCGCAGCAGAGGGCACGGGAGCGGGTAACGAGAAGACCGCCGCCGGTGCTCCTGCAATCAAAAGACACCATAACACCCGTAGCAGTTCCCGGCGTGCCTGAAACATACGTGGAACCGTTGACCGTGCCCATTCCAAGACCCATTATACAGCTACCTGTTGACACGGGGCCTGTCATGAGCGCAAGGTCGCTGCCAGTCACAGATCCGGAAGTATTGCAGCGGACAACGGAGTTACTAGCACCGGCGCAACTGGAACGACAGCTTAACATCATGAAACGGTTGGGGATCAGGTGAACTACCCCCGCATAAATGTGGGAGCTTCCGGCTTCACAGAGGTTATTACTTCTAACGTTCTCCACCGGCTTGAAATCGGGTAGTCCCTACCCTATTGAAAATTCAGGCAGTCAAGGTATTAGCTTGGTTTTCGCTAACGCATTAACTGTCCAGAACGAATCGTAACATAGTATTTGTAATTTGTCAAGGAGGCATTCATCTCCCCGCTGAAGCAGGGAGTTTTCTGCCGAACTTTGTATAATTTTGAGCAATAATAGATTTCAGAGAGGAGCGTTGAGATGGGCAGGACGATGTGGCTAGAATCAGATAGAGAATACATCAGGCGGGACGGCGGAAATGACATGCAGGGGCCGCTCAGTCTGTCCGGGACGCCCACGGAGGCCAACCACGCCGCGAGGAAGCAGTACATCGACGACCTGATCGGCGCTTTGAGCACATTGACTCCCACAGAGATCGCCGCGCTCATCGCTGTATTAACCGTCCCAGGCGGAACCATCGACGCGCGGATCACCGCGGCATTGGCGGCGGCATTAGTGGCATACCTTCCCATAGATGGCTCAGTCGCCATGACTGGCCTGTTGACGCTCTCCGGCGCGCCTGTTGACAATCTCCATGCCGCTACTAAGCTCTACGTCGACAGCATACCGCCGCCGAGTTTGGACACATACGACGCTGTTGTTGACGCCGCCGGAGGGGGGGATTATACAACGCTCGTCGCTGCTTGCGCCGGGGAGGCAGCTAACGCCAGGATCTTCGTTAAGCGCGGGACTTATAACGAAGTGGCCGACGTGGTTATGAAGGACGCTCAGATGCTGATCGGGGAAAATCCAGACGATACTGTTATCAATTTTGGGGGAGCGAATAGACAGATAGTTTTTGCCGGCGCAGGATCAAACCTTTGTGTTAAAGACCTCACGATCCGTAATTCTACCAACAGCATGATGGTAGATTTACAGGGCGACTACGCACGCGTAGATAACTGCCGTCTCTATGGCGGGGCCGGCCTGGAGGGCGTTTCCCTGATAGGGGATGAGGGCGTTGTATCAAATACGCTGTTCTCTGGCTTTGCTACTGCCGGCATGTACGCGGCGAGGCTTCAGCAGGACGGGATTGTCATCGGGTGCTCGTTCCAGGGATGCCAGCGCGGCGTATTTGCGAATTTTGGCGTGCAGGTCATCGGCTGCCAGTTCGCAACGATAGCCCAGGAGACGATGCTGCTACAGGGGCATAACTGCGTAATTGGAAATCAGTGCTACGGAACCACGCCCATCGTGATCTCTGGCGAGGAAAGTCAGATCGTGGGGAACTACTTCCGCGACAGCGGCATCAGTGTAGACGGCGCTCATGAGGACATAGTAATAAGCGGGAACTTTTTCATAAACTCCACCATCAACATATCATTGGCGGGGGCTATCGGCTGGAGCGTAACCGGGAACAGCCTCAGCGGCTCCGGCGGAGTAGTCGTGAACGCTCCCTATACAGTCGTCACGGGGAACAGCTTCAAAGGCACGACGTCCCTCGACCTACAAGCGGGGACTTATTACTGCGTAGTTACAGGCAACAATCTGGCAGCAACTACAGCGGCTCCGAGATTGCAAGATGCAGGGGCCGCAAACCTCGTGAAGGACAACCTGGGGGCCGACGTCCTCCTGGAGACGGATCATACGCGGATGAAGAATACCAGCGGCGCCGGCGTCGCTGTCGGTGACGTTGTAGTGCTTAAAGCCGTGGCGGCTGGTGACGAGTTCACGACTACAGTCAACCAGGGCGACGACATGGTCCTGGGCATGTGTTCTGATCTGACCATCAATAATAACGCATACGGGTTCCTCCAGCAAATTGGAAAGACTGTGTCCCTGAAGGTGAACGGGACGGTCGCTATTGCAATCGGCGATCTCCTGGGAACGTTCACAGCCGCCGGGATCGCCATGAAAGCCGCCGCCGGTGATATGGCCTTCGCTATTGCCCTGGAAGCGTACGCGGTGGCAGACTCGAACGGCGTCATCGACGCGCTGCTAATAACGCCCAGAAAAGTTTAACTCCTGGACAGGGGGCAATCGGAAACTTAGACCAAGCCACTAACACTAACAAAGGTTTTGCACACGTGCGAAACACAAGCAAAGCAGCTAAATCTCAGACGCACTTGCCCCCTGTCCTTATTTTTCCTGGAAGGCTCTTGTAGTCAAACTCCTGGACGGCCTTCCAGGAAGGCCTGAGGAGACCTCAACCCGAAACTCCCACCAGACGCCCACCTTTGACACACAGATTACAGCCACGTGGACAGGGCAAGCAGGCAAACCGGCACCCTTTTGCGGGGTTTTTACCACGCACGCCGGCGCGAAGCCCTTACAGCGAAAATTCAGAGTGGTCGAATGTGCTATGTGTGTTCTGCTTCAGCAGGAATATCAGACTTAACGCCTGTTAAGAAAAAACGTCCTTCAGCTCTCGTTTTTTTCACATCCGTTAAATTTTGGCGGGTTTTGGGGCTGGCTCCAGCCGGATCCCCGTGGAAATCCGGCGGAAACCAGGGGGGAAGCTTAACAATCGTTATCCGAACCTGAGAAGAGGCCTCCCAGGCTAAATGTCAGAACCTCCTCGACTCCAGATACGAGCCTGCCGATGTCCGCGAGGGACATTTCGCCGATCTTATCCAGGACACCGGAGTTGATAAGCCCGGAGAGAACGTTTTTGACGACCTCCTTATCGCCTTTGCCGCCATCGCCAACTATCTCGGCTCTGAGATTCTGCAATGTCTGGATGCCCGTCCCTTCCTCCAGGCCGAAATGCTGGTCAAAATATTCAGCGGCAAGGTGGAACGTCTCTTTTACCTGTGTCAAACATACAACAAAAAGGCAATCTTCTACCGCGGCGATCCAGCCGGGACAAAGATGCCTGCACTCCATCTCCATGAAGAGGCAGCGGCGCGGCCCCTCTTCCTGGTTTGCTATCTGTACTATTTCCATTTTTCATTTCTCCTTTAGTATTATCGGTTGGAAACCACGTCCTATGGGCGTGGAGGAAACCGATTCTCCTTTCTTCTTGACTAAATACATACAAGGTGATATAGTCTGAATGTGCAAGGCACTCCATCGGGAGCAAACGGTTAAATGCACATATTGAAAACTTGAATATTAGGTTGCTTACAAGAACCGTTGTAAGCGTAAAATATCCAGCGTCAGGATTACCTGAACCACGCTGCGGTCACAAGATCGCAGGGCTGTCGTCAATCAGCCGTACGCGGTGAGCGCTGAAGCCAAAGCGTCTTAACGACGAATCGCGGTGGAGCTTAACTGCAAGCCACGTCCTATGGGCGTGGTAATTGACTTCTCCTTTGCTGGTTAAAAAGCCCTATTCCCTAAAATGGGACATCAGGCATCGCCCGAAGCTGTGTCACTGCCTCGATAACGTGCGCCGCCACGGCCTTGATGTCCTCCGTTTCCAGGTCGTCTGAGACCGAGAAGCGGATCGCGTTCCTGGATTCCGCCTCCGTCCGGCCCATCGCCTTTAGGACGTGGGAACCTTCCAGGCTTCCCGACTCACATGCAGAACCGTTCGAGACTATGACGCCACGCTCCGAGAGCATGAGAACCAGGGCGTCACTCTCCACGCCCTCGAATCCGATGTTGATAGTATTGGGAATTCTTTTAACGCCGTTGCCGTTTACCCATACATTGTCAAGACCTTGAAGCAGGGCCGCCTGGAGAGAAGCGCTTAGCGCGAAGGTATGGGTCACATATTCCTCCAGGGCGTCCAGCCTCTTCCTGGCAGCCACGTGGAAACCCACGGCGGCGGCCACGTTCTCGGTGCCTGCCCGATAGTCGCGCTCCTGGTGGCCGCCTAAGAGCAAGGGTCTTATTGCCACGCGATCGCGGACGTAGAGAGCGCCTATGCCTTTAGGGCCGCCCAACTTATGAGCGGATATGGTCATGAGGTCAACGCCTAACTCCTGGACGTTCACAGGTATTTTCCCGAAGGCCTGCACGGCGTCCGTGTGAACTATCGACTTTGCAGACCCGCTCTTGACCGTCTTGACCACATCCGAAACCGGTTGAATGATGCCAGTCTCATTATTTGCCATCATCACAGAAACGAAAGCGGGAGCCCTCGATTTCGCTAACAGAGATCTGAGGTTATCGAGGTCAACCACTCCCTCGCCATCCACTTTTACCTTCGCTGTCGCGCTGCCCCAACAAAGATAGTCGGCAAATCGAAGGATAGACTTGTGCTCAACGGCAGAAATGAAAATGTCCCAGTGGCCCCGAAGCATATTATCCCCGATCCCCAACAAAGCCCAATTATTGGCCTCTGTCCCGCCGCTGGTGAAATACAACTCTGAAGGTTTGCATCCGATGAGACTCGCTATGCCCTTGCGCGCTTCTTCCAGACATGCCCGCGCATCCGCTCCGATGCTGTGAACGCTTGAGGCATTTCCGAACCAATCCCGCTGGACAGTAGCCATCGCCTCTATGGCCTCGTCACACATCCGGGTCGTGGCGTTGTTGTCCAGGTAAAAAATGTTTTCCAAAGGTAGCCCTCCTCCCTGGTGCCTGATAGCCCCTACGAGTGAAACCCGCCAGGCAGGTTAGTCAGGTCAATAACCTTCCCCGCCGGCCCCTGGGGAGTGAAAAGCTGCGCCCCTTGAGGAGCAAGGTTCACCTTCATGGTGATAATTTTCGCAAACTCCAGGGTGATTTCAAGATGCCGCTCCTCTGGGAGCCTCCCCTGAGCAATCAGCAGCTTGACGCCCATGTCCGCCGCTATGAAAGCCGCCCAGACGCCATCCCCTTGTACTTTGTAATATTCTATCAACTCACCAGGCATCCCTGATTCAGTCAGAATCTCCACCAGCTCGTTCACCACTTTCGCCCTCTTCGGATCTTCGTTCTTCTCCTCCGGTTTTGCCATCTTCAGTTATCTCCTCTTGTTTTGTGTTCTTCTGCACTTCGTCTGCGTCAGACTCAGTGCCCTCGCCAACTTCCCATTGCTTCTTGATTTCAGCTATATTGCGATGCAGAAACTCTGCACCGTTCAGAAAGCTTTCAAGCTGCAAAGCGTTGCAACCGACCAAGATGTGGTTATCCCCAACGCTCAAACCGACATGAATACGCTTGGCCTTATGCGACCATCCAAGACTTACCTTCAGTCTTTCCTCGTCGTCCAGTTGAATTATATGCTGGCCCTCCTCGACATCTTCCATAGTGTCGTCTTCGGCATCGATGCCCTGTTCCTCGTCGTGTTCCATAGCTGACTCGATGGCATGCTTGCGCTCCTCCTCCGCTTCCTCCAGGGTCTCCCCTATGATGTCAACACCTGTCTCCTCGTCCTCCTCCAGGTACAAATCAAAGTTCTCGCGCTCTGCCTGCATGTCGGCCGCCGCTTGCTTGCTTAACTTCACGGGAGACTTAGACTCAAAGGGCACGTGTAAGGAATTAAGAGCCTCCTCAACGTCCGCGCGGCTTACCACGAAGCCGACAGCAGCATCAACGACCAGGTGAATGGCTACAGTCTGATTTCCGTATTGCGTTCCCCCGTACCTCCAGCCACGCCTGGCAAAAGCATCCCTCACCGTGTCTACCATGTGCCGCCCCGAAACTGTCAGCAGGCGCTCCCCATATTCCGCAAGGCGCTCGGCGTTCTGGGGATTCTGCCTCAGCTTCTTGAGGTCAAACTCCTCCCAATTCTGATCCGTCTCAGGCTCTTGAAACGCTGTTATCAGCCGAGCTGCCTCCATCCTCCGTCGGATCTCCGGCAGTTTCGCCACCGACTCGTCAATCTCTCTGGAAGCCGAGGCCGCCTGTTCGGCATCGTAGCCCTGGGCAGAGACCTCGTGTATGGGCAGAGCCTCTTTGACCATCGCCTTCGCGGTCTCTGGGGCGCACGGCCGGCCATCCGCCATGATTAGCCCGGTTATGGCAATCGCTCCCGCCGGCACTCCCTTCGCTCCTGCAAGGTTGTGGAGCACCGTCCATCCTATCCTCTGGAAGAACGGGCGCACGAAATGGTTAAACACGTCCACATTGATAGGCGGTGCCAGTCCCGGCGAGGCAGGCACAGGCGGCCCATGGGAAGAAGTAAAGTCACCCGGCTGCTCCCTGGACAGAAGGTGGTTGATCATTGTCCCGGCCCCTGTCACATCCTGAAAATTCCCGCTGTTCACGTGATCGCCGCCGCTCCAGACCTTCACGCTCTTGATAATGACGCGCTGATTAGGCCCTTGTGTCGCTGTATAGCCTATAATCCAACCTAGTTTGTCGGCAATAGGCTTTAGGGTCTTGTGAAAAAAGCCAGCGTCAAGTGTAATTTCTTCTCTCATTGTCTCCCTCCGTTTGTGTAAATAGCAAGGCATACAAGCTACTCGTTATTTTTCCTCTTCTGAGCCGCCGCCCGTACTTTTTCCTCCCGGTCTCTTTCGTCCCGGTTTCTTTTCTCCTGCCGTTTTCGCACTCTCTCCAGGCTCCGCTTCTCCGCGACTTTTAACTTCTGGAGAGCTGCTTCCGCCTCCGCCGCCAGAGCGGCCTCTATCTCGACGGTCTTCTTTATGGCTGCCTCTATTGTCTCCTCGGATTCCATAACTTGCGTGGCCTCCAGGAGTTCCACCAAATCATCACGCTTCACACTGCTCATAATGGCAGAGAGGAAAGCCCTGCCTCGCACCGCTGAGGCCCTGGCCTCCTCGGTGATAACCGGCCCGTCCAGCAGACCCAGACGCCGCTCGACTTCCAGGCGCAGCTTGTCCGCCCTGGCAACCCCGGCATCAGGAGCCGTGCCTTTGGCGCTGAAATAGGTCTTCAGACAGTACGAGTGGTCACCCTTAGCGTTCCTGTTTATCTCTAAGCTGCACAATCCTGTATTTCCAAAAACCATTCCCTCCATCAGTGCCTCCTATGGCGCAGAGAGCGCCGCTATGTGAGCCTCTAATTCAGCGATTGCTGCCTGTAGATTCCCTATTTGCATATCTCTATCAACTTGCTTTTCCCCGTCCGGCTCCGCTTCGTCTTTCACGTGAGCATACCATCCGTCCGCCTGCCCGGTGCTAGACGCCAGGTCAGACACGTGCAGCAGGCGGAAATAATAGAACGCGGTCAACTGGCCGCTCGTCAGAAGCGCCCCCCTCGCTTCCAGAGCCGTCACCTGGGCAGCAAGCGCGGCGTTCTCGGTCTCCAGGGCGTCAACCCGGAGCGTTAAGGCGTCCAGGTCTGCCCTCAGGCCTCTGATACCTGGTGGGATTCGCAAAATAGGCGCTGCCGTGACTATGGGCGCTTGTCCATAAGCTGCAATCAGCACATCAGGGCCAGGGCCCGCCGTTACCCTCTCTATCGCCTGCCATCCTACCAGCACAAGGGCGATAAGAAGCAGTGTCAAAAAAGACCTTTTCATTTAGTATTATCGGTTGGAAACCACGTCCTATGGGCGTGGAGGAAACCGATTCTCCTTTCTCCTTGACTAAATACATACAAGGTGTTATAGTCTAAGTGTGCAAGGCACTCCATCGGGAGCAAACTGTTAAATGCACACATTGAAAACTTGAATATTAGGTTGCTTACAAGAACCGTTGTAAGCGTAAAATATCCAGCGTCAGGATTACCTGTAACTCGCGGCGGTCAATATTGGCCGTCGGGCTGTTCTCAATCAGCCGTACGCGGTGAGCGTTGAAGCCAAAGCGTCTTAACGACGAATCGCGGTGGAGCTTAACTGCAAGCCACGTCCTTTAGGGCGTGGTAATTGACGAAAAGACCTCCGCTATTTTGCCAGACGTAACAATCTGGGAATCAATCAGCGTTCCGCACTGGAGGCAGCGGATAAAGGCCTGGCCATCATATTCCAGGCTTCGCCCGTCTGTCGGCAGCTCGTAAAAGTTCAGAATAAGAGTATTCGCCACCTCCGCCTTTTCGGTATACGTCCTCCTCCAAAAGTTATAAAACTTGCTTAAGGCCACCAGGGAGACATGTGAGCAGTTTGCCTGCTCAACTACGTTAGGGTGTTCCCCAGAACCCCTCAATATTTCCCGGCCCCCTGGATGCTTAATCGCAACCTTGCCAGGAAAGCCCGGCGGCACGTCTCCCTCAGAGGTAAGAATAGTTGTGGTTTCCTGGATTCTGACTTCTTCCTGCATGACTGACCTGTAGAGAGTAATCGCCAGGGCCGTAGCGTCAAGGGGATTTCCGCCAATCCGCGCGGCTACTCTTACCCCAATTGCCTGAGCAGCCCCACAGCAAGCTTCCATCATACTGAGGGCGCAGGCGAATCTGGCTTTGATGTGTTCTGCCACAACCACCTTGCCCGGCAACTCCTCCTCCGCCGCCTGTTCTTCCTTCTCCTCGGTATTTTCTTCTTTCATCAGATTACCTCCTCGTTTGACTTCTCTTTTTGCCTCCGCTTCCTGCGAATGCAGCAGCATATATTGACCACGTTGAGAATGACCATGAAGGCCACGAAGGCCCGGAACCAGGTCGCTACCGAGGGGCCGCCCATAAGCCCCGGCAGCACACCAACCAGGCCTCCTGTAAAAACCCACCACTTCAGACCTCCCACAATACTACCTCCTCTCAACCTCATCGAAGACCCTAGAATGACATCTCCAACTGTAGGGCGCGGGTCTTCTCCGGGATGTCTGCGTAATAATCAACCCACTGGAAATTTCCCGGCTGCTCCTGGGAAGGCTTTACCTCGCCAGCGTACTGGCAGGGCAAAAGGATCGGGCCTTTGGTCTGCCGCGCCCCGGACACATGCACGTGGAACAGTTCTGAGTCAAACGGTGCAAAGCCTCTCCCAGGTGCTATTTGCGTAACCTGGGGCCAGGGTAGGTCAAGGATTACAAATTCATCCTTGTAACATCCCACCGTCAACTTGCCCACCTCTATTCCGCGCTTCGACACGTCCCTCAGCAGAGCGCAGAAATCCTGCAAATTTGCCGACACAGACCACGTGCCTCCCTCCATAACGTCCACGCCCGACCGGCGCACGAATGCCCCTCCAGCGTCTACCTCCCGACAATCGAATAGGTCCCGCACAGCGTCCGACGCTTCGCTCGTAAGCCCAGAGACTCTGGTAATGGGAAAACGACAAAACACCATCCCTCCCCTCTTCTTCTCTGGCCTCACATAGTAAATCTCATCCTTCCAGGACATTTTTTCTAGCGCCTGCTCAGTAACCTTCAGGAGTATTCCGATCTTCCGCGCCTCGCTCAGAAAGTGAACGCTGTCAGTTCCCGTCTTCGGGAGCCAACCCAACCAACTTGCTCTCATTGTTTTTTCTCCTCTTATGGATAACAGAGAATTAATACAGGAAAATTATCCCTTGCTCTTTGTCCGGGTCTGTGTCCACGTGGATAAAATCTTTCGCTATGCCGATCCGATTAAAGCCGGCGGCCATAAGCCCGTGCAGAATCTTAAATCTTCCGCTGGACGTGGGAGTCAATACGTCCGCTGCAAGCCCTTTCGGGTGCGCGCTGTCCTTCTTCCCGCCGACCTCCTGGTTGTGCGCCAGGCATCTCCAGCCGGAAGAAATGTTAAACGAGACATCGGCAATCATGCGCGCGAGACACAGCCTCTCAATAAAGCGGGCCTTCATGTGCTCCTTTTCGCAGCACTTACATTGAAACTCATCACACTGGAAATTAGCTCTAGCCCATCCATGCGGGAGATCGCCAATAGAGGCCACGCGGTGCATCAGTGCCTCCCAGGCCCTCAGGTGCTCCTCGCTTAGAGCATCAATCTCTATCAAGCGGCGCTCCTGTACTTTAAGGGCGCATAGAGAGGCGTCGCGCTCAGCACGGAAGGCACTCGTCCCCAGCTCGTAGAGTCCCCGGTCGCGAACGGAGATAATGGGCGAGTTTACGACGCTTTCGAGTTTGCCCTCCGCAACAAAAACCGGGCGCTGATCCTGCCCAAACTTCAGATTCTCAACCAGCCATAAGCGTGTATCTTTTTCAAGTTTCATGATGACCCGCGGCTGGAAACCCATGACTTTAGTCGTGGGAGGAAAGCCGCCTCCTTTTTGAGTTGAAAAGCTAATCTAAATGTGTTAGACTGTGTGTGATGCAAAGGCACTCTACAGCTTACGCTTAGAGCAAACGGTTTCGCATCTGTTCTTTCAAAACTTGAATATTAGGTTGCTTACAGGAAACGTTGTAAGCGTGAAATATCCAACGTCAGGATTACCTGTAACTCGCGGCGGTCAATATTGGCCGCCGGGCTGTTCTCAACCAGCCATACGCGGTGAGTGTTGAAGCCAAAGCGTCTTAGACGACGGAGGTACTCTAGTGAGGTGGAGCTTAACTGCAAGCTCACGATTCAGTCGTGGGTAGTTGACGCTTTGCCTTGCTCATCTCCGCCGTTTCCTCAATTATTACCTGGGCAACTATGCCCGTTGACAGATCCACCGCGCTGCTAATTTGCTCTACGCTCTTTCCCTCCATCACCATCATCTCAAAAATCACTTTCCGCTTTTCCGCAGGTACCAGGACCGCCTGGGCATTCCAGACCTCCAGGCTGATTTTGAGCGCCTTGTCAATCGTTTCCATATCCCTTTCAACCCTCCTAATCTCTTCGTATGCCTCCTCAAGCCTGTATAGCATTTTCTCGGATAGCGTTCTGAAGTCGCCCATGAAAACAGCACCAACTTCGCAGGGCGTTGCCGGTGCTATCCCCATATAATACAACGGCCCATGGCCTCCCAGGGGATATAGTTTCGGATTCGTCCACTCCATAAGCGCGCCTCTCTTCTCTCCCCGCTTACAGCCTCTCATTTCGGGAGCGTTGCCTGTACCAAACAGAAGTGCTTTGCCTTCTCTAAGGGCAGCAGCACTCCCAGGGTGTCGTACCCGTCATTTGCCGCGGAGAAATTACGAAGCGCAGCGTAATTATTCAGTACATACGCCTGGAGCTGCCCAGGTTCGAACAGATAGACCTCATCAGGGCCAGGAATAACGTATGCTATCAGGTGGGTATCCTCCAGCTTGAAGCCCCAACCCAGGACGCCGTTATCACCAGTGCGCGCCTGGGAGACCACCTCAAAAACGATGTTCCCTGTCTTGGCGGCGGCAAACTCGGTCTTGACCTCGATGTTCTTGATAACATTTCCGAAACTGGCTACCAGATCAATGCTCCGCCGCTCCTCGTCCCTGATCGCCTTCCTGAGAGTGTCCGGGTCGTATGTGTCCCTGAACCAGCACATGAACCGGTCAAAACACCCTTTCTGGCTTTCTAATTGCGTCTTGAAGTCGTAAACAGGCTTGTTTGTAATTGTACTCACTCCTCTCGACTAGTATATACCGCCGGCCCAGCTCCGCCGCGGCGGCCCCGGTGGAGCCAACTCCCGCGAACGGATCAAGTACCAGGTCTTTTGGATTGCTTGACGCTTCGATATACTCCCGGAGCAACGCGACCGGCTTCTGTGTCGGATGGTCAAGGCGCTCTTTGCCGCGGCAGATCCCAAACTCCCTTGACTTTCTCATCCTGGCCTGGCCTAGAAAATTGAAAGTAAAGGTCTTCCCCGCCGTGGCGTAGATTATATACTCCACGTCCGATCTGTAGGCGCTCTTTCTCACTGACGGCGGCGGGTCTGTCTTCCGCCATATCAGCAGGCCCCTCATGGTAAAGCCCCGCTTCTCCAGAGCGGCCCACATCTGAACTATATAGCGGTCGCATACGAAGCAATAAATAGAGCCTTCAGGGTGTAAGCTGAACCAGAACGCATCAGCCCAGAAAGGAAACTGTTTCACCACATCGGGATCGTCCCATTCGCCGGCGCTCTTTGACATTGCCTCTCTACCCGGGAGAGCGATTTCCGCCGTCTGTCCAAGGCCATAAGGCGGGTCAGTGACGATAAGATTTGCCAGGCGTGGCGACAGGTTGACCAAGACCTCCTCCATCCGCCCGTGAATGATTTGGCCTGCACGGGTCACGGCGGATGGTTTCGTTCTGAGAATCCGCCGCTTTTCACGCTCTCCTGCGGCCTCGTGGTAAAGCCTCAGCGCGCCTGCCGTGGTGATCTCCTTCAGGCTGTCCCTCATACTTCCCAGGTACTCCTCGAACTTTTCAAACGGAATCCGTGCGATTCGCTGCCATTTTGACGCCTGGTCTTTACTGACGCCCAGGTCTCTGACATCTTTCTCCAGCGCCCTCACCGTCTCTGGCCTTAGATTAGGATTTCCTGCTTTCGTTCCAAACTCAATGAGCAATTCACCCGTCCTGCGCTCCAGGCGGAGCCTCATCTCGGCGCACTGGTTCTGCATTACCATCAACTGGCCCGTGGATTTGGCGTATGCCCTGAGAGCCTCGGCCTTGTCCCGCGCCTCCTTAGCCTCGGAGATGGTGCCTATTTGTGCAATCTCCCGCTCCATTATCTGAAGCACTGCAATCTGCTTGCTAAACTCATCCCGCGTCGGTTCTTTCATTCCTCGTCTCCAGATAGATCGTAATAGGTCTCGTCGTCCCATCCAAAATCCAGTATCAGCCCGTAACCCTTTTCCAGGCATAGCCTCAAAAGCGGCAGTACAGGATAGCTGTCCAACTCAAACTCATCGCGAAAATCCTGTCTGCCCAGAAAGTCGGCCGCGCTCTCTTCAGTGGTGAATCCGGGCATGAGACAAAGGCCGTGAGTGTACTCGTTATCTCCCGCCAATATTTCGCGTCCATTTACCACCTGTTTGGATAGCACCCAAAGAAGGCCGGGTTCCTGGAGTTCCTCAAGGCATTCAGGCTCTCTCACTCTACAACTCCCAAAGAGGCTGCAATCACCTCTACGCATGAAGTCTTCACCCAAACAATCACAGTATCATCAGGCAGCCCTTCTCGCTTCCTTCTAAACACCAGCCTCGTATATGATCCGCGTGGCTCTACCTCAAAGCCAAGTTCAGCGCCCTTTGTGTCAAAATTGTATATTTCATGTTGCCCACCATCTGATCTCACTACTTCCCGGCTGCCGGTGTGAAAAGGCCGTTCTTCCTCTGGCTCTTCTTCAGATTCTTCTGGTTTCACGTCAAGGCTCTCCAGCAGTTGCCTAAGCCTCTCCAAATGCCCTTGAACTGGTTTCACCGGCGCAAAGCTGGAAGGGCATTTTTGCAGAAAGACCTCACAGTCAACTATTGCCCGAACCAAATCAGCTTCAGCGCTTTTCTTGAGGGTGACATGGATGTCCTGAAGATAACGCCCCAGGAACGTGGCGGTGATCATAGGCACAAACTGGCCTACGTTCCTTAAAAGTTCTTTTTGCAGGCCCTTCGGGAGACCCTCGTCCGCGTCCGACTCTACTCCGCTCGCCTCCGCCTGGACTTCTATGGAATCCATTCTTTCGTAGGTCTTCCGAATCCAGACATTCCGTATCACGTCTCTGATCTTCGGCGATATGGCCCCCCAGGTCTCTTGTAGTTCAGCGCGTCCCACCAGGTCATGAATAATAGCGTCAACGATTGACTCTGCCCTTAGCTTCGCATTCATTTCATTCCTCCTCGATTCTTTCTTCCTCTCTGCGACCTTGCCCTCTTCATTCGTTCCGAAAGCAGAGCCTTCCGTCGCAAAGCTTCTTTCTCATCCGCTTCATCTTCAGCCCTCCATCTTCTATGTTGCTCAACTAACTTATCCCGGAAGGCCCATAGCTTAGGCTTGTGCTCCATTCGCATTACCGCGAAGGTTACCTTACATCTTTCCAGAACCCTCACAAATTCCATCAAGGCCTCCTCGCTTGTGGGCCTGATCTCAATATGGCCCTCAGCGTCTACGAGGATCGCCACGTGCTCAACGTCCCAATCGACCTCGTGCGGCTCTTTCATGTTTTCGCCTTTCGCCTTGATCTCATGTCCGCGACGAGCCTAACCACATTTATCAATGGGTGCGTTGTCTTCTCGTCGGTTCTATCAATCGCCACATTTCCAGGCATCAACGCTGCCATCGCAACAACATCACACAACGAGCGTTGCCTTGTTTGCATGTTTCCAAACGCCTGGCGCAGGCGTTTATTCAGAGTCCGTATAAAAGCTTTCAGATATGCCTCTGCTTTGCCTTCTGTAGTGAAGCACAGAATTGCCGGAAAGAGTTGGCTTCGTGGCAGCTTGCCAGTGCTTTCCGGGCGGAAAGACAAGAGAGGCAGCCCCGCCTCTGTAAGTTCCCTACGAGAGATCACCCATACAAGCATTTCGGGATCGTAATCATCGGCAACTAATTTTTCCACGTCCATTCCCTCCTGGTGTAGCATTTTGACACATGCCCCAAATAGTTCTTATGCAGACGCGCTATCTCCTGCTCTTCGCTTCCACGTTCTCAAGTCGGCCGTCGTCACTAAGCCCATGTCACAAGCGACGTGGAGAGCAGCCTCTAGGCCGCCCTCCTCGCCATAGAGCTTGGTCGCTAACTCCACAAACGCGTAATCATGCCGTTTTGCTCTGTGGCCCCAGCCCATGCTCTTGCTATACGCATCCATGAGTGCGTGCAACGCAGGATTAGGAGTCAAGCCCAGAAGTACCTTTGTCGCTCTGCAATGTTGGCGATTCCTCATCCCGATCCTTCTCCAGAGGCGATGTAATGCCATGAATGTCGAACAGCATGTCACTTAACGGGCTATCTACCTCTTTCTGCCGGAGCTGCATCAACCCTTTATACTGCGTCGTCCAGGATGTCCAGACCTCCTGGGCGTCCATCGACTGTATGCCAACGTTCTGCCCTGAGTTGCTGGTCATTTCTTTTAGGCTTATAACGTCTTTTTCATCAAGAACTGTCGTCGGCTTTAGCTTCATTATCAAGTCTATCTGAGTTTCCCAGAAGATCTTCAGCATGTTCACTTTCTCGACCAGTGTCCTTGTCTCCATCACTTTTTTCTCCTTTGTTTGCTTGCTGTTTGATGTCCGCGATCTGTTCCTCTGTTCGGGACTTCAGATTTCTGACCCTGTAGCGTACAGAGTCACGCCACGACCTTACGCCTTTTTTCAACTCCTTTTTCCATTCCTCGTTGGCACTTTTTACGTCTTCAATGCCCTGGAGTCTTTCATGTCTCCATTCATCAATATCCATAAATTCAGACCTTTCTGACTTTCCGCCAACACGAACGCCCCATAATGTGTCTTATGCAGACCAAAGCAGGAGCGGCGCGCGGCCGTGAGAATCGCACCTGGGGTAGAGTTATAATGCGACTTCGGCACCTCTGGCCGTGCGCCGCCCGTTAGTCTGCAAAAGATTATCAACCAATCCATGCCAGAAAAGCCGCCCAGAACTCCGATCTGTGGCATGGATGGATCGTATATCCCGTCTTTTTCAGGTCTATCCGGCATAAAACTACCCCATCCAAAAACCAGGCACTTAACATCCAATGAAGTCCTTGACGAGATCCGGGATTCTCTCTTTGTCTTCCTGAATCTGACTCTCCCAGAGCACAAGACATTCGATCCCCAAACGCCAGAACATCTCTATCAAGGCCTCTGGGTCGGTGTAACGAAGCTCTCGATGCCAGCGATCCCCAAAAAGCTCAACCACTCGCGCCTGGCCCAGCACCTTAAAATCTGGGTTCTTACGCCTCCCATTTGGGAGCGTCAACCACAAAGACCCATCACCAACAAAATACACTTCTGAACCCGTGGCCGCGTCAAACCATCGCTCAAGCCCATTGGGGGAGGCCATCTTTGGATTCCGTCTTCTTCCTGCGTCCAAGAGTACGAAAAGTCGCGCGTATACCTTACACAGCCGCGTCAGCCGATGCCGCTTCTCGTGTTTCGCCCTGTATTCAGGGTTTTGCCACATGCGCTTGGCTCTTTCACTTCTCTCGGTCATTGTGTGCCCTTTCTGAGGGGGAAGCGACGCCCCGGCTCCAGATGTACCTGGGGGTGGCGTCCCTGAGACCTGGAACACGGGAACGCCGCTCCATTTCTCTCATTACTCCTGGCAAGATCACACGCCCAGGCTACTCTCACTGATTATTTGCTTTATGTCCAGGAGCCTGTATTTCCTGAGACAGATAACGCACTTGTCCCTCACGCGAAAGTCGTGCTGTAAGCTTGTGTAAAAGCCCAGGGAATGCTTTCCGCAGAGAGACGGGTTATCGAAGATAGACCCGCGCTGCTTGAAATAATGCCGCTTCCTGGCGGCCGGGAGATACGTCCAGCCGCCGGCCTCTATTTCAGCCCAGAGACCTGAAAGCTGCGCCTGGGTCAGACCTGAGGTAAAGTGATAAGAGCGGTCGGAGGGCCGTTGCCGTGCCTTTACGTGCTCAAATCCCCGCTCCTGGGCAAGCCTCTGTAAGTCCAGCCAGTCATACTGAGAGAACCGATAGCCGTCGCCTTTGTCCTTCATTGTCATTCCGTCCTGTTTACGTGAACGCGCAACTTATCCAGGATTTCCGCCTCTCTTGCGGTCAGACCCGCGCCCATCCAGATCCGCCGGCAGAATCCACGGAAGCGGTCAATCACCGCCTTGCTCTGGTCAGTGAGATCCTCAAATCCTGGATGGTCTGCCCCCAGGCACACAACACCGTGGAGAACCCAGAGGTCTGTTGCGTCCAGTTCATAGTTGATTGTTACGCCGGCACCCTCCCGCAGCAACTCCAGAAATCGAAACAAAGTTTGAGTTGCCTCGTTGTCCAGCCCCTCAATATCGGGCAATTTCGGTCTTTCCATTTTTCCCTCCATCCGCCGGCGCTGCGCCCGGTTCCGCTTTCTCAATCCGCTGATAAGTCGCGTCCATGTACCCGCCTATAAGCTCCCTCGCTTTTGCACATCCCTGCCAGAGCAACACAAGCGATGCAACGATCATTAGTATCACCAGCAAACAAGAGCTATTTCTACCGCTTTCCATTCTGCACCCTCCCCTCAATGTCCTGTGGTTTCTCTTTCTTCATTTTGCCCTCCACGTGCCGGCGCTGCGTCCGGTTCCGTTCATTAAGTTTTCATTTAGAGGTGCTGCTAACGGTTACTCCAATAATGAAGCCAAATTATCTGAAAAGGCTTGTAGATTAAATAGCTTAGTATCCACAACACTCAATATCTGTCTTAATGCTGATTCTTTAGCTTTATCTAAATCTCTATCCAAAATCTCAAATTGAGCAGGAGTTACGGCACTACATCGTACAATATATATCCCACTATTCTGTCCTAAAGTCCATTCTTCCTCATACAATACCACACAAAATCCACCTATCAAAATAGTGTGCCTCTGTTCTGTTTTTTCCCATGTTTTACTCATCTCAATTCCTTTCTACACTTACCCAGAACTGCTATCATTGATTCTGCCGCTTTGCATTCGGCACCCTCCCCTCAATGCCCTGGCTCTTACTACAAGGGCAAGCGTCACAACCACAAACACAAACGCATTCACGGCCCTCGTTGAAGGCTTCGGCCGCTACCTCTATGAAGTGCTCCCCTATTAAGACAAGCCCCGTGACAAACAGTGCCCCCAGCACAAACACGCCGACCCAAAGTAGCCTGGTTTCGTTCCTGTATTTCACGTTTCCCTCCCCTCAGGCCCGGTGCCTGAATTTTCTGTGTCCCTCTTTTTGCAGCTTCTTTTTCGGACGGCGGCGGGGCCTACCCTTCTCCGTCCAGCGTTCCCGCTTGTGGTCCCATCCCGATTCAGTCACCATATAGGCGTATTCTATCGCCTGGTCAAGAATCCCAAATTCCTCATAGCGACAATTCATACTGGCCGGCTTCGCGAATGTTCCCACCTCGACGGGCGTCCCGCTTGTGACATTACATACAGCGATTTGCCCGGTGTAGAAATGCCCCCGATAGGCACCAAATCCCACTTTCTCCTCCTCGGTCTCCGTGATAACGACAAAGGCATAATCTTGTATGATGGGCGCTATGGCAGGCTTATATCGTGCCCTGCGCTCGATCTTCCGCTTCTTCTTCTCCCTGATCCGCTCATTCTGAAAGTTTGACTTCTTCCAGAAAGATCCGGTAACCAGGTGGGAGTAATCTATAGCAAGACCGAGAACCTCGAACTGTTCCCATTCGCAATCCAGGTGCCCAGGCTTCGTGTGTGTAGCAACCTCAATCGGTTGACCGCCTGTCACGTCGCAAATGATAATCTGCCCGGTGTGAAAGTAATCCAAATATTCCGCCTTGCTTCCCGTGGCCCGCCGATCCTCGTCGGTCTCCGTAATCACGATGAAAGCGTAATGCTGTAATGTCCGCGCTCCCGTTGGCTTGAATCTCACGATACCGCCCCCTTATGGCGCTCCGAAAAGCAGCTTGAATATTACCAGGTAGCCGCCAAAAAGAACGGCGTGGAATATCCCTATCTTAAGAAGTTCACACAGCTCCATCTTCAGCGTATAATTGTCGTCAATCGCCCGCGCTATCCGCTCCAGCTTCTTATCCCTCATCAACTCCGCCTCCCTCCATTTTCGCAAGAACTTCCCGGATATTCTCGGTCCTGAGTTCCATCATCAGGCCCTCGTTCCGCGCCGTTTCGACTATTTCCCGCGCTATCAGCGAAAGTTTTATTTTCCCGATCTCTATTCCCCTCGCCTTACAAACATCAATAGCAAGCGAGAGCAGCTTCTTCAGTGACTCATTATCACCCCGGACAAGATAATCCACAATGCCTCCTCCTCTTCGTTTTTTTTCGGTCCTGGCAGGGCTTGATTCATCAGGTAAGATGGTCGGCGCTGCTTATAGCAGCACTGCCGTCACCAACTCAACCCCCTCGGTCTCAGCTTCCCAGATTATCTCACAGCTTCTAAGGTCTTCAATCTGCGCCGCCATCGCATATACATGGCGGTGTGAATACCGGCCCCAGCCCCAGGCTCCTCCGCGGTCTTCCTTCCCGTCCGTCTGCAAATCTTTCCTCAGCTTGACGGCGATCCGCTCCCCCAGGTGGAACTTCCTCCCCGCCAGCGACACGCTCTTTGCGAAACACTCCAGGATAACCCAATAACCCGCTGGAAAAATCATAACGACCTCCCCCAATCGCCATACTTAACGCTTGTTTAGCTGTCAGATAACGACAGGCATAGCTATACCGTTTTTAGAAATGGAATTGTTGACTTTTGTCAAAAGGTAGGGTATTATTGAAACGGCGTCGGTCAATTTCTCTTGCCGGAGGACATCGCAAAATTGCGATGTTTTGGGCCGATGCCACTACTTTTTACCCCTCTATGTCCATATCTTGCCACTTTAACTCTCTGCGTCGTTCTCCCACTCTGGATCCCCTGTCACATGCCACCCTGGAACGGCGCGTACTACTTGTCTACAAATCTCGTCTTCCTTTATGCGGATCAGAAATTCACTGATTGGCCCCTTGTGGACACCAAGCCATTCTCTGAGTTCCGCTACTGCGATCTCCCGCAACGTCCCCGGCTTCTCCGCGTTCATTGAATCCCTATAAGCTTGCATCTTTGTTCGTTCCGCCTCGTCTTCCCTGAGGCGTGCTCCATCTTCCGCGCCGCCTAAGCTTTGCTCTGAGACCAGCAGGACCGAGTTGAGCCAGTTTGTAAATGATATGACAAAACCTTCCACATAGACCGTTCTCAATTTCAGATCCTCAATGTCTTTTTTCAGACGCTTAATTTCTTCCGCTAGTTCTCTTTCCTCTGTTTCCGACATATCTAACCCCCTCGGCTGCTCACTGCGCCCTTACAGATTGCTAATCTGGCTCTTCGCCACTCTCCGCATCGTCTGGCGGACCCATCTTTTGCGTTAGCTGCTTCCGCAGGATCTCGTTCTCCTTTGCAGCAATCAACGGCTCGGAAATAAAACCAGGTTTATATATTCCCGAATCCAAAATCTCTGCCTCTGCCCCTTCCCGCAGTTCCGCGCGCTTCTCTTCACTGAGGCCTGCTTTCTGTGTCTCGATCTCTTCGCGCTCCCCTTTCTCCCCTTCGCGTTTCGACCGTTCTTCCTCTGCTGCCTTTTCCCGTTCCTCTATCGCACTCTTTTCCGACTCATGTTTATCCCTCGCTGCTAAGGCCTGCCCTATGGTATGTTGGATGATTCCAAAATCGTATGGATCCTCTTTCGCGTTCTCAAGTGTCCACTCCACCGCAAAAGCGATGTCTTCCAGACTGAATCCATCCTTTCTTAGTTTCGTAGCAATTTTAAAAGCTCTCTCTCTCTTCTCCTTTGAGATTCTATTTTGGCCGATCCCTCTATAGAATCCGGATATAACTGTGTTTAAAGTAGAGAGAGAGACTTTAGACTCCTCTTTAAAAGGATGTAGTACCGGCTCACAGCCGGTACGTTGTGTCAATTTGCCGGTACCTTGTGTCAATTGGCCACTCTCCGCTGACGGATTGTCAAAGGTTTCTGCTTCCAAGCGCTGCTCCATATTACGCACTCTGCGCTCCATCTTTTCCATACGCCTGTCCGCATCCTCTTGCGCCTGCTCCATCTCCGACATTTGCGCCTTCTCAGGCGGTACGTCAAGCTTTCTCCATATGTAGGGTATCCTTATGGAGGATATTATGGAGTCACCGTCCTCCTCCTCTACCAGCCCGGCTTCCTTCAGTTGGGGCCAGGCCTTGCGATAGAACGTATTTTTCCCTACTTCGCTTCGTTCGATGATCTGCTGTTTGGTCGCTCTCACCCTTCCTATGACCCACTCCCCAGGAATTCTGAAGTCCTCCTGAACTCGAAAGTCGTCAAGCAGGGAGAAATACACGCGGTAACAGGAGTCGTGGCATTTCTTCAACTTCGTCAGTACTTCGGTCGGCGCCGGCTTCCATTTGCCCGCCATCCTAGGACGTTGTTGCATGTGGTGCTCACTTTCCGCTAAAAGCTATCTACCTGATCGCTTAATTAAGCATCGTCTGCGACGCCCAGGGTTATCTCTATTGCCCTTTTCAATGTCGTTTCTATCTTATTTCTTCCTCAAGAACGGCCTTTGCTGCGCCATGTATCTCCCTGATGTATTTGAGTAGTTGAGTCCCTGGAGATTGTACCTTCAACTCAATCTTGCAAACCTGTGGTTGTGATACCCCCGCCTTTTCGGCAAGCTGTTCCTGGCTCATTCCCAGTAGTTGCCGCAGCGTCTTAACCCTCGATTCCATCTATACGCCTTTCTCACCGCCTACCCTCTTTTTCTGCCGCGGACTCGCCGCCGCGCGCCTCTGACAGTAATTGACAAATATCCAAAAATACGAATAATGAACTTGACACCTACATCCGCTTATGGTATACTCGTAACGTCAAAAGGCGTTATGCTAGGGTGTGTTGTTGTAGTTCACGGAAGAAACAGCAAAAAAACCTAAGCAGTGCCTTTGGCGATGAAGCAATAGACCCCACTCGTTGGTTTCTGTTGCTGATTGCAGGAGATCCAAAGAGCTTTCCAGGACAATTTGGATCGCCTATTCAAGAATTTGGATAAAGAATAAGGGGCGTAATTGCCCCTTGTTTTTTATCTACTTACGATAGTTTTTTCATTAGCTCTTGTTTCAGGCTCGTATTGAACAGCTTTCAGTAAGTCACTCTTCTGAATTCGGAAACGACCATACTTACCTCGCCCCTTTTGCGCTTTAAGGAATCCGTTATATATCCAGCGCCGTATTGTGTGCGGGTCTCTACCTACTAAAACCGCTGCTTCAGGTACAGTCAGAAGTTCGTCCGAATATGCGGCCATAACCAATATCCCCTTACTACAATACGAGCTAACTATACATAACTTAACGCTGCGAATATAGATTACCATATAACGAAACTAAAGTCAAGAACTTTTTTGCTATTTTGACGACTACCGTCAGAACCGCGTTTATCAGGGAGGAAGCAGCATGTATCACAGATCCGTGTTTACGCTTATTTTGTGTGGCATTACAGCACTTAGCTTCATTATGGGCTGTGGAGAGGAAGAGAATCAGCCACCCACAAGGCCTGATCTTCTCGGTCCGGCGGTTGGCAGTGTGGTATCAATCACTCCCAGGCTCGGCTGGCACTCCTTAGACCCAGAGGGTGATCAACTCACTTATAATGTGTACCTGAATGGTGTGGTGATCGCGGGAAGAGAGGTATCCAATTGGCATACAGTTGTTACGCCACTCGACTATAACACTGAATACACATGGTATGTTGTGGCACGCGATTCTGAAGGGGAGGCGTCCACGAGCACGGTGTGGAGCTTCAGAACCGAAGCTGCGCCAGTGTTTGATATACCTGATTTTTCTGATCCATTTTGGGAACCATCCGAGCCTGTGACAATATGGCTGCTGGATGAAACGGTGCGTGTCCCTGCTGGTGGCTACAAGGCATGGGAACTGTCTATGGAAAAGGGCGATCTGCTGTATCTGAAACTAGAGTCCGACACAGATGTGAACGTCTGGCTGCTAACCCCTAGGGAATATGAAGCATTCAAGAACAATGAGACTTTTCGTTACCACGCCGAAGCATCTCGGAAGAAGACTCTAGGCTTCACGGTGACTTATGTGATCCCTGAGAAAGATACCTATTATTTGGTGCTTGATAATAAGTTTTCATGGTTTACTTCCAAAGTGGTATCAGTCTACCTGAAAGCAACAAGATAGATGTGAGGAAGGTGAACACATCGGAAAGTGGTTAACAATGTCGTTTTCTCGTATGTTCTTGTGATCAGCCAGCGCAGCAATCATACCACAAAGGAAAAACAAAATGCAACAAGAAAAGTTGTATACCGTCGCAGAGTACGCCCGCATTCGTGGCGTGGACAGAACAACCGTATATCGCTGGATTAAGACTGAGGAGATTGAAACTACAAAGGAGAGGGGCAAGCTCCGTATCGTCGTCCAGGAGGATTTACCCGACGAAGATGTTGCGGAGGCCGTTGCGGATGAGTCGCAGGTTGTGGCGCTACTTCGTGAGCAGGTCAGGGAAAAAGACGAGCGGATTAAAGCTTTACTTGAACGTCAGGGGAAACTGGATGAAACAATCAGGCAACAAAACGAGTCAATCCAGCAACAGAATGCAATCGTAATGCAAATGACGCGCAACACGGAAACGGCTCAAAAGCTCCTGGAACACCACGAGACGCCGTTTTTCAGGCGTCTATTCAAGCGTCGCAAGAGTGGCGAAATTGTTGAGTAGGCGTTGCGTTTTGTGGCGCAGAAAAGTATAATAGAGCGAGGTGATAACAATCATACAGGGCACAAAAGCAGGGAAACGAAGGCTTGAGAAGGCGTTAATTGAGGCGGAGCGCGGGCATACGGAAGAATTCGGCTCTGTCGGGGATCTCATCAAGGAACTGGTAGCTAGCGGCACAGGACGACCTGAAGACAAGAAACGCACGTCTTTGGAGGGGATATTCAATGACGGCAGGATAACCGATGAGGACATCGAGAAAGCTAAAAAGTTGTGGCAGCTAAAGACATCACGCTAGATACACACGCCTTGATCTGGTACGTGGACAAGCCGCTAAAAGGGAAGCTCTCCCCAATAGCGTTAGAAGCAATACGAGAGGCAGAAAGAGACGGCGTCATCTACATCCCTGCGATAGTTTTGATGGAAGTGCTTGACCTGGTGGAGAAGAAAAGGTCGTCAATTTCGTTTAGCAGATTGATCCTGGGTATTGAGGAAAGCGCAAGCTACAGGATAGTAGCCATTGACGGCACGGTATTAAAGGCGACAATTCCGTTGAAGGGGTTGGACATACACGATAGGTTGATATTAGCCACAGCGATGTTAACTGACAGCGCGCTTGTGAGTAAAGATAGGGAGATACATGCCATTGGCGTCAATGTCGTCTGGTGATTGAGTAACACTTGTCAATGTCCACTAAGCGGGTCCCTGTTCTTCCGTTTTCTGCATCGGTGTTCCTGGCGGCAATCCCCGCTTTATCCTCTCCACCAGGTCAGACCTTGCCTTGCGTCCTTTGCGCCGATAATAGAGACCCATAGGCAACGCAAGGATGCCCCCAATGGCTGTTACGGCAATTATGATCACGTAAACATCAATACCTATCCTGGTCTGTGGTTTATTGGCAAAGAAAGTGCTCACTAATGCGGCAGATAGACTGAGCAGGGAAACAGCGATACCAAGGAATCCTGACTCGCCCGGTCTTTGTGTGAGCATCGTGAGCTGGTCCGGGCTGATTTCGTATATGACAAGCTTCTGCTCGACTCTATGCACTGGCCTGAGTTCCGTCGGCTCTTGGCTCCCGTTGTTACCGTCCTTTGCCAAATTTTGCCTCCTATCCAGCCGGTATGACCGCCGTTGACGCCGTGACCCGACCAGGATAGCCACCCAGATCAACTACAACATACCACAGCCCTTGATATGGTGGCGTTATCCTGAACGGGATAACGGTCGCCCACGCACCTACCTGGTACTGAAACGGCTGTCGGTTCTTGTATTTGTCGTAGTTGGCAACGTCCAGCAGATACACATTTGCCTGATTGTCCAGGTTCACCTCGATGATCTCATTGGGGCCCGCCTGTAGCGGCCAGTATAGATAGTTTGCGGACTCGTTCGGGGGTATTGGCGTAATCGTATACATTTGACGGCGCAAACGCCTCCTCTGTTGGTGAAAATAGGACTTGATTCGCTTGATAATGCCTCTCGCAGTAGTAATATACCATTTTTCTATCAGCTTGTCCACTCCGAGAGCGATTTTCTTTGCTATGCGTCTCATTAACAGCCTTTCTTAGCCACTATCACCACTGCCGCGCCACTTAGCCCCATAACCGCACCATCACAAGCACGATCCCCGCCAGGAGCAATATCACCACGATAGCCCCGCCGAACAAAACCCCCAGGTAATCATTCCAGGCTTCGTCTTCCTTGTGAAGGCACTCATCCTCCTCGTAGCTGCGAAAGATAGACCAGCAGAGCGCAGCCACGGGCGCAAAGATAACGGTTGCGGCAAGGAAGATAAGTATAAACCCGTGGGGCATGTGTCTTCTCACTCTCTGCCAGTCGGTGTCGTCGTGGAAGAATCGTTTCACCTGAATGCCTTCCAGAGGGCTTTGGCGCTTCTTATGAATTTTAGAAAGACCCATTTAAGGTGCGGTGTATGAAGCCATCTTTCCACATCGCCCGCGTCAATGTCGCCGTCCGCGTCAACGTCGGCCGCCGCGAATAGTCTGTTGAGGTCTGATAGAAAGTCAAGTATAGGCTGTCGCTTTCTCCACAGCTTCAGAAAACGCATGTCTTACCTCCCTCTTGTCACTAGTAGCGCGGCGGCAACGGCCGCCCCGACGTAGAGCAAGTAGTTCGGCTGCTTTTCGCCGTTAGCTTCATTTTTACCGTTAGCTTTAGGCGTATGGAGCGGCGATGCCGCAAAAGCGTGCAGGGTCTTGATCATCTCATACATCGGCGTCGCCGTGCTCTCGCGCATGAGCTTGTTAAGCCCTTCGATGGCCCCGGGGAACGTGGGAAGTATATCCCTAGCATTGCATTCGGAATACGCCATTTTTATGTTGTTGGAGAAATGATACCGCCTTTTGATGCAGGTCTCCTCCGCCGGGGATGGAGCGTAGACGCCGGGAGCTATCTCTATCCTCCCTCGCTGTGCCGTCTCCCGTAGGGCTTTTAGGTAAGCCTCGAAACATGCGAAGTATCCTGCGCAGGTATGGCCCCAGCCGCTCACCTTCCAGGTCTTCGATATATCGTCATACCACTTGGTGCGGAGCACGTCATAGCAGCAGCGCCTCGCCCCTTCAGGCGGGATCTGATCCCACCAGCCGGCCT
>Ga0114923_10000270_pt1 | contig 43561 bp, 78 predicted proteins | sample SumtaG_FD_89578 | JGI IMG/M metagenome (GOLD analysis project Ga0114923, IMG submission 89578) | Deep subsurface microbial communities from Indian Ocean to uncover new lineages of life (NeLLi) - Sumatra_00157 metaG | ecosystem: Environmental > Aquatic > Marine > Oceanic > Sediment | place: near... | reverse complement strand
TCCGTACCAGCTAAAGTTTAACGAAAATTCTTTCTTCTAAACTCTGCATACCTTACCGGTGTTAACCAGCTAAAGTTTAACGGATTTTAGGAACACATCCTCCTTATACGAATAGTTTAGAAGTTTTCTTTGCACTCTTCGCAATTGACTAGAGCTAAAGTTTAACAAAATCGTGACTAAAATCACCATAAAAAGATACCACCATGCTGTATCCTTAGCGTTTTCACATTGAAGAGTTTAACATTAAGCTAGTCACAAAATATCTAGGCATGAAATTGATTCCAACCAGCTAGGGTAAAGCATACCTGTTATTGAGAGAAAAGATTAAACTATTCTCACCCCACCCCGCCTAACCAGCAAGAGATTAAGGTTTATGACTATAATTAGCAAAAAAAAATTCTATTTCTTTTTCTTTGAGTTAATAAACTCCAAGATTCTGCCTAGATACACACCAGAATTTCTACCTCTACCGTAGAACATTGTTTCTGTGCTTAGTCCTAGCAAAGTGCATATCCCTGAAAGCATATCTAGATTATACACTCCCTTACATGGTGGGGTAGTTGGTTGATCATGCGACATTTCATCTACAAAGTCCTTTGGCAAACCCATCTTGTAATAGTATTGAGGTTCATACACAGAATATGCGTCATCTTCTAACTCAAATTTATCAGTTAGAGCTTTGACTACTTGCTCTTTCACATTCATTTTACTTCACCTCAACCACATTGGAAGGTTGATGTGGAATTTTAACTTCCATAACTTAGCTACAGCATAATTTGATAAAATCTTTGGGGCAACAAAAATTAAACTTTGCATAACTTTGTGCTGGGGCCAAAAAAGAGATGAAAAGTTTAGCAGTATGCTGTTCATCTCATACACAAGCACAGTAATAAGGCTAAATCTGACGTTTGAAATCCATGAGTAAATTGAAAAAGTTTGCAATCGTACTAGGTATCGGATCAGGATTATGGATAGCTATGCCATTTGTTACACCATTCAATACAGGAAACCCATTCTTTGATTTGGGAGCACAGTTGTTTCAAGTCGGTCAGGCATGGGCAATCTTTGGTGTAATTGCATTAGTTTCTAAAATTAGGAACAGAAGCAAAGCAAAGGCACTAGAAAAGAAACAAGAAATCTAATTTACTATATTAGGTACTGTGTGTTCATCCGCTACACACAAAGTGTTATTAATATGATGTACTAATATAATAAACGATGACCAAGGTAAAAGAGTTAGGCGAACTCAATAAAGACGAAATCATTAACCAAGAACTAATTGGTGGTGGATTACCAGATTTAGAAACCGAGATTGCAAAGCTACAAGCTGACGGTGGAAACGCTGACAGTAATGACGGTGGCTTCGGTGGAGATTTATTCGGTGGTTCAAATGATGGTGGTTTCGGTGGATTCGGCTTTGATGAAAAATCAGAACCAGAACCAAAAGATGAGGAAGAGGAAGATTAGAATTGTCTAAACAATCCAAATCCAATCCCCCTATTTATTTATCCATGATGGATGATGTGACCGAAATGATGTTAGGTTTTCGCATGACTACCAAGAGGAGAGATCAAAATGAGTGATTGGTTACCGTATGATGAAGCAAAAAAGATTGTTGCTGAACATAGAAAAGAATCAAAAAATAATGAAGTAAAGAAAAATATCGAAAAAACACTTGGGCATGAAATATCAACAATGCAGTTTGAACAAATTATAGGAAGAATTGTAAGACGAGGTAAAATAACATGAAACTTGATTGGAAATTAACATTAATAACATTTACAGCTTTTATTGCCCTTAGTCCTGTTATATCAACAGTTCACGAATACGGACACGCTTACGTTTGTGCAGGGAATGGATATAATTATTTAATTCAACCAAGTTTGTTTGGAACATATTTCTCATGTGATAAATTTGTAGGCGAAGGTTCAGATCAATTAAGAACACAGATGTATTTATACGGTGGAATGTTTGGAGCTGCTTCAGCATTTCTCTTGTTTATGGCACTTAGAACATTTAGAGTATTCAAAGGTAGGATCAAAGGAGTTGCTTATGCCTTAGTAACAATAGGAACTATGCAGTTTGTTCAAATGATTCTAGAAACATTTGCACACGACTTGTACATGGAAGGCAGATTTACAATAGTGGTTATGAGTATGCTCTCATTAATTATACTCATAATCTTACTATCGAGAGGTTCAAAACAATTCTTAGAGGGTAGGGTTTTCACAAACCCTCCTTACTCTAAGGAAACAAAATACCGAGATGACATACCCGATAGTATTTACAAACGAGATATTAGAGATATTATCAAAGGCAACAAGCCAACACCAAAACGAGAATATAGAAAACCACCAAAAAAACATTCAGTAGATGTTCTAAAGGAGAACAATAATGAAATTCAGTAAAGACTTTTTCATAGTAGCACTTGTAATGACAGGAATTTTGTTACCTGTTAGATTAGTATTTGTAACATACGTTTCAGATAACACATGGGGATCATTAGGATTAATTTCAGCAATTTCAGTAGTAATGATTATTCTAGTAAAGAAAAAGAAACTAGGTTGGTTTGGAAGAATGTTTGAAAACGAAATGACTAGAATGACTAGAGGAAAAAGACAAGTATTCATATTTTGTTGGTTTAGTGTATTAACAATCTACTTTGGAATATCAATGATTGCCATTGATCAAGGCATGACCATATACCATGATGAAACATTGAGAATTTATGATATTGTCATGGAAAAATATGATTTAGACTTTATGGACACAGGTAGTGTGGTTAATACTTTAGAACCTGAAGCAATAGTAACAGGTGTAGATGATTATGCTGACGCTATGGTGAACGACTTTAAAGTAATAGCAATAGTTCAAGCAATAATGAACGTGGCTAGTAATGGATTCTTGTTACACTTTCATTCAGTATTCTTTATAGAAACAGTAGAGGTTTTAGGTGTGTTCGTTTTCTACAGCATAGCTCTTAGAAAGAATAAGGTGAAACAAGTAGCATGAGAACAATTAATGGCGTATTAAAAAACGCACTTGAAAAACAACTAATGGATTCTGACTTAAAGTTTGCTTATGAAGCTAATGATAACGACTTGCTAATATTTTTGTTATTAAAAAACCTAGAACTCTTACACGCAGTAAGTAATAAGGTAACACATTATGGGAGTAAAGGTGAAAGTAAATGAGTTGTGAACATGAAATATTAGTAGATGGTTATAAGAAAGCAAGCTTCAAAGGAGCTTTTGATTACTTCAAACCTGTAAAGGCTTGTCTAAAATGCGGTGAAGTAATTTTGGAGATGCCAAACGAACTATGATTACAGGAACATTACTTGGAGATTTAATATTATCAGTTGGATTGATAGTATTTGCCATATTAACAATTACTGGATTAACTGTTAAAGTAATTTCATGGAAATTTGGTATAAGACGTAGAGAAGGTAAAGGTATAATCGGTAAATTGTTTGGGGAAGTTTATAGATTAAAGGAGAGAAAAGAAGCTTGATGAATATAGACGAACAGATTAAAGCCAAAACAATGACAAAGAAAAGAAGATTTGGTTTAGTTTTACTATTCATGGGAATTTTTGCTGGAATATTTCAAGTGGGAACTTTAATACCAGTTGATCAGACAACAGCAGAAGCTTTAATGGAAGAGTTTAAAGCTCAAGTAGCAAACATTGATTCAACTGGAATCTTCCTACATAATGCAACATTAAGTTTAATCATGTTTTTGCCGGGCTTCGGTGTAGCATGGGGAATAATTACAGGTTTTCAAACAGGATTTGCATTTTCAGCAGCTACAACAATAGAACCAGCTCTTGCTGATTTTCCAGCTCTTATACTATTCATTACTCCATTTGGAATAATGGAATTATTTGCGTATGGTATTGCTATGTCAAGAAGCTACCTATTGCTAAGACACGCAGTAAAGCTACACAAAATATTCATAAAACCTTTAGTAATAGAGGTAGGAATCGTGATCGGGTTGCTATTCGTTGGTGGTATAATTGAAGATGTAATGATTCAATGGGCAACTGATTTAGGATTCGACTTAACGGAGATGATGAAATAATGAGTAAAGATTACAAATCTCAACAAGATCATATTGATTACATTATGGCAAAAAGTCTAAGAACTCGTAAAAGATGGGATAAAATAATGCAATCTAAAGGAAATTATGAAGATGATGAGTTTTCATTTTCTAATTCTAAAGAACCTACGCCCATTGAAACCGATACCGAAACTAGCAAGAATACCAAGAACACCAAAGATATACCTACAACAAATCAAAACATACCAAGAAAGAAGCACGTTGAAAAATTTCTTAGTGAGGTATTTGATTGAAACCAAAACTAAAGTTAAGTGTTATAGGAGTGATACTAATTGCTATCGGAATTGGATCGGTTGTAGTATTCCAAGATTACCAAGATAAACAAGAAATCCAAGCGATCCAAGATAACCAAGAATTAACTACAAATGAAAAACATTATCAGATCGAACAATTAACAAAGCCACCAGAAGAAACTGTGCAAAAGAATTTCTCTAATAATGGTGTAGAAATTACATACGAAGTAGGTATTGAAAACGGAATAGAAGAAACACCACCACCTGATGTATTGGTGCAGATACAAGAATCATACACAGATGAACAGAAAGAGCTTAACATAGAACTAAACAAAGAGTTTTGGGAAGCAAGAATGAAAATTCTAGAAGAGAGGTTATCTAATTCATTTCAAGCAAAAAAACAGTTAGTGGATTCAACATTTACTTGCGATAACTATAACGAATTAGCATACAAATACCAAGCAGAAGCTTTGCCTGGATTTACCATTAACGGAAAATATGACGGAACTTTTGAAGGCTACATCTATTGGAAAGCATTTCACGAATGTATTGATCCTAAGTATAATGAAAAATACGATAAGGTAATGCAAGAATTAGAAGAGGTAAATGAAGAGAATTGATACAACAACTTGAGCTCACACAAAAGACAATGTATAAAATTGATAATTCTAGAGTAAGGATCAATGCAGAAAAAGAAATGGATAGTTCATTAAATAAATTAGTGAAATATCTAATAAAACATTCACTAACAACTAAAGAAATTCATACTTACTTACAAAATCATATTGAAACTTATTTTGCTATGTATAGAGATTGTGATTATAGAGGACATAAAATCGATAAAAACATAGAGTGCTGTCATATATGTTCTGAATGGTTAGATAAACAAGTAGCCCATAGAAAAGGCGTATCAAACTATGAGTTTGTTTTAAAACGACCAATAAAAGTACAAGCAAGAAGCTTAGAAGAAGCTGAAGAAAAATTACAAGACGATTACTTAGTACCAGATTTTAATTCAGACAGATTAGAAGCACAAGATTTGAAATTCACAAAAATATCAAAACCAAGTGTTGAAGATACAACTGACTACTTGGAGATAGAAGAAGAAATCTATGGAGATGAAGAAGATTGAATATCAAAAGTGTATTCAAACCTGATGGAACTTGTAGGTTTTGTGAAGCCAAGAAAGGAGAAAAACACGTTTCATGCTATCATGGATTTTCAGATATGATTGGATCATCAAAAGAAGAATTAGAGTTTATGACAATGGAAGAATTATTGAACAAAAGAAAATTTGAAAAACACAATCAACCGAAACCTGCTCAAATAGAAATTTCTAAACGTCAGTTGAAGATAAAGAAAATAATGGCAAGCTGTATTGTAGATGGTGACAACCATGATAAAATAAGAACAGAGGTAAATGCAGATTGACGAGTAGAAGAACAAGAAGAATAAGAGCTAGAAGAGATAGAGCATTGATAAAAGCTGGTAAGAGTTACAAAAAAGAACTTGCACATGATAATAGACCATTGAGAAGAAGTTTAATGGCAGGATTACTAGGTAGTCCTCAACTTGATAGAGGATTCTTTGGTGCTAGAGCAAGACCTATACCAGAAATGGAACTTACAAAATTAATTAAAAAAGTTGAAAGTTTGATCAATGATATTTGTCTAGGTGATCCAAAGCCAATATTAATAGAAGAAAATACATTAAAAATCAGAAAAGAACTAGGTAAAATTCTAAAGATAGTAAAACCATTAGCAGAAGAGAAAAGAAAACAAGAAAAGATACAAACTGAAATCAAAAGCTTATCTGAAAACAAAGATTACAAATGGAGCAGTAAGAAAAGACAGTTCATCAAGAATAAGAAAAAAGTGAAGAGGAAATGATACAGAAAGGATATATGAAATTCCTAATAGGTATGGGAGTATTATCTTTATCTTTAATTCTATTTCCACATGTTGTTTATGCTGAAAAATATTACTACTTAGAAGATTTAGATGAATGGGGAATAATAGAATCTGAAAAACCTTTAGTATGTGCATTCGATTTTGAAGATGAAACTATACCAAATGCTAAGGAAGATGTATTATTTGCAACTGAACGTTCTTTTCTTAATTGGAAACAAGCCTTTAACACCTACGCAAAATATCCAGATAAATGGCAGCTAGAGTTTGTTGTTATACCAGTTGCAGTACAAGCAATGGAAAAATGGGATACAGAATGTACAATAATAATTAATTTCTTACCTGAAGTTGATGAACAACTATGGGATGAACTACTCATGGAAGGAGTTTATGATACATTAGCAATCACTGACAATCTAGGCCCAATTTCAGATCTTTACGTTGTTTACAAGGAACTAGTCTATGAAGAAGATAGTTTAACAGAATGGCATTACGAAGATAGAGTTGACTATGAATTAGTAGAAACAATAGACCATGAATTAGGACATGCCTTCTCACTTGACCACCCAACTGACCTTACAATGTCTAACTTTGAACCATATGAAGATGGATACAAAGTTTATTCCACTATGGTAACACCAATAGATATTGCCGAAGAATTAATCCCACTTGAATATGTAATATACTATGAGATAACTGAATACGACATTAGAGCATTAGAAAACCTCTATGGCGAAAACGGATTCGAAGAAGGTAAAGAGATTAAACTTAATGCGTTTCAATTGGCAGTAAAGGAATCATTAGAACTATACCCAGAATGGTTTCCTACAAACTACATATTTTATCTAACACAGGTAGGGTTACTACTATAATGTACGGTGCAATAGATGGTGGTTATTTGTCACCAAAAAAGACAAAAAGAAAATGGACTAAAGCACACTTAGAAGCAAGAAAAAAACAGTTGTTAGGAGAAAAAATTGGCAAAAATGACTAAAGGGTTTCTTGAAAAAAGAAAAAGGAAGCTCTTAGAAAAACTGCAACCTGATTTTAAAATAAAATCAGATAGAGATTGGAGTGATAATGATGATAGCGTTTGAAGGTATGAAGAATATGAATTTCCCAGAAGGATTTAGTGAAGAAGAAAAAGAACTAATGCACGCATTAACTTTTGATCATGGACTTTCGCCATTGCCAAATGACAAAAAGATTAACGTACTAATGCAAGTAATAAAGGAGCTAAAAAATGAATAAAAAGAAAAGGAAAGAACCAGAGGAATATTCAGAAAGACCTGAATGGAGATGGTTAAAAAAATGAGTAATATGAATAGATATTGCAAAAGATGCGATAAGATAACATTTCAGTTCACATTGCTAAACATGTTCAAATGTACAGAGTGTAAGGGGATAGCAATTTGAATGTAGGAGATTGTTTAAACTGTGGACACGCATTATACGTTGATCCTTCAAAACAAGAACTACATCACTTCACTAGATCATTTCATGCATGGGGCTATCCATATTCAGATAAGAAATGTTATGCAGGAAATAGAGATAATCATTGTGGTTGTGACGAACCAAAGTCAGCATTAAAAAAAATACCAAAGATTAGAGTAAATGGTTATCCTGAAAAATTTGAAGGAGGAGATTTCATTGAATAGATCAATATGCGTATGTTGTCAAACAAATGATGTAGGAAAATCAAAAGTAATGTGCGTTAATTGTTGGCATTGGATTACAGAAGAAATGACGATGACAGATGTAGCTGTAGTTATTGCTGGAATAAAAAATAGAGAGCCTAAAAATAAATACGCAAAAGAGATTTGTGAATACTTAGTAGCAGATAATTATATGCAGGGTAAGGCAAAATTAGTTAAATATCCGAAGGAGAATTAAGACTACAATGACGACCAAGCATAAACTTCACCCAAAAATCAAACAACATTGGAAAGCTACTAAAAATATTATTCGACTAACATTAGAACGTAAAAATCTAAAATGTAGAAAATGTCACAAGAAAATTTCATTTTCTAAAAAAGAGATCAAATGTTTTGTTGATGGATTCAAAATGGGTAAAGGTAAAAGACTTGATACATGGTCAGAAATTCCAATACAAGTTTTATCTGGTTTGTTTATCCATGATCCATTTCATATATTATGTTACAAGTGTAAGGCAGATGTTTACAGGTTCATGGGAGTTATACCAGATAAACATGATTCAGATACATTTCCACAACAAATAACATCGCTACCTGATGGTATGGATATAGGAGATTGGTTAAGTAAAAAGACAAAAAGATGGGAAATACATTACAAAAAGAAAAGAATACCATTCTTTAAAAAAACATTTGCTAAACTGATGAAAGAAGCTTGTAAAGCCTACATTAAGAAATATCCATACATACCATACAATCAAAAACAGTTAATCAAACTCATAAAGAATTACAAGTTGAGGGATATGGACTAATGATATTTACATCAAAAACTGCATTAATAGAGCATATCAAAGAGCTAGTAAAAGAAAAATACCTTTCAGAACATTGGGAGATTGAACAAATTCCTGGTGGAACAAAAGGATACAAGTATTACACAATAAACTTTGATGGAGTAAAAAAAGAATGAAGTACTGGAAGATAACATTTAGTTTAAAGAGAGGAAAATCTGGCAAATATAAAAAACAATTAGACTATATCAACAAAAATTACAAGCCACACTACCTATCTATAGCACAACTATCATACTTTGATCATTTTAGATCAAACCCAATACCACAAATACAATTTATTGTATATGCTTATGACGCAATTCATTTCATGGATGATTTCATTTACAAATTCCCTAAAGTATTGGTAACAGGTGGTGCTAGTCCTTACAAGTGGTCAAAAATACCAATGAGAGAGAAAAAGATTAGAGATATGATCAAAAAAAGAATGATTAAAGAAAAGAAAGTCGCTGACAAGTATAAAGCATTATACAAAAAGAGGAGTACAAAGAAATGATACACAAACATATTGGATCAAATGATTGCACTTGCGGTTATCATGGATTACATTACGGAGCTGTAGGTAGTCACATTGGTTATCAAAATAGAGGTTTAGCTTGTGATGTAAAGTTCCATTTCTTGAAATGGGATATAATAATTAAGAGGAGAAAGAAATGAACGTCACAGTAAAATGTCCTAATGACGGTGGGATAGTAACAGTTCAATGTGAATGTAAGAAGCATTGGGAATGCATTAACTGTCATGCAATGTTGGAGCTAATCAAATGAAAGTAAAAACTATAGACCTTTCAGGCATGGGAGGACATTACGAATTATCAATGCAAAGACTTCTTTGGACAGGAATAAAATATCTGTCTAAAATAGATAATCAAGATGATATATTCAAAGGAACACATGGATTAAACTTTAAAGCTATTCAAAACACTAGCTTCTTTGGTGAACCAGTAGCAAAAGGTGATTCAATAACGCTAGTTGGAGTATTAGAAACACCTGAAAGTCTAAAAGAAATGGAAAAAGAAATGAGCAAAGCAGTAAATGGAGATTGGACAGGTATGCAACATGAAACTGTAATAGGTCACTTGCAACAAATTGCAAAGCATGGTTATGATTGGTGGATAGATCAATTCAAAGACGAACCCAAAAGAATGTACGAAATTGATCTTGATGAATTGTTAGGAGATAAAAAATGATGAGAGTATTAACTAAATACTGCATTATTAATTTCAATCAGCTTGAAATTAAGATATTGATTGAAGCATTCAAAGACTTTAACCCAAGAAGATATGATGTAAAACAAGAATCAACAAGAATCATAGGAAGATTTCCAAGCAAGAAAGAATCTAGAAGAAGGTTAAAAAAATTACGAGATGAATACAAATATCCATCAAGACAACAGTATGAACAACTATTAGGAGAATTTGTAACGTATAACGCTTACACCAAAACAGGTAGGTTTTTCCATGCAAGACATGATTGGGGTAGTTCAATAGATAGTTATGGCAAAGACGTATCAGTAAGACTTTGGGATAAAGATCCACAGATATTACTAGATGTTGTTAAAAATTATAACAAAGTAGAAACAATTGAAAAGAAACCAGATAATCTAATTGAAAACAAATCAATGATGACAATATATCAACACCATGTAACAAAATTGATTAAAGATTTGGAAGATATTGTGTTTGCAATGGGTGTCAGTAGAATACAGGAGATGGATCACGACTAATGTTTCATCCAAAGGGAGATACAAGAGTTACAATCAACCAAGCATTCCATAAAGTATTTCCAAGAAACCATGAATGGAAAATAGAACAAACAAAATCTGGTAAATGGAAATGGTGTGATTCTTGTTTGATATTTGTTGACTATCAATGGGTATCTAAAGAAAGAGATTGGAGAATCGATGAATACGGATCAGGTTGGTTAGTAGAACAGAACAAGAGGTTAGGAAGATAATGTATAATCAAATACTATCTAATCTTTATGTTGGCGACTTGAATGACGCACAAACTTTCAGGGAACAAAAACCTGATGGAGTAATAATATGTGTGTTAGAAGATAGACCATCACAAGAACCATTCAAAGCATATCACATACCAGTAATAACTAATAGCGGTCATGTTCACACAGAACAATTAGATCATATTGCTTTCTTTTTAGAATCATTACTAAAAAATGGGGCAGAAGTATTAGTGCATTGTGCAGCAGGGATTGAACGTTCACCATTAACAGTAGCATATTACATATCATACGCAAAAGGAATTTCAATTGACGAAGCATATAAAATCGTAAAAAGACAAAGACCTCAAGCTCAAGATAGGACTATATGGTTAAAATGACAAAGTTAAGTGGGGATTACCAAATTTTTGCTAGTCAATTATCAAAAGAAAGAGTAAGATTAGTTAATACTTTCAAAGATGAAAACACTACAATCAAACAAATCAAACGAAATAGAGAACGAATAAAATTAATAACAAAATTAATGGATCTATATACAATAGGTGTAAAAGAAAATTCAAGACGAGAACAACAAATAGCAAAAATTCTAAAGAGGTATGAGTGTATAAAATGACAAAGTTATATGTTAAAAACAAAGATTGTGATTGTAAGTTTTCAGATATTGACGGAATGAAAAACACTACATTACTAATGGCACATGGATTTTACATGGTGTATGGTTGTGCTCATGTAACAGTATTAGAGGTAGAAAAATGACAAAATTACCACCATTATTCTATAAGGCAAAGAAACTTGAAGTAATAAGTGGACAGTTGTTTTGGGAAACTGGATATTTCATGTACTATGGACACGCTGATGGAAATTCTCACCCAGAATGTTTTGTGCCAAGACAAACAAATATGATGTTATTCAAAGAAAATGAAAAAGCACCTAAACTAGGTTCTTGTCACCATGATGTAGTATGGAGATATGTAGCGAAGGCAAAATGAAAAAGAGTTACCCATTATTCACAAAAAAACAGAATGATAAGATCAATATGTTCAAATATATTTTTGAATATTTATTAAATCATTCAGTTCAATGTAGTGATAGGGCCTGTATATGCTATGCTTCTACATGGAATGACGCACTAGCAGATATGAAAAACATTACAGATGAATATGATACACTGATTGATGAAATCTTTAGAAGAGATGAAAAGAGGTATGGTGGTTAGTTTGAGAAACCCATTCAAGCATAGACACGACACAGAAGGAGTATGTCATTGCAAACAGATGGTTTGTTATGGTTGTGGAAAACACATGTGGCAGATAATACGAGATAGTAAAAAAAGAATGAATGAAACAACAAAAGAAGCATTCTTTGAGATAAACAAAGGTGAATGGCAATCAATATCATTAATGAAAGATCATTGTGTACAACATAAGCTAAGATTTTACACCGAAGAACTAGGAGAAGTGGATACAGGATATTGGCCCAAACAGAGTTAACTTGTGCAAGGTGTTTTGGTCAGTTAGACCTACCACTATACTGTAAAGAGTGTCAAAAGTGGTTCTGTGGCAGATGTTGGAATCTACATGATTGGGAAGCAATGCCAATACCACCTATTCCTGGGCAGAGAACAGGCCGAGAATAGTTATTATATTAGATACTGTTTGTTCATATAAGACACACAAAGCCTTATTAACATAGATTACTAATATAAGAATACATTGGCTAGACGGAAAAAAACTAAAGCAAAGAGAAAGACAAAGAGAAAGACTAGAAAGACTACTAGGACTAAGAGAAGATCTGATATAGATATTCTAAAAGAACAGGCAGATCAGTTATACCCTAGAGTTAAAGACAACTTAGACGTAATTTTAAAACAAACAGGTTTAGAAACAGAAGAGCTTGGAAGAATTATACAAGAATACGGTTACGAAGCAATACCAACATTAGATGGATTCGGAATAGCAGAACCAATTTGGGATCAAATGGTTAAAACATTCAAACTATATGATAAAGTTCAAGGTTTAGTGGAAAGATTAAACGCAGCTCATAATAAATTATTCATAGAACAATTAGAAAAAAGAACAATTGACATGGAAGCACAGGTTAAAGATATTGAGGATGAAGAAACATTCTACACAGAAAAACAACGTGATAAAGATGGAATGTTAAAGATGAAGCAAAAATACTTTTCAGAAAAAGAACATTGGGATATTAAAAAGGCAGAAGCAAAGCAACATCTAGAACAAGAACCAGAAAATGAAGGATACCTAGCAGATTTAGCACAAGCAGAACTTCAGTTAAAGTTGTTAAGTAAAAAGAGATGGAAGGTTAGAATGCAAAATGTACAACCAGGAATTGCCAAATATTCACAAAAGTTTGGGAAAGTAATAAACACAGTACAAGATTCAGTTGGAGAAATTACAAAACCTTTTGCAGAGATGGGTAAAATGGGTGGAATGAATCAAGGTGGTCAAGAACATAATTACGCAGCAGATTGGTCACCAGAAAAAATATTTGGTAGTGGAAAAAAGAAAGGTAAAAAAGATCTTAGTTGGGATAGTGGATTTTAATGGAAAGAGAAGATCAAGTCGGAAGGACTGACCAAACAAGTGACTATAAAATAGTAAAATTAACTGTAGCTTTCCCTAGAACATTAGATAAATCAGGTACTCCAAATTCTAAGACAGAAGCTCATGTAATGAAGGTATTAGCACAGGCAAACAAAAAATTACTTAGTGGTTGGCTCACAACTAGAACAAAATTAGAACATCAAGAATATACAAGGTGGTATTAAGATGAGTGATCAATCAAACGCATATCAGATATTCCTAAGAGAAATTGAACTACAAATGCACCAAAATGACGTTAAAGATAATCATAGACTATCTGAATTAGTTGAAAGAAAAGGATTTGAATTAAACATACACCCAAGACTAGCAGCTGCATTAGTTAATTTCTTTTGGAGTGGCGTAAATTATGGATTGGGTAAATCATATGCGATATTAAAGAGGTCAAAAGAAAATGAGTAAACAATCAACAGTATCAAAGAGAGATTACTTTGAGGAATATAGAAGAATCCATAGGGAAGAACTTAACGCTTATGCTAGAGATTACTATGCAGATAATCCTGATAAATACAAAAAAGCATTTGACAAGTACAGAAAAACAAAGAAAGGCAAAGTAGCTATCCAAAGGTATGAACAATCAGAGAAAAGACGTAAAGCAAAGAGAGAATATATGACTAAATACAGGGCAGCGAAGAGAAAGGAGAAAAAAAGGAAAGGTAAGAAGAAATGAACAAACAAACAATAACACATCTTTGGAATAAGAAAAAGATAGAACTAAAAAATGGAAGATACGCAAAAGCAAGAGAACTTGACAGTCTAATCATTGAGAGAATAAGAGGTAAGAAAAATGAGTGAGCTTAACAAATGTCCTATTTGTGGAGAAACAGTTGAAACAATAGACGAAGTATTAGAACACCAAAAGAGGCACGCAAAGAAATGAATGAAAAAGTATTATGTCCTAAATGTAAAAAAGAACAATTAGAGTTTAATTTTGCAGGTAATAACGGATATGTAACAATTTGTGGAACTTGTAAAGAATTACTATACTATTGTTCCATACTAGGGAAAGCAACAATGTTTAAACCAACAGGCGAACATTTTGAGATCTATTGGCAAGACGTTTACAATTCACAGGAGGTTTTAGTCCATTAGTGTTGTCCATTTTGGAAACACAAAGAGTTATTAACTAATGTACTAATATAAGAAATATGGCGACCAAGACAAAAGATAATTGGAAAAGTTGGAACGAATTTCTAGGTATAGAAAAAGTAAAGACTTGTAAAGGTAAAAGTTGTTCAATCAAAGGAGCTGAATCCTAGTGGATCACTTAGTTCTTTTTTTACAAATCGTATTTGGTTTGTTAGTATTAGGATTTACAGCATTAGTTTTTATTCTGGTAATTAATTTACTTAAAGGAGGAAAAATTATAGTGACGACCAAGGAAAAGGAGTTGCAAACTTAATGGGAGCTATAGGTAATGATGATAAAATTGATATAAGTACAGGAGATGTACTACCAAAAGGTTTCAGTGACGAAGAAATTCAGTATGATAAAGTAAGAGATGAACAAAAGGTAGTTGAAAAGAAAGTTAAGAAAACTCAATATCTTGACGAACTTTGGTGGGAAAAACACTATAATGATATTATAAAAAAGAAAAAAGGAACAGAAATAACTAAAGCATTAAAAGAACTACAAAAAAATTGGAAAAAATATTCAAAGTTTACAGATAAACAATTAAAGGGATTCTTTAAGAAAAGAAACTTATTTTATAAAACTAAAGCAGATAAAACATTCATAAAATACTTTAGAAAGGAATTATCTAAAGACATAACAACTGATATAAAGAAAATATCTAGGATCAAATATACCAAAGGCAAAGGAAAACAAGATGAAGGCGAATGGGCAGGTTGGCATGACTTTCTTGGAACTGAATCAGCACTTACAAAAACCAAAGCAGATAAAATCAGAATTGACAATGTTTTAAAGAAATTAAGAGCAAACTGGCTATTTTACAAGAGATGGACAGATGGATTGATAAGAACTTGGTTTGAAGCAGAGGGTTGTTTCAAAGACAGAGATCCATACAGACGATCATATTTCACTAACTTCTTTGACCTTAGAAAAACACCAGAAGGTAGAAAAGCACTAATTTATTGGGCAAGAACAGAAAACTTTCAGAAATCATTTGGTGGAATGGCATTAACAGAAGGAGGTACTGTTGTAAACCCTGAAGGAGTAAAAATAGAAACTGAAACACTAATCTCAAGAACAAAACAAAAAATAAAATTAATAGAAGAAGATGACATTGACGCAAAGAAAGTTCTGAAAGAGATTAGAAAGATAAATTATGATGATACAGATCCAAAAACCTTTGAACTTCATGTTACATTTACAGTTCAATTATTATGGAAAGCTGCATTTGGTAAAGAAACAAATTCAAAAACTAAGCGAATATCAAATACCGAAGTAACAAAAATCATAAAAGAAAAAGCAAACGGAAATAGATTCCATGATACTGTAAGAAAAACATTCCTATCTGAATATGATGAAGTAAAGAAAGTAATAATCCCAAACGGTAGTAATTTAAAAGTAAAACCAACACTTATGCAAATATTCAACGCTTGGATAATGACACAAGTTGATGGATTCTTTAATATGTCAAGAACAGGTGTTGGTAAAACACTAGCAGGAATACTATCTACAAGAGTAACTAAATCAAAATATACATTGGTAATATGTTCAAATTCAATTGTAGAACAATGGAAAAATCAAATACTAGAGATTTATCCAAACTCAATAATATCATTAGGTAAAATCCCACATGAATACATCAAAGGAGCTTATAATTATCATATAATTAACTATGATAAATTCAGTATCAAAGATGTTAATACAACAATTTCAAATATAAGAAAACAACCAATAGACTTTCTAATACTAGATGAAGCCCAAAACATCAAAGTCAGAGATGATAGAACAGAATCACAGAGAAGAACATCAGTAGATAATTTAATACTAAAGCTAGTAAAATCAGAAAAACTAAAAGTGTTATGCCTTTCAGCAACACCAGTAATCAATAACATAAAAGAAGGAAAATCAATGCTAGAGCTAATAGCTCATAATGACAAAGACGTTCTAAAAGCATTAGAAAATATTGGTGAACAAAGTACAGTAAGGAACGCAGCAAAACTTCATACATTATTTTTACCATATTGTATTAGATTTATGGAAAATTTGAACATAGAAGTAATTGGAAAAGACAGAACAATTGATGTTACAAGTTACTTACCAGAAGGTGCAACATTGAAAGATGTTGAAAAAATGAGCTGGTTGAACTTTGAACAGATTGCATTAGAAGGAAAAATTGATCAAATAGTAAGCAGGGTAAAAGGAAAAACCTTGATCTATTGTGAATTTGTAAGTGGTATAGTATCAAAAATACAACAACGACTTGAAGAAAAAGGATTCACAGTTTCTGTTTATACAGGATACGATAAATCAGGTAAAGAACCATTCTTAAGAAAAGACACAGATGTTTTAATTTGTTCATCAGCACTTTCAGAAGGATTTGACGGTTTGCAAAAAGTATCAGGTAATGTAATCTTTGGTTCATTGCCTTGGACTTATGCAAAGTTTGAACAAGTTATTGGTAGATTAATCAGAAGAGGAAGAAGAAAAAGCAAGGGTGCAAAGAAAGCAAGAGTTACCATCCATTTGATTTTATCAAAAATCAAACAACGTGGTGGCAAAAAAGACTTTGAATATGACTTGAAAGTTAAATGGAATAGATTACAATTCAAGAATCAGACAGCAAGATGTGTTACAGATGGTGACAACCCTGATAAAATAAAATTACCAAAAACACCAGCTATAAGAAAATCAATATGTGAATTAATGGTAGAAAGACAAGAATCACTAATCCCAACAAGAGCAGAAGCAAGAAAATTAAAAGTTCCAGTAGAAAAGAAGAGAAAAAAGAAAGAGGAGCGTGATGATGAATGACACCATTCATCAAGGGAAAATCCGAAAACAAAATACCATACATCTATAAGTTTTCAATCTACAAGGCAAAGACAACTAATAACAAAGCAAAAGACATTCTAACATCTTATGGATTTAATAAATACACATTAGTAGATGAAGATCCAACATACGATTTTCAAATGAGATTAAGACTTGAAGAACACTTTAACGCAGTAAAATTTGCAGGAGATTTAATAAAAAAACATAAAGATATTTTCATGGAGATCAAAGCAGAAAAATTTCATAAGGAGTAATTAATCAAATGAAAAGAAGTAGCAATTTTGCACAGAAACAGTTCTTGGAATATGAAGAAGCAACAAAAATAGTACAATCATTTGGTATTGTAAATAGAAATCAATACAAGAAATTGTTCAACGCAGGAAAATTTCCTAAAGGTATGCCATCACACCCAGACGAATTTTACTCAAAAGAATACAAACCAGGAAAAATACCATTTGAAGAAGCAAGAAAAATAGCTAGAGAAATGAAACTAGAACGTACAGAAGATTATCTAGAGATAGCTAGAAAAGGAAAACTACCACCAGGAACACCATCAACACCTAATATGGTTTACAAAGACGAAGGGTGGATAGATTGGTATGATTATCTTGGAACAGGTATGTTACCATTTGAAGAAGCAAAAAAACTTGTTAGAAAGTTAGGAATCAAAAACAGTTCAGAATATAAAAAATTAAAAAAACAGAAAAAACTTCCAAAAGAATTACCACAAGGCCCAGAAGTAACTTACAAAAAACAAGGATGGATAGATTGGTATGATTATCTTGGAACAGGTAGAACAACACAAAAAAACTTACTTCCATTTAAAGAAGCAAAAGAAGTATCCCAAAAACTAAAAATTAAAAATCGAAGTGACTATGTAAAACGATACAGAGCCAAGAAACTACCAAAAGGAATGCCTAGTGATCCACATAAAGTTTACGGGAGGAAATTTTAATGAAAAAAGGAAAATGGAAAGGTTGGAAAATTTTTCTTACTGGTAGAGGATATTACCGTTTTGAAGAAGCCAAGAAAACAGTTAAGCAATTAAAAATTCAAGCACTTTATCAATTCAATGAAGCATATGGTGGAAAGAAAAAATTTACAGATATGATGCCAGGTCACCCAGATAAATTTTACAAAGAATTTACAACATGGGAAAACTTTCTAGGAATACAAGAAAAAATACAATATTACCAGTATGACGAATGTGTAAGAGTATTAAAAAAATGCAAAATATCAAGTTCTGCAAAATTTTTTAAAGTAAGAAGTAAAGGTTTGTTACCAGAAAGAGTACCATCTCATCCAGAAAGATACTACAAAGAAACAGGAGATTGGAAAAACTGGATGGAATTTTTATCAAATAAAGTAATTAAGTTATGGTCTTTTGAAAAAGCAAAACAATGGATAAAACAAAACAACGTAAAAAGCCAAACAGAATATCAAGCTCTAAGAAAAGCAGGTAAAATGCCACGACAAATGCCTACAAGTCCAAAGCTTGTTTACTCACAACCGACACGAGAACATTTTGTAAATAGAGGAGGATTGAGGAGGAGGAAATTCTAATGGGATTCAAAAATCATAAATTCCATATAGAGTGGAAACATCTAACAAAAAAAGTTCAGAAATTAAATTTAAAGTCAAGATATGAATATGTAGATTTTTTGAATAAAAATCCACAATTAAATTATCCAAAAGCTCCATATGCAAAGGGTTCACAATATAGATCTTTTTGGAAAAGTTGGCCTGAATTTTTGGGTTCTAGTTTAAGAAATAAAAGAAAAGGAAAAAGATTCAGAGATTTTAAAGAAGCTAGAGAATATGCTAAATCATTAAATCTTAAAAGCTCAAATGAATGGGCAGATTCTACAAAAAGAAAAAACTTTCCAGTAGATATTCCAACTGCACCTTATAATTCATATAAAGAAGAATGGATTAGTTGGTCAGATTGGTTAGGTAATACAACTCTAAGAGAAAGAAAATACCTGAACTATCAAGAAGCAAAAGATTACATACAAAGTATAAATTTAAAATACAAAAAAGATTATTTGGAATTACATAAAGCAGGGAAATTACCAGAAGGAATGCCATCAACACCAGAACGATTGTATGGAAAAGGAGGGAAAAGGAAAATATGGGGAAAATGAAATTAGTTTGTATTGCTGATACACACAGCTACCACCATGATGTAGAAGTACCAGATGGAGATGTACTAATCCATGCAGGAGATCTTACAATGGTAGGATCATTACATGAACTTTTAGAATTTAATGATTGGATGGAAAAACAACCACATAATTACAAAATTGTGATTGCAGGAAATCACGACAGAGCATTAGGACAAAGCCCAATGTTAGGATATAAGATGTTGACAAACTGCATATACTTACAAAATAGTGGTGTAGAGTTAGACGGTGTAAACTTTTGGGGTTCACCATACACACCAGCTTTTCAAGGAATGAGATCAGGATTGACATTTTATACAAACAGCGATAGAGAAGCAAAAGGAATATGGCGAGGTGTAACCAAGAAAACAGATGTTTTAATCACACATGGCCCACCATTTGGAAAGCTAGACAAAGTAAAACGACATGATTTGGATCAATCAATAACATATGAAAATGTTGGTGATCAAATGCTAATGGATAAAGTAAAGAAGGTAAAACCAAAGTACCACATCTTCGGTCACATACACGAAGAGTATGGATTACTTCAAGAAAATGGAACAACATTCATCAATGCTTCAGTAGTAAACGCAGAGTATAACGTTGTAAACAAACCAATAGTGGTGAAAATCTAATGCATAAAGAACAGTATCTAACATATGAGAAAGCACAAAAGATAGTACAGAAATTAAAAATCGAAAATTACATAGAGTATAATGAACTTTACAAACAAGGCAAACTACCAAATTTACCTGCACACCCAGAAAGATATTGGGGAAAAGAAAAAAGAAAAATAAATAATAATTACATTACTGACTTTAAGAAAGCAAGACGAATGGCAAGAGCATTAAAACTAGAAAAAATACAAATTTATCTTGATTTAGGAGCAGATGGAAAACTCCCAGAAGGATTGCCTAAAAGACCTGAACACTACTATAAAGATGAATTTACAAGTTGGAAAGACTTTCTTAATACAAAAAATGTAGTAAAGAAAGGATATTCAAGAGAAGGAAAGAAATTTTGGGATTATTATAGAGCAGTAAGACACATAAAAAAATTAGGAATATTATCTGAAAGAGATTTCAGAAGAGCAAAAAAGAAAGGTATAGTTTCACTTCACGTTCCAAAAGATCCATCAGAATATTATAAAAGGTGGATCAGTTGGGAAAAGTTCTTTGGAAAAAATAATAGAAATGGATATTACGCAACATACGAAGAATGTAAAAAATGGGCAAGACAACATAAAATTAAATCTGGCAGGGAGTGGTATGTAAAACACCCTAGAAATATGCCAAGACACGTTCAAAAAGTTTACAAAGACAAATGGAAAAACATGAATGAGTTTCTTGGAAACAAAAATAACAAACACATTGGCAAAGATTTCAGGTGGATTCATTATGAAAAACTAAAAGAATTGGTACAAAAAATCGGGATAAAAAATAATGAGGAATATAGAAAGTGGGCTAAACAAAATCTTGAGATTCTTTTTGAAAGAGATGTTGTTAACAATATTCCAGGACAACCAGATAAAGTCTATAAAGAATGGAAAGGTTGGAGAGAATTTCTAGGAACTGGATTACTAACATTCAAAGAAGCAAGAGAATGGGCTAGAAAATCTGGAATAAAAAATAGTGTTGAGTGGAAAAATTATACAAATAAACCAGCTAACATACCACGTTGCCCAGAAATGTGCTATAGGAGATCAAAATGATTCAAAAACAGACAGTAAGAAAGGTTGTAAGTTTTAAAGAAGCACAAAAAATAGTACACAGTCTAGGGATTGAATCACCAAGACATTACAAAGAGTTGGCTAAACAAGGAAAATTACCAAAGTGTTTACCAAGAAGCCCAGAATATTATTATGGTTGGGGAGCAAACGGAAACAGACAAGGAAGATTCCCTAGTTATGAACATGCAAAGAAAATAGTACACAAACACAAAATAAAGTCAAAATCAGAATGGGATAAATTCAGAAAGACAAAACAGTTTCCAATAGGAATACCAAAAGATCCACCATCAGTTTACAGAGATGAGTGGAAAGGTTGGGCAGATTGGCTTGGAACAAACAATGTAAAGAACATTAAAGGATATTCGATCACAGGAGTAAAGTATTGGAATTACAAAAAAGCAAGAACGTATGTAAGAAAATTTAATTTCTTTAGTAGTAAAGAGTTTAAAAAAGCAAAGAAGAAAGGCAAGATACCAGATCAAATACCATCAGACGCAGCAGATGTTTACAAATCATTGGGAACATGGGAAACATGGCCTAAATTTCTAGGACACAATAACATAGGTGGGGCAATGGCAAACTACAACTTTATGAAATTCAAAGACGCAAGAAAGTGGGCTAGGAAATCTGGGATCAAAAGTCTAAGAGAGTTTAAGAAAGCACATTCAAAAGGACTAGTACCAAAAAATATACCATGTCATTCAGATGATTACTATAATAAGACAGAAGATTGGAGAGGTTGGAATGACTTTCTAGCTTCATACAAAAACATTCATCAATCAAAATTTCATAAGTGGAGATCATACGAAGCAGCAAAAAGATGGGTGAGTAGTAAGAAATTCAAAACAATCAAAGAGTATAAAGAATTTTGTAAGTCAGGAAAAAAACCATTAGACATACCAGTAGATCCACAAAGAGTTTACGGAGGGAAATACAAATGAAGAACCAAAGGGGAAGAAGAGGACACCATATATCATATGATAAAGCAAAAAAAATACTAAGAGAATTGAAAATTACATCATCATGGGAATTTAAAAAGTTAAAAGTACAACACAAACTACCAGGTTTCATTCCATCACAACCTGAAAGAACATACAAAAACAAAGGATGGAAAGGTTCAGGAGATTTCTTTGGAACAAACAGAAAAGGTGATTGGCAAGATAGAAAAAATTACAAAACATACAAAGAAGCAAAAAAATGGGCAAGAGCTTCACCAATTAATTCATTAATAGAATACAGATACGCAAAACTTCCTAGAGATATGCCAAGAAATCCTTGGGCTTTTTACAAAGATGAATGGGAAGGTGGTAAAGAATGGATAAACCCAAAATCAAAATACCTTAGTTGGATTGAAGCAAAAGAAATAGTTAAGCAATATGAAATTCATTCACCTGCTCAATACTTTAAAAATTTGAAGATGAGGAAAAAACATAACCTACCTAATAGCCCACATAAATCATATAAAGAATGGCAAGGTTGGATTGATTTTCTTCCAAAGAAATTTGTATTATATGAAGAAGCAAAAAAATTTGTTAATGAAAATAATATACCAAATCATAAAACCTACATAGAGATTGCTCAAAAGGGATATTTACCTGACTGTTTACCGAGAGCACCATCAGTCCATTATAAAGAATGGAAAGGTTCTGAAGATTTTTTCAACTGGATTCCACCATTTATGAATTACAAAAAAGCACAAAAACTGGTACAGAAATTAGGAATAACAACATCAACACAATATGAAATATTAGCAACACAAAACAAACTACCAAAAGGATTACCAAAGTCACCAATTAGCGTTTATAGAAAAATGAATCCAAGGTGGGTTAAATGAGAAAAAGACGGAAAGAATTTAGACCATATAAGGAAGCAAAGAAATGGGCAAGACAACAAAATCTTCCAAATGTTTACAGTTGGCGTAAGTTAGTAAACAAAAATAAAATTCCAAATGACATTGCAAGATGCCCAGAAAAAGCATACAGAAAGTATGGATGGATAAGTTGGGTTGAATTTCTAGGTTTAGATAGGAACTCACCAAAAAAGTTTAGGAAAAAAATCTGTAGATCGTTTGAAGAAGCAAAAAAATATTGTAGGAAAAATGGAATTAGTTCAGAAAAACAATGGGTAAAATTATTTAGATGGAATAGATTACCAAAAGACTTACCAGGAAACCCTGAAGCATATTACTTTGGTGAATGGAAAGGTTGGTTTGACTTTCATAACGTTAAACAAAAACCAACACAGACAAAAGACTTTGTATCATATGAAAAAGGTAAACAGTTTATGATCAAAAACAATATCAAAACAAGTAATGAATGGAAAGAATTTAAGAAAAATAACTTGAAAGAGAAAATAAATGGATTGCCGAAATCTAGTAAATACTGGATACCAGACAACATTCCAAGAGAACCAAATCAATCTTATGCATTAAGAGGTGTATGGAAAGGTTGGGGTGATTACACTGGAACAGGAACATTACATAATTCACAAAAGAAATTTGTAGATTATTTTGAAGCAAAAAAATACTGTTTAGAAAAAAAGATAGTAACAAAAAATCAATGGGTTCAACACATTAAACGTAATGAAAAACCTATCTACATACCATCAAGACCAGATGCAACATACAAAAATAAAGGATGGATCAGTTGGGGAGATTTCTTTGAACAATTTAACAGGTTTAACAGACACCATCATTACACCACATTCAAACAAGCAAAGAAATTTGCTAGAAGTTGTAAACTAAATTATGGAAGAGAGTGGATGGAATTATGCAAAACAAGACAAAAACCAGATAATATCCCTACAAACATAGCACAAACCTACAAGAGTGAGTTCAAAGGTTGGGGTGAATTTCTAGGAACTGGAAGAATAAGTGTTCAAAGATATAAAGATCTTTATCCAACATTTAAAAAACTAAAAAGAATTGTAAAAAAACACAATGTAAAAAACTGCTTACAATACGTTATAGTTCTTAAAAAACTTAGGAAGAAAGGTATTTTCCTACCCTGGAATCCACAAAGAAATTACAAAGAATGGGTAAGTTGGAATAAATTCTTGGATAGAAAGGATTATCTACAATTGAATAAAGCAAGAGATATAGTTCAAAAATATAAATTCAAAAGTCAAGCAGAGTTCAGAAATGCACATGCTAAAGGATTGATCCCTAAAGTTATTCCATATCACCCTGAAAGGGTTTATTCAAAAGCGATCATAACACAGTAATCTAATCAATATCTTTATAACATCTAAGAATATTTACAAATTGATGGCAGCAGACGAAAAAGATTTCAAACCACCAAAGCCTAATGATAAAGGCAGTACATGGTCAGAACATAAACGAGGATACATAATGTCAATGGGTATGAGTGGTTTGATTCTGATTAGCATAGTAGTCTGGATTTTTATCAAACCATAAATGTGTAGGAGTGTTTATAGATGACAGAGGACATACCTCTCTTCGAAGGCAACGCAGTAACAATTTGGGCAGAGTACTACGAAGAACGAGAAAAAGAAGTTATCATAACTGTTAGAATAGGCATGACTACAATACAAATGCCAAAATCAGTATTCCTACAACTACAAGCCGGTTGTAATCAAAGTTTAGAGAGAATAAAATCAAAAGAAGATTTCAAATGATGATGATGATGATGAATGAAGAATTACGTGAAACACTTGGATTACCCGAGTGTCTAATGTGTAACCACAGTTATTGGAATTGGTATGAAGTAATAATTTACTATAATACCGGTGAACTTAGAGGTAACTCTACAGAAAATTCAGATGAAATTTTATACAACTTATGTGACAAACACAGATTAAAATTTCTCGAAGCGATCAACGAAGATGTTATAAACAACTGATAGTAATTCCAACCAATGAGGGGTTGTAGGTGAAGGGGTACGGTAGGAAAAAATTATTTGGGTTTCCAGCGATTGTAATTCTAGTTGGAACTGGCTTTGTAATGCTTTCTGCTGATAATTCTAATGAGCTTTTTCTTCCTATTGTTTTTGTTTTTGCTTTTGCCGGTGGAGTAACATATTGGCTTGTAATTAATTCTAGGGAATCAAAAAGACGTAAAGAAGAAAACGCAAAGAGAAAATTCAAATGAACATCTATGACATTAAAACACTAACAGAGGTTTTCGTTCATAATGAAGGCGGTGAAATTGCATACAAACTTGATGGTAAATATGGTCAAGTAGGCACAGTTGTAAAGGTAAAAGACAAAACATACTTCCTATTTTACAAAAAAAGGTGGTTTGAAACATTCTCAAAATTTTACACAACTTTCAATTGTGTTGGAATTGGCCTAAGTATGAAACATATTGAATTAGCAGCAAAGGCAGATGGCATAGTTGTTCTTTTTATAACTGACAAAGAATATAGGATCAAAGGAAAACTAATCAAAGAATTTGTAGAGAAACATAACACTAGAAAATATTATGAAGCAGATGATGAATGGATTGGTAACATTGCAGCAACATACTTAGAAAGAAATATGATCGTAAAACAAACAGTTGATTCACAATTTGAGAGGTATATGGATTGACATACGACCTTAAAGAATACCAGGAGAAGATAAAAGAATGGGATATGTATCCTGATTCAGTTAAACCAGGAATCTACATCTTTGGAATTGTTGGAGAGCTTGGTGAAGTAGCAAACAAATACAAAAAGGTATTTCGAGATCATGGAGGTCAATTAGAACAAAGACAAAAGGATTACGCATTAGAGATTGGCGATATTTTATGGTATCTTACTAGGCTTTGTAATTATATGGGATTTTCACTTGAAGAGATCCTTGATATGAACCTAGAAAAGTTGCAATCTAGGTTCAATCGTGGCAAAATACATGGTGATGGAGATCAGAGATGAGAGTAAATTACACTAAAAACAATGTTTGTACCACCTGTCAAACTACTTTTCCAAAGGAAGAATCACCAGAGAATTGTTGTGGAAGAAAACTAAGAACAAATCCAAAGAGAAAGAGGTCAACACAACAAAACTTTTACAGTTATACGAGAGTAACATGATGTTGATAGATTACGAGATCTACAACTTTTGTGTTGGATGTAGATTAAAAGTTCCTAAAAAAATAACAAGATGCACTGTTTGCAACTGGCTAGTTAGAACCGGACCAATTAAAAAGCATGAGGAGAGGATAACAAGATATTGATCATTCAATCAACTGAAAGAAATTTTGTAAAGCCTACAAAAAAATTAGTAGATCAGTTTCTGAAAGAATTAGATCACTACCACGACAAAAGATATTATTTTACAAAGATTAAAAGAAAAGGCAGATACATTTGGGGAATGAAAATGTTCAGAAGGGCAAGACAAATTGAATATTTCAAGAGAAGGCGAGCAAGAGGGCTTAGAAATTGATAAAGAATTTTGTGACTAAAATCAAGGCTACGAAGAAGATAGCTAACGAGAAAAATGTACATAATTGGTATAATTGCGTATTTCATAGCGTAATAATCATTATGGGAATAAGTATGATTCTCTCACTTTACACAATAGTCTATCTAGCAGATATGACATTAGATACAACGATTGGAGAGCTTCTGATAAATATGCAGATTGGAATATTTCTTCCAATTGCTTATTCAATAATTTTATCATATGTTTTCCTGGAAAAATTAGTTATACTTCATATCTTAGTTTTTGAGAAATTCAATAAACAAGTATTCAAAATGTGGCAAAAATTAGATATGTATTGGTACAAGAGATACAAAAAACATTCACCAATAACAGAAGGATTATCTAAATTACAAAGTAGAGTAGCAAAATTTCAAACAAGGTCAAAAAAACAACGAAGAATAGTAATAATTGGAATAATTGTAGCATTGTTATTAGTTCAAGTTGGCTTTAGAGCTCCATTAATAATAGAATTACTAGAAGAACCAAAAGAAATTGAAGTAAACATAGATGAAGTAGAAGAACAAACACAACCTAAAAGACCACAAATAACCATTAGAGGTGCAGGATAGTGGCAGGTTCAAGAAGAAATTGTAAAGGAATCTGTGATAGGACAAAAGTAACTGCGTTTCAGAGTGGAGGATTATACAAGACAGGACATAGAAGATGCAATGTATGCGAATGTTACTTCAAAACTGAAAATATACGGTGTGTATGTTGTGGAAATCCACTAAGGACTAGACCAAGGAATGGAAGGTACAAAGAACCTTTCAGAAAATATGTGACGGAGGTGACTACATGAACCAGAAACAAATGTTGTTTAAATTCCTAGAAGAACAAAAAGAACCACGAACATTAGATGAAATAATGCAATTTGTTGATTCTAACAAAGAGATTCCAAGATCAACAATCAGGGCAAGACTTTCAGAAATGAGAAAGAAGGGAATTAAAATTGATAATAAAATCAGACAGATTGAAAAGAACGGAGAAGGTTGGATAATTAAAAATGCCAAAGTGTAAAGGTATTTGCTCTAGATACAAAGCAGACAACCCAATGAAGATGGTTAGTAGATATGCATATGCAAAACGCTGTCAAACATGCGATACTTGGATCAAAAGAATATTTGCGAAATGTCCATGTTGTAAAGGCAAACTTAAATCGAATCCAAAGTACGCTAAAGCGAGGGAGAGGTTGGTAAAGAATGTTTAAGAGAAAAAAACCAATCATACATCAAGAACAGTCAATAAAGATGGGGATTGAAGAACTACCTACAAAAGCACTTGAAATAACGTATCAAGCATTTATGAATGATTATGAAGATGAACCAAGAGCAGAAATACAGCAAAAATTATTGCTAATCTCTAAGATTCTAAATGATAGAGCAAATGATAAAACATACCAAGAAGGAAATGGTAAGCTAAAAAGCAAACTAAGAGCAAAATTCCCACAGATAACTGACGAACAATTCAATAAAATGAGCAAGGAAGAAAAGATTCAGCTCGAAAAATCACTAACAGAGTATGATAAATTAGAAAAATTAGCACAAAAAATAACTAAACAAGAACCAGAAACAATTGAATTTGAAATGAAGGTAGATACTCCAACCACAATCAAGGAGCCATCAGAGCACGTAACAATTACGCAGGAATTAAATGAAGCACAAGCAAAGGCAAATCAAATCATAGTTGAGGAAAACAGAAAGATTGAAATTGAAAAAAGTCAGGCAGGTAAACCAAAAAAACCAAGATTTGCATTTCTAAAGAAGAAAAAGAAGGTAGTAAAACAAATTCAAATACCAGTAACGGATGAATTAGTGCAAACCATTGATAAAATAAAACAGGAACAACCGGAAATTTTTGAGAAGAAAGAAGTTACAACTGAACAAAAAAATCGTGCAAAATTAATGGAAGTAGCAACTGTAAAGAAATTACTATTCAAAAAGAAAAAGCATGATTCAACACCAAAGTTAGATCTAAAAAAACTAGATGAAATTTATTGCAATGCTTGTAAACACTCAATAAAACAACACCAATCAGGTGGAGTATCAAATGGTTGTAAAAAATGCGGTTGCTTAACTACAATCGAAGATATTGCAGAACAAAAAGGCATAAAACTTTATGAACCAAGTGTAGTGTTGGATAAAATTGAACAAGAAAATAGAAATGTTGAAGAACTAATCAAACAAACTGGACAAAAAGAAGATGTTGAAACAGAAGAAGATAAGAAAGCAAGGGAAGAAACAGAATATATCAAAGACCAAGCTGAAAAAATGGCAGCAATGCAGTTAAAAAAACCTAAACCTGAACCAGAACAAACACCAAAACAACAAATTAAACCAGAAAAAGAACCTGAAAGTTATGGAGAAACAGAGAAATTCCTAACAGCAGAAAAAGAACCAGTAGGATTACAATGTATTTGTGATCATAAGCTTGAAGAACACTTTAACAATGTTGAATTTTGTACAACAGTTGGATGTACTTGTAAAGAGTTTAAAGAGTATCCATCACAATGAATAAAAAGAAAAAGGAGGCGATAATTTTAGTTCCTTTAATTGTTATTAGCCTAATTGTAGTTATTGGATTGTTAATACCACAAGAACCAGTGGTAGAATTTGAAACATTATGTCAAGAAGGTTGGTACAAATACGAATTGAAATCAGGTACATTATGTTCAAAGACTGAACTTTCTCAAAGTCAGCTGGAAGATTATGAATGAAGAAACTAAGAGAGTTTGCCGAATCTACTTCGGTGGCAGCAGTTTTACTCCTTGTTTTACTTCCTGTTAGAGTATTATTTGTAAGATATGTAGCTGATGATTGGTTTGGAAGCTTTGGTTTAATCACAGGAATTTCAGTTTTAATCATATATCTTGCAAAAAAGAACAAACTAGGTTGGTTTGGAAGAGCTTTTCATAGACAAATGTGGAAAATCCATACAGGAAAAAGGAGATACTATGTTTATACGCAGTTAGTATTTGGGCTTGTTTTCTTTTCGTTAGCTGTATTTGCAATTGAACATGGAAATTCTGTTTATGATTTAGAAAAAGAGGTACTAAGAGAACAATTACAGATAGAAAGCATTACAGAATTAGCAGAAAGAACCCAAGATGAGATTAATCTAAAAGACATTCCATATGCATTGTTTGTTTTCTTCTATATTATGATCTTTAGATTCGACATTTACTCAACGATCTTATCTACATTAAACGATATTTCAGATGGATATGTACTTCATTTCTCAACTGTCTTTCTTGTTGAGATGATTGAGCTGATCGGTATAACAATTTACACCAAATTTACTATAAAAACAGAGAAAACTGGCGATGCATTTTAATTTCATAACCTATTATAAGAAATATCCGTCAAAAGCCAAATGGAGTGGTAGGAGTTCCCCATGTTAATCCCAGCTCCTACCACAAACTATATTTTTAATAAGACGAGTTTTTAAACAAAAGCATTGAGTGATTCAACAACTGGCACTATACTAGCCCTAGTTAGTGGGATATTTTTCGTTGCATTGATATTACCAATATTCTTTGATGTTGAATATCCAACATCAGAAGGTTTAACTTTTATTGAAAAATCATTTTGTACGATAATTGCTAACTTTGGAGGCAATGTAACATGTGTAGTACCAAATGAAATTCTATTCTTTAATGGAACAGGAGGGATACAAGTAACAGCAAATGATACTTCAAATACAATATTTTTCTCGTTATTAATGAATGGATCTGGAGCTGCTGTAACAAGTGCTTCAAATATTGGATCTGGTGATGGTGTTTTTGCTCAAAAAATATTAGATGACTTAGAATTTAAAAGCCTAACAACTGACGGTTCAGGGATTTTAATCAACAGTACAGCAGTTGAAATTGAATTTCAGTTAGAAGATATTTTAATTGACGCAATTTCTGCTTGTGGAAATGAAGAAGTTTTACAATGGTTAACAGGTGGTTCAGAATGGAATTGCGTATCTGCAAGTGTAATAGGTAGTAACGTTACTAATATTGGAGATTTATCAGATGTAGAAAGTCCATGTTTAATTAATGAAATTATCAAATTTAATACTGGTACAAGCACATGGGAATGTAGTGTTGACTTATTAGGTGCAGTAGATTTCCTAATTTTTCAAGCTGGTAGTGGGGTTTTACAAACATCAATCGCAACACCAGCAAGAAATACAATTACAGGAACTAATTATGATTGGCTCTCACTGGATTATAGTTCTAGTTCTCAACAGTTTGCAATATTTACATGGACTACAAATAATGACTTTGATTCAGCAACAGACTTGGATACTAGAATAGCTTTTACCACAAAAGTTGCAGGTGGAAATGTTTGCTTTGAAGCAGAAATTGTTGATATTACAGCACCGACAGATTGGGATACAGCATTTGGGCCAACTGTTACAGGATGTACTTCAGGTTTAGCAGCAGTTGGGGTTCTTAATTTAATTGATTTAAACTTTACATCAGCACAACATAGCTTATTACCAAACGATTTAGTTGTATATAGACTATCAAGAGATGCAGGAAATGTTGCTGATACTAATACAGATGTAGCTGAATTTGTTGCAGGTGTAGTAAGATGGGATACAATAGGATAAAAAAAAAGCAAATAATTATTGCAATATTGCCAATAGTTATAGCAATTCCTTTTTTGCTTGCTTACGCTGAAGATATTTCAAACCAAAGTGGTAGTGTAATCTGTGGAACATCAACTTGTGTTTATACAGTTGGACCAAATATATCAGTAGAAAATTTTAATTTTGAATTAGAAGATGTATTGGTTAGACCATCGTTTGGAAACGAAATAAGAAAAATAAAGTTTGAAATTGAAGATATAGACACTACTGATTTAACAGTAACATTTACAGTTATCAATGAATTAGTAATAATTATAGACGCAGTTCCTGATCAATCAGAACCAAAAATGAAGTTTGAGATAGAAGGATCAATCGTAGATGATATTCAACTAAACGATGTTAGTCAAGCATTTACATTTAATCCAGCAGGAGCAGGAAACAGTGGAATAGAAACAGAAGGAGTGTTATTTGATAAAATTAGTATATTTCTTCCACAAAATGTAGATACTAATTTTGCTACACATGGGCGAAACTTAGAAGGAAGTTTCCTTAATACACTAACACTTCAACAACAAGAAAGATTTTGGAATCTAATGGAACTTTATAACCCAAGTCCATCAGCATTAGAAGAGATAATTACAGATCTGAATACTAACAAAAAAAGAGCTAATGAAGTAATTGGAAAAATGAATGTAGGAGGATTTTATAATACTTCACAAGCAATTACAAATGCAAGTATAACATATCGAAATCATTATGATAATTCAGTAAGTATAGAAGATTTTTTTGATGATTTACGACAAGAAGTTAATAATTCATTACCACCAGATGGTTTAGATCCAGAGGATGGAACGCCATGATGAAGCTTATAGCAATATTACCATTACTGTTTTTAGTATCAATACCAGTAGCATATGCTGACCTTAACATAGAAAAGATAGTTCAAGTAGGTGGAACATTTGTAGCAAGTGACGATGAACAAGACTTTGCAATTGGAGATACAGTAGTGTTAGATAAGTCAATATTATTTTTAAGCTTTAGACATATAGGTGATGGAAACATGAAAGATTGGGTAAGGAGTTACGAACTATTAGACACAACTACAATCAGAATGTATGGTGGTTCATTCGCACCAGCTGATAATATTCAGGTTGATTGGGAAGGATACATAGTTGAATTTACATCTACTTCTGACGTAGTGGTTCAAAAAGGAAATTTTGAAGTACCAATTTTCTTACCAGAAACTGAATTTTTTCCACCATTAAACGGTTCAGCAATCACCACTGATAAATCAATTTTAATTTTCCAAGGCTTTGACAATGACAATGATGATGACACATATGGAATCGAAGAGAGTTTTCGTTCTAGAATATTTAACACAACCCACTTAGGTTTCTTTGTAGATGATACACCAAACGATGAACCAAATATGATAAGATGGCAAGTTGCAGACTTTAACAACGCAAACGTAACAGTTCAAAGAGGATTAGGTGACTTAGCTGACGGTAATGCAGTTGATACATTCGCACCACCAACTGCAATTAACAGAACAAACTCATTACTTTTTGTAAGTTTTTCCCAAGATTCAATCTTTGATTCAGAACCAGATGAATATCAACCATATGCCATTCTGAACCCATCAAATCAAATTCATATTGAAAGAGAAGATTCAAGTTGTACTGCTGGCGAGGCATGTACAGTTGACTACGCCTGGGAGGTAATAGAATTTTTTGGAGATGATGATATTTTAGATGTTCAACATGGGGTTCTAGTTGATGCTACAACTACATCTAGTAACGTTCAACGAACTTCCACAGATAGCATAACAGCAGTATCTAACTTTACAAATTCACTTGCAATAGGTACAGTTCAAGTACCGATCGGTCTTGGTAATGCCAACCCCGTTGGTGGTGGTGGTGGGCAATACGACACAGTTCAACATACAATGGAGCTTACAGATGCCTCAACGATCACTTTTATCACAGAAGATGGGCAAGATGAAATTCATGGATTAGGTTGGCAAGCCATTGAATTTTTCCCTGTAGTAGAACTTGTTTCTGTTAGTGACACCTTTATTCCAATTTCATGTTGCTTTTTCTTCATAAATCCAGATATATTTACAAATTTATGGGCTAACTTTATACTTTTAATTAACTCTGCGGTGATGAATTAAACATGCCAATAATGGAGGCAGGGTTATTCATAATGATGGGTGGCACAGGATTCATCCTAATGATATTATCATTCAAATTTGGTGCTTTATTGAAAATATTATCTGCTGTAATGTTCTTTTCACTGGCAGTTGTACTTCTGGCAGGATATGAAGTAGCTTATACATCAGAGCTGTCAGGGCCACAATGTGTTGATAATCTTGGGAATCCTGAAGTTTGTTTAGAACGGAATTTTCTGATTAGAGCAGATGATCAAACAGGAGAAACTTCAGGCATATTCTTTGCTTGGGTGTTTATAGCACTTGGCATACTATCAAGTATGTTGTTTATAATAGAGATGATACCAAGATGAAACCACAATGCGAACGGATCAAAGAGTTTTGTCAATACTTTGATGACTTGGAAAGCTATGGAATTGGTTATGGATTATCAGATTTACACAGAAAAGCAAGTGAACTTCACCTAAAACCACCGGAGGGATTCTAATGGATAAAGTAACAGAGGAATTACTAGATAAATACTGTGGCAAAAAATTCTTTAATTTATTGGCGGAGGATGATTAAATGTTTATCAAAGTAGTTTTCTTCTTTTTGATTGCAAACGTAATTTTAGGCGTAGTAGTAGGACAGTTAAATACTGATCCAAGTGGAAACCCAAATACAACTCTATTTTCTGCACAAAACATCACAGTCGCAAATGTAACTTCAGATATAGACGTAGTAGCTTTCCACGAAGATCAATTTACACCTGAAAACGAAACAGGAATCCCAATAATTGATGATGCAGGAGAATTTTTTGCTATAATTGATTTCTTAAACGTAGGGCAATTATTAGAATTTGTTAAAGTATTTGATACATTATTTATTACAAATCAAATTGATCAAATGCTTTTACTAGTAGGCGTAGAGTTTCCTCCTGGTGTAGTTGATGGTTTGTTTATTATTATTACATTCGCTGGAATATTGTGGTTCTTGTTTGTAATATTCAAGGTTGGAGCTTCAAGCTTTACTTAGAAACATCCTCAAATTTATTTTATCCAAGTGAGATACAACCATACCAACCATAACACCTGTCATTATAACAAGCGGTAACATCCTATAAGGCCATACATCATAGGTAGTCATACCAATCAAAATAGGAGAAATTAACACCATTGAACCAGATAATGCAAGTATAGAACCTGAATGAGGGATTTTCTTTCTACTTACAAACAACAAAAAGCCAAACACAACTAATAACATCAAAGTGGTTTGATCAGAACCAAATCCTTTCCACATCCAACTGACAGAACCAGTTATGAATTTTTCAAGATCAAAATGAGTAATGAGCATGAATCCGCCAAGTTCCTTTTCAGAAAATTGTTCATAACTAAATACCAAAGCAATGCCAACAATAGTTAAAATCAAATAAAAAGCAAATAGTTTTTTCTTTTTCTCAATCCATAAAAACGCCAGAAAGCCTGGCATAAACAATGCTGTTAATGATTTCGCTGGAATCGATAAAAGATAAGGAAGGGGCGATAGAAATGACCTTTTTGTGAAAACAAGATATACACTTGTAAGAAAAAGTAATGCCCAAAAACTAGGATAGGTAACAGATGTATCGTATTTGAAAAAATTATAACTTTGGAGAATAACAAGAACCGCAATGATTCCTCCAAGTCTTTTTCCTGAAAGTATTGTGGTGAGAAGATATGAAACAACTAACAGTAATACACTACTAGCTAGTACTAGAACCTTGTAGCTACCAAATAATTGATAACTTAGTACAAGTAATGTCATGTGTAACGAATGTCGTAAATCAGTTTTTATCCAATTATAATCCCAAACTGACAACCATGCCATTCGTCTATCAAAGTCAAAACAATCCCTTAATCCAACACATTCTTCAGTCCACATCTCACCAGCAATTGTTATGGCAAGATAAATGACCAAAATACTCACCAAAATAAGGAAAGAAACACGCCTAGATAGGTCAAATTCTGCAAATTTTGCTAAATTCAACTTCATGTTCCGGTTTGTTTAATGATGTTATAAACATAAGCTGACCTTTGATCGCAAATTTACAGTTTAGAAATCTTTAATAGAACATTAGTTAATTACAAAGCATTGGCAAAATCAGCAGCAGCAAGAAGAAGGGCAAGAGAAGAAAAACCCAAACGTAAAGTAAATCGAGGCGTTGATGGTCAAATGTCTGGTGGAAGAAAAATCAGAAATACCTTCGTTGATCCTGTAAAAAAATAGATTTTAATCACCATTTTCAGCTTATTTAAAATAAACTTCTCATATAATTCTCATATCAGACACTTTTCTTTTAAATAAGTCAGCAGAGTAGTTTTTGTTAATATGGTACTGTCACTTGGCTTTATTTTGGCCTTCATAGGTGCAGCAGTAGCTCTACTCATTGGAATCTTAATTTTCAGTGAAGTATCTGACGCTATTATCTGTCCTACAGGTCAAGGAAGCACAGAATGTGAAAACGCTAAAGATACCGCATGGACCGTAATTGGTATTCTACCAGTTGCATTGTTCTTTGCATTGTTCGCCATCTTTGGTGCACTCGGTGGCAGACAGTAAAACGTCTGCAACCACAACTTTTTTTTTTAAATTAAATTACTAGATGATATTTTCTTAATTCATTTGTATCAAATCTAATCACAATTAATGAATATCTAAGTGTACAAACAACTTAGATTCGTTTCATTTAATGTATTACCCAAATGTATGCCCAAAGTGTTTTCACGATTCATGGGATTTCAAAAAAAGAACAAGAAGATTAGAGATTAATTATTGTCATATGTGCAAACGAAGTTTCAAAACATCTCGTTAATAGCTCATCACCAATCTTTAAAATAACTGAATACGGTAACAAACCTATGGCAGTAACAATAATTATCATAGGTACTCTGTCAATTATTGCAACTGTCATGGCAGTTCTAGCCTTAATGCCTGTTATTCAAGAGATGGGTACAGACCAGGAAGGAAATTGGGATAAACAGAACGAATTAAACGTAACAGACTGCCCTACAGCGTTCACACTACCTGAAGATATAGCAGTTTGTGAAGAAAGAAAGCTAAATGCAGGGCGTGCTATTGTTGCAAGAGATAGAGCTTTTAGTGCGATTCTTGTATTACCAATATTTCTAATTGGAGCTATTGCAGCTTGGTCATTTTTGGCAGTTACCCGCAGGGATTTTGGCGAAGTTTAACTCAAAAGAACATCAAATTTTCTTATAAATAAGCTATATCAGGCACGAATAATGTATGTCCGACAAGTCCGACAGAAGGAAGCTTAACCGAAAGGTATCTTTTAGAATCACAGATTTTCAAGCTAGAGAATTAGATAAAATGATCAAAAGAGGGATGAATCCCTCTATTCAGTTTAGAAATGTTTTTGACAGAATGTTAAGGAGAAAAAGAATTTGAAATCGCCAATTGATATTCACTTTGATGCAGACAAGTATTTGAAAAAAATTAAAGACATTAAAGCAAAGAAAGAGGAAAAAAAATGATCATCACAACAGAAAAAGACTGCTTATGTCAATACAAATTAATTTCAAAGACTGATCCTTTCCACTGTAAACTCTGCAAAGGATACATCAACTATGATGTGGGGTTTTAATTGGCAGTTTTAATTATAATTCAAAGTACATTAAAGGAAGAAAAAAAGTTCAACGAAAGAATGAGGTGGAAGAAAGCATGGCAGTAGCGATCCTTGTTCTTGCAATTATCTCAATGTTTTCAGTTGGTATAGCAATGATCACGTTCCAACCTGCAATATTTGATCTTGCGTATAACAATTCATTCTGGGAAGATTCAAACAACATAGACATTCGTTTACAAATTCTACGTGACACAATCTACGGTGCAACAATTGCAATACCAGCAATAATGATCGGTGTAATCGCAGTTTGGTCACTCTTAGCAGTATCAAGGAGGGATGACGTATAATGGGTAAAAATTACTACAAAGGTAAACATCACAATGATAAAAGTAAAAAAGTACACTATCAAGAACCAAAAGATACAGACATAAAAGAAGTTAAGATAATTCTACTAGTAGTTGCTATCATATTTGTTGGTTGGTTCATAGTTATTCCAGCAGTAACAGCACCAAACTTCTTAATTCCATTAGCATTTGCAGAAAGTCAAAATATAATAATTGCAGGACAATCAGATAATCCAGCACATTCAGGAACAGGAGCTTCATGTCCAAGCATAAGTGGACCATCTAGTGCAACAGATTTTGGCGGAAATACATTAGAACATTGGAGAGATTCTAGTGCAAACGGTTGTTATTTTGTGACATGGACACTTGATAGAACTACAACAACACAAAAACTAATTCCATCATTCTTTGATGACTTTATAACAAGTTTTGGTGCTATTAATGATATAACTGGTGGGCTTGGTACATTTGGTTCAGCTTGTAGATTCTATGAAGTATCAGAACAAGGAATAGATCCTAGATTAAACATCACAGCAGCATACGAAGTTCTTAACACAAGAGTACAAAACATTGGTGGAAGTATGGATAACTGTTCCACTAGTGCTTCTGCACCTGAATTTGTTAATTCAGGCCCATCAAATTATCTAGATTCAATGGCACTTAACTCCACATTTTTCTCATGGGGAATTAATAGTTTAACTGATTCAAGAGATGTTGCATTTGATAACATAATAACAACAAACTCATTTATCAAAATGACATTCACAAATCCATTATTCACAAACAATACAGTTTGGATGATGCAAGAACACCCAAAGTTTGTAGCAAGTGACATTACAGGTGGATTTTTTGGAATAGATGACACTACATTTACAATGGATTCTAACACAGTAGATGATACAGAAATAGGCCAAGTAGTAGTTCTCAAAGAATTTAGAAAATCAAATGTTACAGGACTAGGTTCATTAGCATTTTATGACCAGCAAGAATCATTAACACCAATTTCAGAACCCGAAGGTTGGATAGGTCCAATTGTTGGAACCACTTCTGGTGGATCTGGAACAGTAACAGTAGTTACTGGTAAATTTGGTAATGCACTTAGTTATCCAGATCCAAACGACAATAAAGTTAGTCAGTTTGATGTGCCAGCAGAAAATGTAACAACTCTATTGGATGGACTTGGTGGTAGTGGACTATCAATCAACTGGTGGGGAAAGCACAGCGATGCAGCATTTGCAAGAAACATAGTTGAAATTGGTAATGGTGCACAAAGCAAAATGCTAAGACTTGGAGAGGGTGTTTCAACACCTAACCTTCATGTTGAAACAAGTAATTTAGATGGAACTGATATAAACACTTTTCATAGTAACTTTTTCGTAGATGATGATGGTCAATTCCACATGTATTCAGTTACCTTCAACTCAACTCATTACAATATTTGGAGAGATGGAAGTTTATTCTTAGGACCATTTTCTCATAGCGTAACAGGAGTTAGTGGTGCAATAGATAGTCATATTGGGTGGGGTGGTGGCATGGTAGGATTAATACCAAGTAACACTAACGGTTGTGATTGTATTTTAGATGAAGTATCAATTTGGAACTCGACACTTTCTGCAACACAGATAAGTGATTTGTATAATGGTGGCGATGGAGTTACATTTGGATCAGATGCAGTTGGCAAAACTGACGTACGTATAACTGGTGGCTACCAAGCACAAACTGCAAGTGGTGACATGTGGGTTAGAATGGAACTCAAAGATGGTTCTTACGGAACTCAAACAGTAAATTCATTCCCAGATGCTGAATATGACATTTATCAAAGTGGAGGATCACTTGGAGTAGTTCACTTAGAACCATCAGACCTAGCAATTACACCATTTGATGTTTCGTTTACACCAAATTGGGCAGATTCAACTGAAGAAACCTTCACACTTTTCGTAGGTATAGATGACAATTCAACAGCAGGAAGTCTAATTGTAAATATAACATCCATCGAACTTGGTGGGGAAATCAAATACGACTTTGAAGATATTAACGTTTTAGAGTATTATGAAACTGCTGTAGAATTTAGTCTAAATGATGACTTAAGGGTAGGTGCAGTTGATTATGATGCAGGAATATTAAACATAACATCAATAACTCCAACAGGAGTTACACCAATAGCATTAGGACTGCCATCAGCTCCAACAGGATTACTAGCAACAGCAACTAGTAACAGCACAATTAACCTAACATGGAATCATAATCTACTCAATGTCACTGACTATAAGGTTAATAGAAATGGAACAAAAGTATTTGAATCAAACAACCTAGACTTGGGCTTTAACGATTCTGGGCTTGATCCAAGTACAAATTATTTCTATGAAGTTTGTGGATTAAACGGTGCATTAAACGGAACATGTGTAACTACAAGTCAATCCACATTTGCAGGAGATTTACCAGATCCACCAATAAACGTCATAGCAGTATTACAAGGAAGTGATATTTTTGTTGATTGGGATGATGCAAACTTGGCACAAAACTATACAGTTCAAAGAAGTAACAACACAGGAGATAGTCAAAATTGGCAAGTAAGAGATCATTTACCATTTGGTTTTGTTGATCCACAGTTTTCAGTGTCAAGAGATCCACAACCAGGAGAGTTTGGATCAATTCCACCAGATGCAGTTGAACTTGATGTAGGTGGTGGATCAGGTGGTTCAGGACACCTATACTTCTTCAAAGTATTCCAAACATCAGAAGTAACAGGACAGGACTTTACAGTATTTTGGAACGGAACTGATACAGGCCCAACTGGTGAAGCCGATGCAAGATTTGAACTATTTGATGGAGCATATAATAGATCAAGCATTACAGATTTCCCAAATAATGCAGCAGTGCCAACCAAAGGTGGTGGAGTATTAGCAACAACTGGTGACATTCAAATAGGTTCTGGGATGCCAACTGTACAAAGTAACACAATTGTTCCAACATGGGCAAGTTCAACAGAAGTACAAGTAACATTAATTGTTAAAATCGAAGATGAAGTTGGAACTCAACATGGAACACTTCACATGTATAACATCACATCAACTGGTGGTTTAGTTTACAAGTTTGGTGGAGATACAGGAAGTGGACCATACGTAAATGAAAATGATCCACCTGGAACTGCTGATTTAGAAGGATTTTATCCAGCAGGAGAATTTTCAGTAACAACTGGTGAATTTACCACAATAGCAGAAGGAGTTTTAATTTCAGAATATCTTGACACCACAGTTACACCAGACGGTTCTTTTACGTATAAAATAATATCAGTAGGTGACTTTGGAACTAGCACACAAGTAGTTCCTAACGAACAGACTTTCATAGATCCATACGGTTACTACAATTTTGATACACAGTTCATAACAACAAACGGTATGGGTTTCCAAAACTTAGGTAGTGGTGGTTCTGACGCAGATGGATTTATGACTAAACAAACTGGCGGTGGCGTGTTAGATGTAGGAGTTAATGTCACAGCTTCAGTTGTAGCTGGAACAATGAACGCAACTGGATTAATAGGTCAAGCTGTAATAACAAATGATACAGGAAATAATTTAGATACACAAGATTCAACTTGGGTGGAATTTGGTACAGAATCAAATAAAGGTCAATGGCATTTCCTAAGTGAAATTGATTTTGGTAATGACACCACAGTAATATTTTGGACAAATGCTGATTTAACAGCTGGTGAAACAGCTATGAATCTTCTAATGACAGATTCATTTGCAGATACTCCATCATCATATTCAGTATTCACACCATCTAGTGAAGCAAGAAACATTAGAGATTTCGTTTATGCAAATGACTTTGGTGGTTCAAAACAAAACAAATGGAATACATCATTCGGAACACCAGACGTTCCAGCTTCTGGTTGGCACATGATTTCAATAAGAATGGAAATGGACAACAAACCTACTGGTCAAGAAATATGTTTAGATGGAACAGCTACATGTGGAACTTTTGCTTCGGTAGTTGCAGATCCAATTTGGAATAACTTTACAGGCCCACCAACAAGTGGAGAACCAGAATACCAATTATTGCTAGGCCCACCAGCAGGATTCTGTACAACTCCTTCAAGTTGTGAATCACCTGTTCAATGGTTTGTTGATGAAATGTCAGTATTCAAGGAACACTTCTATCAGACACAGAAATTGATTATCTATACAATAGTGGTTCAGGTCAAGGAATCATAACTGATAAAATAGATAGTATTTCAAACACAGTACTAACTGCTGTAGGTTCACCAACGACAGCACCAACCAACTTTGCATTAAGCCATGATAACATAAACGAAGAATTAGACTTGAGCTGGGATGCAGTAGCAGGTGCAGATATGTACGTAGTACAAAGGTTGTCAACTGAAAGACAAATTCTACAAACCAATGGATTTACTACTACTTCAAACTTCGGAACATCTCTAAGTGCAAGTAGTGATATTCTGGGAGATGATTCAGCATTTAGTTCAGAGGGAGAATTTCCAACTAGATCAGAGATTCTTAGTGCCAGGTTTACCAATGTACCAGACACAGGAACAACAGGATTAGTAAATTATGGTTATTGGTTAAACGTAATTAGCGGTGGAGTTAACCAAGCAGCTCCAGAAGTAGTAGGAGAGTTAGAAAGAGCTGGGCCACACGAATCAGCTGGTAGCAGACCTGGTGGTGCAAGTTTTGATTGTCAAGATACACCAGGCGGTGGACAAATAGAACAACTTGGATTAACACCATTACAAGATGGAAGTGATCGATGGTATGATGGTGCTTGTAAAGCAATGCAAATCTACATTGGTTCACAGATGAAAAATCTTACAGCTGCTGAAGTAGTAAACGCAGAGGTATTAGGAATTTATAGAGATGATTGGGCTTCAGGTAATTCAGTCGTACTTAGACCATCAGGTGGTGGGGGAAGTGGTTGGAGATTCCAAGATTCAACTAATCAATGGTTTACAACAGTTGGATTACAAGTAAGATCATTTTCAATGAATACAACTTGGGTTAACGTTACAACTACTGCTTCAACTTCATTTTCAGATCCAGCACTTGATTATAACACATACTTTTACAGAGTAATTGCAACCGGTGGAGGAGAAGAAGGCCCACCAGGAATTGTATTGAACGGAACACTTTCAAGAGTACCTGAAAGAGTACCAGACCTAAACGCAACTGATAACGGATCAACAGTAGATTTAGAATGGTTTGAATCACCAATCTTCATTTCAAGAGAAAATTCAGAAGATCCAGTTCAAGGGTATATAGTTCAAAGAGCAACAGGTAGTAACGAAACTATATTTTATGACGGAATAGGAAGTGCAGGAGGATTTAACCATGACATTGAAGAATATTTCCTCTTTAATTCTGATCCATTCCTAACACTTGTAACAAACCCAAAGCCATCATCTGACGCTTCACATGCAGGACAACAAATCAATGTTACAACTGCAATAAACGTAACAAGAATTGTAACAAAAATGGGTTGTAATGGTGGATGTGGAAACTTTAACGTTGAACCAGACTTTAGAGGATCAATTCATCATGCAAATGGAACACTAATCGCAGAAACAATCACTCCAAGACTTGCAATGAGTTCTGACTTAGGTGGTTCACCAAGCGATAAAGGATTTGTAAATTGGATATTTGCACCAGCAGTTCACCTAGAACCTGGTGAATATCAGTTTGGTTGGCAACAATTAGGTAAAAGTTGTAACTCTAACAACTGTCCAGACACAGTAAACCGAAGTTTCAAGGTATTCTTTGAAAATACAACCGAATCTGGAAACGATTCATCAGGTTGGGCATTTGGAAGAGATGTGTTATCAATAGGAACTGCCTACACAAGTCAACCACTAAACAATACAATGGATTATGACATGGCTATGCAAATATTTGTTGAACCAACATGGGAAACAATTGGAACAACAATCGACACCGACCTTAACTTTACAGATTCATCACCACCTGGCGGAATTACAAAAGCATATCGAGTGTTAGCATTTAATGACGCTGGTATAAGTCATGCACCAGTACTATTCCATAATCCACAAAACACAACATTAGTAGGATTTGGTTCAAGTCAAATTGATTTCTTCCCTGAAGATTCACAAGGCAGACAAAGATTAGGTAGAATAAACGTGGGTGAAATGGTAACATTTGTAGTTCCACCACCAGTACCAGAACCAGTTACAAACTTAGTTGCAACAGGAGGAGATGCTGAAATCACACTAACATGGG
>Ga0114923_10000268_pt1 | contig 43644 bp, 75 predicted proteins | sample SumtaG_FD_89578 | JGI IMG/M metagenome (GOLD analysis project Ga0114923, IMG submission 89578) | Deep subsurface microbial communities from Indian Ocean to uncover new lineages of life (NeLLi) - Sumatra_00157 metaG | ecosystem: Environmental > Aquatic > Marine > Oceanic > Sediment | place: near... | reverse complement strand
AGGAATTTCCTTTTTCATATAAATAATCTATCTGACTAATTAAATGATCACGCGCCTTATCAAGTTTCTGATTATCTGTTTTCTTTTTATCCTTCTGTAAAATTGTGGCTTCTTCCCCAATCTTCGTACAGTGTTTCATCCAATTAAATAAATCTTCTGGCGATGTTTTAACCGGATTAATTACGCCCGCCTCTCCGGGGATGTATACAGTTAAATCCAGTTCTAGGTCTAATTTTAATTTTTTAAGTTTAAATCCCATAATAATTATTCTCCATAATTTTATTTTTAAAAAGGGAGGGTTTCAGCCCTCCCCGTATTAATTACTTACTAAGGTACGGAATTGGTAACAACTAGGTTGTTAACCTCTTCCATAATATTTGGTGTGCTCTCTGTATCTTCATAAACATTATCAGAGATCGAAATCTCGACAATATCACCGGAAGAAATTGAAGCTGCCGGCAGCGTTATAGTAGACGTATTAGTAGCTACAATAACAGTAGTCGGCGCTACCCAATCATCATTGACTTTGACAATTATACCGGCTGTATAACTGCCACCTACAAGAGCTACAGTCTCATTAAAAATGAGATCAATTTGTGTAGCACTTGATGCAATAGCCGATGTAATCTGTGGACCTTCGAGATCCGGCCAATCAGTCGCGGGGACCAATTCCACCGAAGGATCACCGTAATAACCAAATGCAGCGGCAGGACCGCCACCAACTTGATCATCACCGAATTCCTTAAGGTAGATGTAAAATGACACTGGTATGTTTCTTTGAGTATCAACACTCCAATTGATAAGATTTTCATCTACCATTGCCAGAACGTCATAATAATTAAGGATATCTTCGAGATCCGTTAATTCCTGCCCGTCACAATCGAGTGGGGCAATCCTTATCGGTCCTGCATGATTATCCCGTAAAGAACAAAATTGATCCACGCCAAAAGTTCCGGAATCGTCACCACTCCCATCTTCGGACGCTTGCGAATTAAAAGAATAAATCAGCTGCTTTAACAGCTGTGTGCTTATTTCTCCAAATGTAGCGGCTAAAAGATAATTGGTCCCGGTCGATACATGATCCGCCGGTTTTGATCCGTTTTGCTGGTATAGCACATCAAGGCGATCTTCCTCTTTTGATAAGATGGTCTCTTCGGTTGTTTTTCCGAGATCCCATCCTTTAAAACCGATTTTACACTGACCTAGGGGGCCGAGTAGTAAACCAGTTCCATTTGATATAATATTTTTTCCAGGCATTTGAGCCTCCTATTGTAAATTTGTCATTGTCGTTGTTATATCGACCGAAAACGAAAATAGATGATTTCCGTTATCAGTATCCCCGATATACTGGGGTTTATTTACGGGACGGATCGCCCAGGCGGTAACTTCGGGATAATCAACGCTATCCACTGTTACCGCCGGAAATACACATCCCCCGTAGCGCTTCCGCATATAATTATACAAATCCATAGCATTTGCACGGGCCTTTGGTTTTGTCGGAGCCCTGCTAACAAATTGTATAACAGAATCTTGACGGTCAAAAAAAGGTCGATCGTCTCCCGCGCCCTCATTTATATCTACCGCTTCGTCGGCTGTTCCCGTCTGAAATCCATTACTAGGTATTTCAAGACTCGGGAATTGAGCTTTAAGCCATGCTCTAAAGTTGTAAACCATTAAAATTTTTTCCTGTAAATTTTGGAAGCTACTTTCATTAAATCTTGACCGTCTTTTTTCAGATGTTCAGTCACCCATTGATTTCCAGGATTAGAATTGCCAGATTGAACCGAAATAGGACCAGGGCTAAATTCTGCAACTCTTTTATTTTTACCCTCATGCATACTACTTGCATACGGGGTATTAAAGCCGACTGTAATCCGTGTTCTTTTTCCGTTATACTCTTTATTTGGAGTGGCTTTTCCTTCGGACGGTAAATTAGGGGATAATGCTATTAATTTATTACCAACAAAAACAGAAGCCGAGGCTCTCAATACACCCCATCTTATCGGAGCGGTGGCAGACGATTTTGGAGAACCACTAACCATAAAATCAAGCATCGCCAAAGCTATTTTTTCACGCGATTTTATGGCGGTTTCACGTGAAACTTTATTTAGAGCCTTTAGGCGTAATTTATCTTTAATTAAAAACCCTGTCCGTTTAGCCATTAGATATAAAACTCCCATTCGCCAACGCCAAAACCCTCATTACTCATAATCTGCCGGATCTGATATTCTTTTGTTGTATCTGCAGGTGTACGTCCTCGGATAGCCAATATTTTTACAGTATCTCCTTTTTTGATATCATTGGATACACTGACAAAAATTAACGAATTGGCTTTGATACTTTTTCCGTCTGGACCGCTTAAAACTTTATTGGTATCTTCAATCCTGCATGCAATAGTAACGGGTGTCCCGGATTCTTCTCCATTCTCTGTTTGGGTAAGTGATGTCCAGGAAATAGAATCAGTATAATATACGCTCATGCCGCCGCCCTCTCCGTAACAGGTACGAACGTATCCGGAAACGGCGGTTTACTTGTTTGACCTTTGCCAAATTCTATAAATCCTTTTTCGGTCCCGGTCGCTTTAAGCGTCTCTTCAAAAACGACAGTAATAAAATGAATACAATTTACGTGATACGGAGGAACCTGATCCGCAACCGGAAATTCTTTACTCTTCCCAGATAAACTCATAACCATGCCCTCATATTGCTGGCAAATTTCCGTTGTGGTATTATGCGCGGAAACCCGAATTAAATCTGTATTATAATTTGCAGCTACACCCCGGACCGCTGCGGACTGTGCTTCATGCCATTTAACACGCTGGACCATTTCGGCATAATAGCGATTAGTATAATTGCGGGGATTGCCATTTTTATCGATAACCTGGAAATACTGAGAATTAAGCATATTTTTGATAAGTTTTTTATTGGCTGGATTTGCCTTCATTGCGTTAATCATATTTGAGCCGGTTATATCTTCACCGGCCAGCCATAAATTATTGGTTGTTTTCCGAGCCTCTGATAAATAACGATTGACATTTTTTTCTCCCAGGGTAGAGGCTCGGGTAAAATCTCTTATGGAATCATCGACTAAAGCGCTAGTAACTCCACGACTATATTGACCTTTTATAAATTCGGTTGCTGTTTTTTTTGCTGTTTTGTTGTAAGCCTTGACAGTCCGGCGGATCTTGCGCTCTTCTAAATAAATAGATTTTTGATAAGCCGTTGGTAAGTTGTTGATAGTCCATTGATTATAAACTTTTTCCATATCGTTATAAATAGACCGTACTTCTCTCTTAACACCCCTCCAATATGAGGCCGTTCTATTTGGTGCCAAGACAGTAGACTGTAAAACTTTGTCAAGCTGTTTTTCAAGTTTGAAAAGTTTAGAATTTAACGTTCTACTTTTTTTGAAAAGATCCCTATCGATAGGGGATGCTTTTTTACCTCTGGCCATTAATAACAGTCGTTATCATCGGATACCGTGACCATGGCAGCTTCGCCACCGTCAAAATAACCGACATTTTCAAAATAATTAACAATGGTTTCGGGTAATGTTTGTTGTTCAAGGGTTTCTTTCCATTTCGATTTCGTGAAATCTCTAACACCGGACGAATAGAGAGCGTCCCTATTATTTCTCTCATCATAAAACGAGATCAAAAATAGGGCCGCCTCTGCTTGTCCGTATTTTACAGCGTCTTCGTCGGCACTAGCTGGGGCAGTAATCCCCGTATAGTAGAACAGCCAGCGATAGGCCGAAATTAAATATTTTTCTTTGGTAGCATCATCCGGGAGATCATCCCAGGGATCGGCTTCTATCCTTTCAGAAAAATATGTTTCCGCCTCCGCTAAAGAGATCCAACTATTAGTGCCAACGACTAACGCCATAATAGCAAACCTTATGAAAACGCCAATTCGAAAACTTGATCGGTGTCCGCAACGGTTGCGCCAAAAGCAGTCCATACCGCTTTCAGTTGGTTCAGTGACTCTTGCTCTTCACGGGTCATAATCCGTTCCTGCATATAGGCTGCATTCTGGATCTTGTTTTTAGGCAATACCAGAAGAGCTTTTTCAGTTGACGGAATATTTGAATTATAGGTATATTTGGGTTCAATATTGTAATCAACAATACCCGCGGCTGATTTTGTTCCAGATGCGCCCGCTTCACGGCCCATGTTAATCTCGGCAGATGTCACACGTAAAGCCGCATTTATTCGCCCTTTGATTTTAGGGTTACAATAAATGAGCAATTGCGCGTTTGCTGTATCCCCATAACCTTTGTCTTTTGTACCGTCCGTTAATTCGAAGGCACCCTGATTTAAGGTCGCAACGTCCCGGCTAAGAACGGTATCGGTAACAATCCCCTGCCACGTAACCTGATTCAGTAGACCTGCAGCGGCCAATAGACCATAATGGATATTAGCCCAAAGATTATATAGTTTCGAACGAGCATCTTCCATCTGTTCGACGAAACGATATAATTTTTTCCCTTCAATGGTTTCCCAGGTAATACCTAGACCGGCTCCGTATTTCACAACTTCAACGGTTACTTTTTCTCCACCGATTCCGGCATATTCGATTTTGCCACCCTCGGGTATTTCCTTGAAAGTTAAACCACTGTCAACGGTTGCGATTTCCCATGCAAGTTCGCCTTGCTGGAGTTCAACTCCGCGAAAAGCATCTTGCCAAAGAAGATCGTAGTTAGCCACTTGCATGGTAACGTTAAAAACATTCTTTGTCAGAGTTGCCAGATCAGATGAACCGGAGAAAGCTTGTATTTTAGTTTGACCTACTTTTTGAGCGGCCCGATACATGAATGCCTGAATACTGCGATTCAATGCCATTGCACGGCTTTTACCGTCCAGAATGATATCTTCACCGTTTTTTTGTTTAATGCTATAAGGATCATCCCTATAAGCTGCAGTTGCTAATTGAAATAATTTTTTATTGTCCATAGTTATTTTCCTCTTCGATTATACTAACGTTTTGGAGCGACCGTCAAATGTCATTAAGACATCATCATCGCCAAGTGCTGCATCTTCCAAACAGGAACCCAAAAGAACATTATCGGTTGCTACTTTCGTGAAGAGTTCTGCGGACAGATCATAATAGACATCATCGCCCGCGTCGATAGCTTCGGCAACTTTTAATGCTCTTACCTGGTCGGCCTTAATAATTAAAGAATATTTGGCACCGCTCGCAACGTCGGTTAAAACGAATCCGGCTGCTTCCTCTTCCTGCACCATGTCGCCCGCGTCATAAGCGGCTGCGGCGGCGGTAATAATGGCAGGGATATACTCAGCAGATCTAAGATCTACAATTTTTGTTTGATTTGATACTAAAGGCATATTTTTGCCCCCCTTTAAATTTATTTTTCTTCTTCTGTAATGTCGTTTACAACTTTATCAACATCACTAATATTCTCATCCTCAGTTTTTGCGGGGTCGTCATTTTTTTTCTTGACGGGATCAACTTTTTTAGGATCACCAAAAATAGAAGCCATTTCCTTAAACTCTTCCAGTCTAGAATCTACAATTTTTTTCAGACCATCGTCTGACAGGTCCTCGATTTTTTCAGGATTAAATCTTTTTTCGAGAAATTCTTTTTGTTTATCTGTAGTACCTTCGGGAAATAATTTTTTAAATCGTGCTTCTGCGCCAGTCTTAAGGGCGTCTTTTTGTATTTTTTCTCCATCTTCTTTAAGTTGTTTATTTGTTTTTTCCAATTCCGTAAACTGATTTTTTATAGCATCGCGCTCTGTATACACTTTGCCTAAAACCCGATCATTTATAATTACGTCTTCGGTAAATAATTGATTGGGCCATACATTATGCTCAATAATATATTTTTTTACTTCTTCAAATGTCATGGGAATCTCCTTCCTTTGTTTTGATTTTTTCTTGCCTTCTGGATTGTCCGGATCATCTGGATCTTCAAAAGCTTGAAGTTTTCCAAGCCTGATCGCTCCAGGGAATCCCGGCGTCTCATCCTTTGAATTTGCAAGTGCTATACCAGTTAATTTGGTAATAGCCTGAGCAATAAGATTATTACTATCATCACTCTGTAAAACTGCGTCCGCCTCTATTGAGCAAACGTCACAATCGATGGTATCATTTTCATTGGGAAAATATCCCACAACGATTTGATGTAACTTGCCACCGATTTCTTTTGTTATCTTTCCGACAACTTCCCCCAAAGAGGGACGGTTTTGGGTCGAATTATCCGCGTTATGTTTTTTGAAAAATTGTAAACCGCGATTAATTACTTGACCGGCTAATTCAACTATTTTTCGGGGCCACTGGATCAGAGTCGCTTGTTTCTCCCCTACCATCCGGGGCCGACTTATCCCTTCCTGGACTATGGAATATGCCTGTAACAGCGGAGCCGAATCCTTTTTTTTTAGTTCCGTCATTACTTTCGCTGGAACCGCTTGTTTTATTTCGTCCGATGTTAGTACTGCCGCCGTTGCCTGGATTCTCACAATCATTCTTGACCTCCGTCAAAAGTTCGCCGAATTTTTCTTTTACTTTTTTATATTTAGCGTAATCAGTAGTAACGGAAATTTTCCCGTCTTTTCTTAGCTTTGCCTTAATTTTATTTTTAGGACATTTTTTAAAACGGTTAACACTGGTTAAAGTGATCGTTTTCGGGCTCTGGCTAATCTTAACCCGAAAACGATTTAATGTATCAAAATAGCTCATGATTAGTTACCGTTATTTTTTTTAGCTTTAGGCACAATTGCTTTACCTTTGGTTGCTTTTTGATAAGCTCCAAGTTGTTTTGAAGTAATAGTCTTGGTTCTTTTTACTTCGTCAACGACAGATACGGACTTTTTTTTATTAAGTTCTTTATTGTCGTTTTTATTTTCAGCCTTAGGTTTTTTATTGTCGTTTTTATTTTCCATCGTCTTTGTCCTCCTCAGGATTTTGTAATTTAGTTTTATTAATTAATGTCTCAGTTGCTTTGGCCTCTGCGGCGGCTTCCTCTTCTTTATTTTGCTTAACTCGGAAGGGATCAACTCCTGGCAACATATTTGTATAATCCGCCAATGATATGGCGCCGTCATTAAACGCCAATGACAATGCTTGTACATATTGTAACATGCGAGTAAAAGGGACCAAGGGAATCGTAACTTCAAAATCTGCGTTTACTGTTTTTGGCGCGTCCTTGAATCCGGCGTTAATTGCGATCTCTTGTGCTTTTAAAATAATCTCATAAAAAGACTCGCTCCAGATAGATCGCTCGTTTACTGTGCCATTATTGATAGTCTCATAAAGCGTTTCGGCTGTGGATCTATTCGACATAGCATCGACATGGCCCAACCAATGGACAGGAATACCGGTTAAAAAACTAATAGCTTTAGCAAGCGTTAATTGTTCGGCTTTGATATTGTCCATAGCGCCAAGTTCCGGCACTACCATAAACATTTTAGCTTTGGCTGCTATAGCATTACCAATCTGCCAACCATTTTTAATGATTTTGGCAATCTTGGCAACAGTTGCATCATCTTGGCATTCAAAAAACGGAGTAATTTTTCCAAAAAGATGATTATTTTTACGCATGGCGTTCATACCACGATCATAATTATCACAGTGATTTAATGCTAATCCGATTTTTGTAGTGGTTTCATTATATTCACAAGGCAAGCCGGCTAGTTTCACATATTCAAAGTTCTTTTCATCGAGATCTTTGTCATCAAGTTTTATGTCTACGCGGGTATTGGGATCTGATATATCATAGGGAGAGGCGACCATTTTTTTACCGCCCTCGTATTCAGTAGGGATTCGTTTAATAATTACTTGCTGTTTTTCTTTGACAGGTGTCAGGACAAAAAGCCCTTTTCCAGTCATTTCTCCGGCTTTGACGAAATCAAAAAATCGAGAGCCTTTTAGCTTATTGAATAATAGAAATTTTTCAATCCAGACAGATAATTTATTGTCGCTTGCATGTACGCTCAATCCTTCTCCAGAAATAAAAGCGGTCCTGGTATCAACTAAAGCTCGTGTCTGCCAATTACCGAGACTTGCTTTACCCTGATATTTTTGGAAAATTGCAGTTGTTTGGGTGCCATAAGTTTTATATTTATTATCACATCCATCGTCTTTTCCATTGACAGCGGTACCGGTTAAGAAACTATCCATTTCAAGTTCAGATTTCTGCCCTTCTGTGGCTTGGATTTTGACAATAGCTTTTAATTTTTTATCGGTTACAAAAAATTTCAAAGTAATGATTCCCGCCCTTCTGCTGTAATTTCAAGTTTTAAGATTGCGGTTAAATCGTCCTGAACTAAGAATTCCACATCTTCGCCAAGTGGCAATTCAAAAATAGTTCCCATCTTTTCATCACCGCCAAACGTAATCCGAGCGCCAAAACCATTAATCCCTTGTATTGGGTTTGTTGCTTGATATGGATCATAATCAAAACCAGTTCCTACAATTTCTCCATTGGTTTTGACATTAAAAACATTTTTCCATGTATCATTTCGTTTACGCATTTGAAGGCCATTCGTTAAAACGGCAATATCTCCAAATTCTGATAGATCGCCGACACCGGTAGTTTGACACATCATTATAATTCTGGTAATCTCTACGGTTTTTTGTATACCAGTTGGTATGCCTGTACCCCTCAATCCAAAAATGACAGGAGTTGACAATCCATTAACATTCATGTTAGTTATTGCAATATCAACATTAGAACCGGAGGGGTAATCACTATCAAGAGGACGATCCAATGTTATATTAAGAGTATCAATTGATACTACAGAGGCTGTCATAAATTGATTATTAGCCGTAGAAAATAAAATTATATGACTACCGACTGACACACCGGTAACGCTGACTAAAGATAAAACTTTAGTATCTCTGGCGGCGGATGCTGTTAAAGTGGTAGTATTTGTGACGTTATTAAAACGCTCAATAATAGGATTGGTATGCTGATAAATTTCTCTAGTTGGTTGTATGAATTTAGCGTCGTCGGTTGACTCTCCCACTATTTCCCCCAAAAAAATAACTAGGTTTTGAATGTTCTCCACATTCGAGAAGCTTAAAATCAACGTTCTCCACGCCGTAAATAAATCATTGAAGGGATTTTATAGCCTTAACTATTGATCCCTTCAAGCTCATAATCTATAGATCAAGCAAAACCGTAAATGTGCAACGGTGTTATGCTTTTATCATCTATGCTATCAGAAATCACTTTAATCGAATTACCCAGACAATGAAAACTAGTTTCATAATGAAAAAGCTCAACAATTAAACAATCGAAATTATTATCATTACTGCCCAAAATCATTTCTGACTGGATGCTTTGATAATTGTCATCGGTTGTTTTTAGATTCTGATTCTGATTAAGAGAGTAAACAATAGTTGACAACATAAGAATTGCCATAAAAATAAAAATTAATTTTTTCATAGTTACTCCTAATCTATAAGTTCAATTATAGCCGAAATAAGGATAAAAGTCAATATTGAGAGCTTTTCATCATCCTAAACAATTGTAACGTTTGTCAGGGTACCCGTAAAATTATTATTCCCATTTACTGTTAAATTAACAGGGGTGGGGCTCGTTATAGTTCCGTCTCCATCAAGATCGCCTTCTACAACGATAGTTCCGATACTATTTATATCCAGCGTCCCAGATACTAACATACTTGCGGTTGTGAAATCGTCTATAACTGTTTTTGTAGAGCCGATAACTATAAGTCTTTCTATTGTTTGACTATCAGGATCAAAGTTAGCGGTTCCACCAGACAATGTTATGGTACCTGTCCCTCTAGTCCAAACAGTTGTTAAAGTTCCTGGACCATTGTTTAAATTTATGCTACCAGAAAATTCAAAAGATGGATTATTGGTACTATTGAGCATTGTAGCAGTTACACCTGAGTTATCAGAAGTAATTTCAAAGTCAATATATTTATGAGTTCCTGCTTCTGGTATAGTTATAAAAGTAGTTGAATCAACTAGATTCTCTACTTTTAAATTGCCGTTTGATATATCCATAGCAGGTAATAATCTAGTATCAGCACCGCCCCTAATTTCTACGTCTCCAGTAAATAAAAAAGCTCCCACTTTATTATTAGTGATTGTAGTTCCTGATGCAATAGCTATTTTTAGATTACCGGCACCACTAAATTCTGAATTAACTCCTAAGGTAAATATATTATTACCTCCTATATAGGCACTATATACACCAGTATTGATCTCTCCATTAATAATTGTTTTATCACACGAGCCGTCACAACCTCTACAATTTCCTGTCAATGTTGCTGTCACACCTGCATTAATAATAAAACTATAAAAAAAGTTTTGTGAATCGGGATTATCTAGATTACCATTTCCTATTTGAGTATATATTGCACTTCTTTTTGTCGTAAATATATTTGCATTCGCTATAGATAAATTACCACTATTATTGATTTTGCTATCTATTTGAAAATCCCCGGTTGAGCCCGCAACAAAAAATATTCCGTTAGCGTAAAGCCCTAAATCGGCAGAAGTAGCAATTTCTAAAATTCCTGATATATTAAGAAAATCAGTAATTATATTATTAAATGTAGCTATATCCAGTTTACCGGTTGCATTAATTGTAATATTTCTACAGGCTTCATTTATGATTTGTGTTATAATATGAGTCGCTAATATTGTAACGGTATCGCCATGCTCCGGAAATCCATCTTCTACCCATGTTGTATTTCCAGCTGAATTCCAATTACCAGACGCTTTACTGGTAAATGGCGAATAAGAAATAAGCGAACTAAAAATAGATTTAAAATTACTTTGAAAAATACTACGAAAAAAATTCATCAATTTGTAATTTTAGTAGCATATCCATAAAGTTCAGAATCACCGGAAATACTAACAAGCCGATAAGCTGAACAAACTTCGATCACAGCCTGTCCGGATACTACAGCGCCATTATCCCAATCGATTATTGAATTAGCGGGGACCGTATCGGCTTGAACATTAGATAATTTTGTATTAGTTATTTGGACCTTTGCGGTACCTGTAGAAAATATCAGTACGGATAATTTACTATTGCGAGGAAATTCTATCCAGGTTCCATTCGCTGCCCCTGTTTCCGTTTCTTCCGCATAAACATTTAGAACGCCTTTGGAATCTGGTTCTCGTGTCATTTCTTTGGACATAATTACTCCAAAAAATTTATCATTATTTTAAAATTAATTATAACCCAAAATAATCATAATGTCAATATAAAAATTTTTATGTGATATTGCCAAGATTCTCTGCCGCGCCGCCTTCATCCAGGTCATGGAATGCGAGCATAAAAGCGTCCATATCATCACAGGAGCGTCCCAAGCGCTTTTTGAAATCCTTTTTACCTTCTGCCGCCCGTTTATTTTTTTTTGTAAGATACCAGGTCCGCATGGTTAGCTCTTCTGTCAATTCTGGGATATCGAGCATGTCAATTTCGTCGATTTTATCCTTGATATTGAAAATCATCTCCGCGATAATGCTATCGTATTTTTCGTGATTGCCGGCATTTGAGGCAAAGTTTATGCCGTTAACGCGCCAGCCGTTAGCATCCAGTTGATCAGTAACGCCTCCTCCTACGCCGGTATCGTCAACATTAAATTGGACCTCTTTGTCAAAGTCAGCGAATTCTATAGATTTTTGATATATTTCTACGGTTGAAAGCTTTTTAAATACAAGCCGTTCAAGGACCTTATTTCCCCGACGCTTGTACATAACCGTGCTATCATCGCCATACCTGGCAACGTCGATACCGATAAATGTCCTGCCATAAAGCCCGATATCAATTGACCGGTTAATAGCGTCCCGGATAACCTGGCGGGAAAATATAGCAAATGCTGCCTGTCCTATCGGTTCACCGCCCCAGATATGCGCGGCCTCTTCGGGATTGTCGGCATAATCCTTGATTCTTTGTTTTTCGAGTACTGCCGGGAAATGCTGGTTTCCCTCTGCATTGATAAATAGCCCCTCCGCATCCGGACCGGTAAACTCGGTCCATTCAAGAGGCTGTTTTTTCTTGTTTAATTTGTATTCGCGTTTTTTGCTTGATTTTAGCTCTCGACGGGCATAGATATGGATTGGATCGCTCTCCATATACCGGTTATATGTAAAGATAAAATGCGATGGTTGTTTTATGACAATATCGCCAGGTTCGAATCTATGTTTTTGTGGATCGTATGTTATCTTTTTGCCAGTTTTTTTCTTTAAAATAACCGCATCTTTTCGGATTGTTGGCAATAGAATTGATAGCGAATGCTTGGTAAACGCATGCGCTTCCTCTCCCCAAAAAATATCGATTCCCTGATATGATTTTATGCTATCAACAGTATGGTCTTGGAGACCGATAAAATAGCATTCAGATCCCCCGCTATGTTTAATCTCGGTTGCTGTTATTTTGAATTCTCTTGATAAGTCCAGATCATAGATACGATCTTTGATTAATGCTTGTACCGACTGTTTTATTGATTTCTGAATTTCACGCCCGCATAGTACCCGGATAACACCGCGTCGCATTTCGGATATAATATAATCCGCTACCTGATATGATTTTCCTGACCCCCGGCCTCCCCAGAAAAAATAATATCGTTTTTTGAGTGGCTTAAAAAGAGGATGTATCGGCTGCGCTACATGCAGATATAGCGCAAAAAATGCGGGGACTATGATATTATGGATCACAAATCAAATACCATCATCCGCCCGTATATTCGCCATAATAAAGGTCATTCATAAATATTTCAGCAGCTTCTTTGGTTGGTAATTCAAATTCAAATAATTTGGCACCGGTTTCATACTCGCAATCAAGAGCGCTAATTTCCTTCCCAATTGAATATACTGTAATAAATTTATCCCTTTGGATATAAATACGCTCAGGGACGAATTCTCTATTTGGTATTACTTTTCTCATTTCTTAAATGTCTTCTCCGCCGTCTCCTGGATAATGTTAGCAGCCCGGTCATACGCCAGAAGAAAAATCAGCTTCATTTCCTCGTCGGTGAATTCTTGTGTATTCATAATGTGTTTAACAATACGGGATTTTTGGTCTATGCCTTTAGCGGCTGTCATAAATTTTGTGAATAGTTCGGTATGAATATCGTTATTAATACCGATGGATTCCAGAACGTTTTCGCCGTCGGAATCGGGGAATGTTATGTCTTTGAAGTTATGCATTATTGATCCTCTTTGCTATTTTATAATTACAATTTTCAGCTAATGATTCCGCACTGGCACGATTGCTATAGATGTTTTCTTCAAATTTTGATGCTGCGATCATAGTAGATCGTCCGAGCATAATACCAAAATTAATCATGGCTTCTCTTGCTATTTTTGTCATCCTGATAAGACACCCATAAAAAGAATGATATTCTACCAAATATCTGGGTATTGTACCGTCTGGATTAAGGGGTACGAGATTAGTCATTATCAGAATACCCAGAATTTAATACGCTCATTTTTTTGGTATATTCAGCGCAATATTTAATAAACTCACCTTGTAGTTTCTTCTCACTGATAAATTGGAAAAATATTATTTTTTCGCTTGCGTATGAATCGATGATTTCTTTTAAAATATTTGATGTTTTTTCTTGCTTATTGTCCATGCTGATCCTCCACTAAAAAATCATGCCAGGTTTTCCGGTCGGCGGTCCATTGGCCACCTTTATCAATACATTCTGATATTTTAACCTTACCTTGATCATGAAAAACAATGGCTTCGTTTTTAATCGAAAACACCGTTATTATATAAAATCCTTCGTTTGGTCCCTTGACAAACAACGCCCCGGCCTCAAAAAGCTCCTGTACCGTGATCGGGCGTTTTGGTCTGGACTGCATATAAGTATTACATTTCTTGATTTTTTGGCCTAAATCGAGGCCACAATTGAGGGGCCATTTTTCGGTATAATTCGGACACTCAACATTCACACAGGGGGCTATTTTTTCTTCTGACATACGATCTCCTCGATATGTTTAATAAAATTGAGGCATCCACCCATTTAACTTGTGTTGGAATTTCCGCCTAGTCAAACTCCCTGGGAAATGCTGCCACTACGGGCAATGGATGCTTTTTTCATGCCAGGGCCTCAATAAATAAATTATAACTTAAAATCTATTTTTTGTCAAGAAAAAAATTAAAGTTTATTTTTTGAAATGACCTGCCGGCAACGCGATCATCACTCCCGGAAGCGGCTCCCCGTCTTTGCCTGTGACCTCCAGGCGGTCCGAAAACATTGACAAGTACTTTCCCAGGAGTTCTTTATTTTTTTCCTTGTCTGCTAATTTATAAATAATTTTATTACCGTATCTTGTAGGCGTCTTTTCTATGCCGTCGATCACTTGGGTTAGATCTCCGAGTTCGGCCAGAGGTTTTACCAAAAGACCGTCTTTGTTAAGGATATCGTCAATATCGTAAAATGCTCTTATTTGGCAGGACTTGATTATTGACGCGATCTTATCGTCTGACTTTTTTACAAAGCCATCGATGGTACTTTTGACAGCCTCTTTGATGTGAGGTTTAAGGAGGTTTTCATATCCTGATTTTTCCGAACAACTATACCCGGCTTTCCTGGCTGCATCGGCAGCATTGAAAAAATTGCCAAGATATATTTTGACGAAAAGAGTTTCTTTAATAGTGAGTTTTTTTTTCTTAGCCAAGTTCTCCACCTGATAAGTTGATAGTTGTATTATAATCCCAAGGAGGTGTTTTGTCAAGATAATGATTTGTGACCGAAAAACACCGAATCCACCGTAATATATACCCCCCCCATAGAGAACGTATTTTTAAAGAAAAATATGCCCCTCTATGTGTGATCTCAATGAAAAGTCTATATACGTATCCACAAGTATATATGCGGTTATTAGGACTACACAGTCACAAGCCCTCTCTCTATAATAAATAAATTTTATTTTATTTTATTATTTATTATATAGGGGTGTTTCTACTATATTATAGTTTAGGTTTTGATATAGATTTTGGGGGATAATTTTTATTAAATTTGTCGTCCCATTTGTGTAAATTTTGTAACCGCCGGTCACGAAATTAGATACAGAAATGATAAACGGATTATTTGTGACTCTATGTATCGTCTGTGACTGAGGTTTTTAAAGAAGCGGTTATTTAATAAGGTTTGATTTATCGATTAATAAATGAACGGTTCCAACGGTAGTTTCAATTGTTTTCGCCAGTTGGTAATCTGTTTCATTAGAACTATTTTTAACGGGTAATGTCTTGCCATTAATCCAGTTTGTTATCGTATCGCCTGATACTTGAAGTATTCTACCTAATTCGGTTTTTTTATAGGATTTTTCGATTATGATTTTCTGAATATGTAATGAGAGAATGTTTTTATATTCTTTAACGTCTCCATATTTAATAACATCGTGATATTTTGCATTTACCTTGTGACGTAAATTTTTGATTTTTGCTATACCTTCGTAAAAATCACAAAGGGCTACTAATTCTGTTTTTTCTATTTCGTCGCCAGCCTCGTATCCGACCATTTTTCTTGCGAAATTATCACCAAATCTCTTTTCAGTATCCAATAGTGATAAAGTCAAAATCTCTCTTATAATTTGTAATCTTTCGCCAATAGCTTTATAATTTGTTTTCATACCTTAATTATAATAGATAAAATAAAATAAATCAAGTTAACTAATTTTACTTGACAAATTAAAATCAATGGATTATAATTAATAAAAACTTAAGGATATATCATGAACATAACAATTGCCGCTGTAATTTCCCCGAAACTTAATGAATGGCTTGATAAAAAAGCCACAGAACAGGATAGGAAAAAATCTCATATCATCCGTCGCCTTCTCAAAAAAGCCATGGATAACGAAAAAGAGCCGGAATCGATTGAATTGGAGCAAAATTAATTATGGGCGCAAAATTAACACAAGTCATTGAGACTGATCTTACCAGGTATGGAAACGGTAAAGATTCCCCAATTCGTCTAATAAAACAAATATGGTCAACTGAGGGCGAATTAATTGCAGAGATTGATCCCAGTGCCATTGTATCCCCAGCGGATATACAACATATTGTAGATAAATTTCTAACTATAAATAGCTGTAAAAAAAAAGAAATCGAACCAGCTGTAAGTAATTTCCTTGATTATTTACATACTAATAAAATTAACTTAAGCTGGGAACCGGGAATATAGCTATTTTTTCACAAAAAAGCACTTTTTTCTAATTTTTTTAATTTTTTTCTTGACAAATGGCCGATAATGGAGTATAATTAGTATATCAAACATTAAGGATACATTATGTCAACATTAACTATCAAACAAATTAAACAAGAAATTAAAGACAAGTATGCGGCTATCCCTGAAGCGCAAATCGCACCTGGGATGTTTTTGGATACAATTGGATATAAGTATATTACTATACTAGATATCCACGAGACCACAACAAAAACAAAAGTTGAGATTGTTGATTTTTATGATCAATATTGCGTGTGTAATTAAGGATACATTATGATTACAGATTGTAAAGATAAAAAAATAACACCAAAACAAAAAGCACAAGATTTAATTATGGATCAAATTGCAATTTGTAGAGGCTATTGGTGTGACGATGAATATAAGATTGAAGGAATGACAAAAAAAGAAATTGAAAAAGTTGATATACAGCTTAAAAAATTAGCTGATAGAATAGCCAAAAAAATGGGATATGAAGAAAGCTGGAAAGGCTGACTAACAACAAAGCCGGGGCCAAAAACCCCGGCTGATTTAAAATAATATCAAGGAGTTAACATGTGGAAAATTAACCCAGTAACATTAAGCGACGGATCAATTGTTTACGATATAACAGACGGCAAGAGTGCTATTGCCTGCATTGATTTGGAAAGTGCAAAAGAGTTATTAAGCAAAATGGAAGATTGCACGTTAGAAGTAATTGATTTAGATTAAACTAATAACCAGGAGCAAAACAATGAAACAAAATAAAATTACACTTAAAGAATTGGAAAAAGACGGCTGTCTTATAGCCGAAACTCACTGCCAGCTATACCGTTATCAAAACACTGAGTATGTCGTAGTCCGCGACCAGGTTATGACCCGTGAGGAAGATAACGAGAGCGATAAAGTAATTTTTCCATATTAAATATTTCAAGAGTTTTTATGAAAATATTTTTAATTAGAAAAAATGCTTTTAAATATGAGCAAAAATTATTATATTTATTTGGCGTGTGTCATGTTATTGATTTGAGAATTTTCAAATTTAGCATTTGGTTGATACCGCATCCAAATACTATTATAAGACATACTAGATTTATTCCTTAATGTTTGATAGCAAGGGTAAATATTGCGATCTGGTTCCTCCCGAGTTCTGCGAATCAGAGTTTCCAGATCGCTTTTTTTAAAAGCTATCTTCGTAAATACTTAGAGAGTGACAGGAGCGGAGAATGAAAATTAAAACTAAAAATAAAAAGAAAATTAAATATCCCGCAATTATGCGGGCTCATTGGGCTACTGGTCCAGTAGATGTGTGCATGGACCATGCTGTTCAAATTAAAAAATTGGGTGCTATAATGGGGTGTCATGTCCATGTAGAGAAAATTGGCCCAGGTTTCGAATGCATTAATTGTGTAAATGAAAATAAAGAGTAAATGACTAAAAAATATGGCGGCAGATGTCCGGACTGTGATAACCTTCCGGATGAGTGTAATTGTGAAATAAAGTCGGAAGATTTTATGAGATGGGCTTGTGACTTATCAGATATTGCTTTTGATGGGATATATCCTAAAGAAAAGGGAAATGATAATTTTAGTTTAGTAATACTTCTTAAGGCTATGTGGGAAATAAATGATAAAAAAAATTTTATAATTTATCCTTTATATCCAGATAACTGTTATTGTGTAATTAATCAAAAAACTTATAAAACAGAATTTTTTTATTTTAAAAAAGGTTCAGAATCAAAACAAAAAGCCCTCACAGCAGCGCTAAAATATATATTTGACCAGAAGAAAAATGATCTATAAAACCGAAACAGACTACCCAATGCGAATCGAATATACGATTGCCAATGGTAAACCAGATATTGATAAAATACAGGTCCAGTTTTATGAATACTGGCTAGATGTTCCCCAGAAATATTTTGAAAAATATAAAAAAGATTTTGAAAAAGAGATAGCGGAAGAATTATACGAACAGGATTATTACGAAAATTCGGATTATGTTTTAGAACGGAGTCGTTAAAAATAGGTTTAAAATATCAACGGGGATTTCCCGTAAAAGCTGAAAGGCAAAATAAAAACTTGTGATGAACGGAGCGAGTCATAGTCAAATTTACTCGTTCCGTTTTTTAAGGAAAATTATGAGTGAACTCTGTCTTCATATCTGCGAAATGCGAAAAGAGATGAAAAATCTTTGCATTAATCGCGAATTTAAAAAATGTCCGCATTATCAACGATTAAAAGAAATTGATAAAATGCGAGATGAATTACAAGAATCAATCAATAGAAAGTATTGCGAAAGTAAACTTGTAAAAACCTGAAAAAAATACTATAATTTAGTATATGCCTCCCAGCGAAATGGAAGTTTTTAAAGAGCTTCTTTTATCATTTAAGCTTGAAATACACGACGATTTGAAACAGATAACTAATCAAATAGAAAAATTAAATAATAAAATTGAAGATTTTCAGAAGGATAACGGAAAAATTAATATTGAATTAGGTATTATTACTGAAAGGCAAAATAATATAAAATCAAATCTTAAAAATAATTTCCAACAGCACGAAGATTTTTATAAAAGATTAGGGGAACTTGAAAAACTCCCAGACGTTTCCCAAAAAACAGAAGACAACGAAAATGAAATAATTAAAATCCGGACAACCGCTAGGACTTTTAATATTATCCTAGGTATAATTATTGCTATTATCGGTGCGCTTTCTGCATTGAAAATAATTTAGGATTATCTATGATAGGAAATATTTTAAAAGGAATTACCGGAATAGCCGGAAAATTCACCGATACAATAAAACATAAAAACGAAATAAAATTAAAAGTCCAGGAATCGCAACACAATTATTTAAAAGAAAAAGTTTCTATAGGTCTTTTTACATTTGTCGCTATTACCGTTGTGCTACCATATTTTTTCTATGTGCTATCCCCTATTTTAAAATACATTCCTCTTATGACGGAGGTTTTAAATGATTACGAAAAAATCCTTTCTACTATTACCATTGATCGCATTTTCCATGTCATTTTTACACTCTTGGGATTGGGGGGATTATCTGCAGGAGCCTTTACGATTGGTAAAATAAAAATGGCCGCAAAAAAAGCCGATAATGATGCGGCCATAAAAAAAGAAGAAATAAAACGGGGCATTATCGGTGATAGTTTTGTCAAGATTACAACTAAGTCAAAATTAAAAAAAGTCCAAGAATTTGTTAAAAAATTCGGGCCAATGGCTGAAAAAGTAGAGGAAAAATATGATCTTCCAGCGTCCGGAGTATTGGCCCATGCTGCCCTGGAAAGTGGATGGGGAAAAAGTATTTTAAAAGGTTATAAAATTCCCGGCGATGAAAAAATTGAAACAAATAATATATTTAATATTAAAAAATCTTCTACCTGGACCGGTGATATAGCTACCCGGAAAGTATGGGAAGTTAAAAACGGTGAAGATGTTAACGAAACACACGCTTTTAAAGTCTATAGAAGCATCCAGTCCGCTTTTAATGATTATGCTGAGTTATTAACTACAAAAGAACGATATAAGCCCGTTATGGGCACCCTGAATGCGGAAGAGTATGGGAAAGCACTTTCTGAATGCGGTTATGCTACTGATCCTAAATTTCCAGAAAAAATTGAGAAAATAGCTGATAAATATTTTATCTATGAAACTTAAATACCGAAAATTAACGCCAATAAAATATAAATAATAAAAAGTATTAATATAATATACCAAAAATCTTTTTTAAAAGGAAAATTCATATTATCCCCAGAAAGTTAATTGTTCATTTTTTATTTCCGGATTTTTTTTAATATTGGTATCCGGTATTGATTGTTTTGATTTTTTCATATCACCAATAATTTCAATTTTGTGTAAAGCTTTGCCAATAAAATAATATCTTGCTATTGTTTCTATTGGTTTATCGCTTTTATAAATATACCTTATATCTCTATCGCTGTCAATTTCTTGACAATGTTTTTTTAATCCCTCATCACTGAAGAGATTGTCAAGATCTTCTTTACTCTTCAATTCCACAAACAACACAACGAAAAACGCCAGACGCATTATCAAACGTCTGATATTTTTTACATTTTTTACAATATAATATAACTTTCATTTTATCTCTACTGGATTTTCATTAAGAAATTTTTTTATTTTTAAATATAATTCACTGTTATAACCAGATGATATATTACTACTAATTTCTTTTATCAGTAGAATTGCTTTTATTAATAGATCTTTTTGTGAAAGTTTCATTTACTTAGCCATCCTATTGCATTGTTATGGAATTTTTTGAATTCAGGTCCGGTCATATTTTTAATATCTTTTATGGACATTGCTAGAATATTATCATCATTTTTATTGATATAGATATGCCCTAAATTTGTGCTTTTGTAAAATCCCATGTTAAATAATATACTTAATTTATTCATGCTATGCCTCCAAATCTTGCATCATAATTTGATCTACTTCAATGGGTACGCCCATTTGATCATTGTTATGTAACCATTTTAGTTCAGGCGGTTTTATTAAGCCATGTTCCCATTGGTATCTATGCTGAAAATGAAACCATGCAAATGAAGTTGCACCGGTTGGCATTGGCCCATCTGGTCTATATCGAGCATCGAATAATGGACGGCGTACAAATGGATAACAAGTTTTTAAATAAAATCCATTGCAACCATTTTCATACATTACATCGTATCTCTCAACACCGTGAAGATAATCAAGGGGCCAAATAAAACAAATATTATTTTTAGCTATTTCACAACTTCTTTTAAAAAATTCTACTGATAATTTGAATGGTGGATTTGTGATGATATTGTCAAAATTTAATAAACTAATTTTAAAAAAATCATCCTGTAAAATGCCTTTTATTCTAGGGTTAATATCAATACCAGTCAAATTATTATACCCATATTCAAGTAATATTTTCATTATATCACCGGCCCCCGCGCAAGGCTCCAAAAAAGAATCATTTTTATCAAATTCCAAATTATCAAGTAATAATCTTGTAAGCGCGTGATATGTTGGGAAAAAATCATCATGATCGTTTTTATTTCTGGCTCGGTAATTTTTGCCTTTCTCTTTATATTTTGTACTCATCCTGTAAATTTCCTAAAAGCTAATATAATTAAATTTACCAATCCATACCAGCATCCAAAAATAAAAATTAAAATAATGGTTATCGCAAGGAATCTTATTGTTATTTTTTTTTTATTTATCATTTTCATCCCCCAAATTCAATCACCTAAACAAAAATAATCCCGAACAGCTTTCCAGCCAGTCCAACCAATTGACCGATCATCTATATATATATCGGCTGCAATTTTACGGGGATCTGATTCCCATTTTTCAATATGTTTTGGTAAATTTTTATTTATTTCAGAAAAAAAATCATCTATGCCACGTTGATACATCCATATTGTGGCTATTTCTAAATTTTCTTTTTCTCTCAATGTCCACAAAATCAAATCATGTCCATCATCGTATAAATCTTTTATTGTTCGAATTGCTCCTGGAATGGGTTCAATTATTTTGGGATATTCAGTTTTAGCAATCGTTCCGTCAAAATCTATGGCTATTATCATTTCTCAATCCTTTTAAATTGATATACCCACACGAAAGCATTTGGGTAGCAATAATGCGGTTTGCCATTAATCACTTTTTTTCGGTCTGCTACGTCTTCGAACCAAGGGTATGATTCATAATGAAGTATTTTCCCCTTATAAATTTTGGGCTTTGGTTTGGCATTTATGGAATCCCATAATGTGATCCATTTTTGGTATAGCATATATTCGCCTGTTAAACTTTCTTTTAATATATCGTCTTTTGTTATATCCTGTAAACGTTCGGCCCGGACGCTGACAATTTCTATCCATTTATAAGCCAGCGATTTGAACATAAATAGCTTTGATTTTTTGGCGTAGGGCTGTTTCCATTTTTTGAATTTTGCCCATTCATCATTTGTTAATTTTATAATAAAATGAGAACCATCTTCACGACTTCCAGTAACAAATTTATCACAGAATTTTGTTATCTGGAAATTCTGCTTAATCCAAAGGTGATCGCCGGGTTGGTAGGGGCATTTTATTATTTGAGATAAATATTGTTTTCCTTCTTTTGTCCACCAATTCCATTGTGGGCCATTATTATATTTATCAAAATAAGCATCTTTTGTGGGACTGATTGGTTGTGGCTTAATAATCCTTCGTGTATGAGTTTTTCGTCCTTCGTCAATCGCTTTGACCATATCGGCTATGTATAGTATTGGTAATTCTCTCATGATTAAATAGTCCTAAATTGAATTTGTGGAGGCTCACAATAAAAGATAATTTTTTTCACTTTTTTAAATTTAATTTCATTGCCTGGGAAATTTTTTGAAAATTCCGCTAAAAGTGAAACTCTATATTGATCGATAGGTATCCCTCTTTCGTTTTCTAAAGATGGAAATAGTATTTTTTCTGAAAGATTATTTATAAAATCAACATCTAAAGGTGTTAGATTAATTTTTCTATTAAATTTTATTTTCAAATTAAAACCCTCATCAACTTATCAAAACCCTGGGAGCCCCGAAGAATCAATCAGAAGGGAGTGAACTGACTTGACTCTCCGGGGGGGGTTTCAATTATTCAATTGATAATAACATTATAAATTATTTTTCACTTTATGTCAAGATAAAAATTAAAATCTTGACAATTGTTATTCTATGCTGTATAATTCATTTATCAATTTAGAGGGTTTCAATAGTTGAATAAATTCGAAATTGCGGAAAAGTATCTATCAGCTACTTTAATAAAAAATTTATTTCCAGATCCCGAGGGATATGAAGAAAAAAACGAGTGGTGGATAAAATCACCTATTCGTATTGATAATAATATCGGCTCTTTTTCTATAAACTTAAGCACTGGATTATATAAAGATCTTGCTACTGATGACAAAGGCAATCTGATCGGTCTCCTCTCGGAATCACAGGGAATTTCAAAACTCGAAGCAGCCGAAAAAATCATTACTCAATCCGGTGGAATTTTGCCTGATAATAGCGAAAAGCGTGACGAAAAAGTCAAAAACTGTGATAAATTCACCCCAGAGTGTCCTATAAAAGACGAAAACCGTGCAATCGGCATATTAAAAAATCGACTTAAAGAACAATGGTCAATTGATAAATGGGGAAAAGCTATCCAGAATTGGGCATGGCGTAATGCTGCCGGAGATCTTCTATGGGCTGTCATTCGTCACGAGACCGAAAATGGAAAAGACGATATACCATATTTTTTCGCCACTGATAATACATGGCACCAAGGATACTCAGTAAAAACCAATCGTCCTCTTTATGGACTGGATAAATTCAAAGGACAAAAATATGGTATTATTGTTGAGGGCCAGAAATGCGCCGAAATTAAGGTTAAAAAATTTATATCTCTCACTTGGCCCGGTGGTACAAATGCTGTAAAAAAAACTGACTGGAAGGCAATTATATCCCTAGAATTGGATAAAATCGTTATATGGCCGGATAATGATGATCCCGGGAAAAAAGCAGCTCTGACAATCAAAGAGCAATTATCATTATGGGTAGATATCCCTATAGATATCCTTGATATTCAGGATAAACCGAAAAAATGGGATATCGCAGACGCAAAAGACGATAAAATTAATATTGAGAAATTCATAAAAGATTGTCCGAGAATAGAAAATTTGCAAGAAATTGTCCCGGATAAAACTCACGATAAAAACGGATTGCCGCCACCGCCTTTTAAAATTTTAGGTTTCACTGATAAATTTCATTGGTTTCTGCCGGATTCCGCGCCGGTCCCGTTAAGCTTTTCGCGGGGATCTATATCCACAGGAGCGATGCTGGAATTGGCCCGCTTTTCGTGGTGGGGAATAAATTTCCCAGCAAAAACCAGTTTTGACCGTGAACCGGCCCTCGACTGGCTAATACAGGAATCACATACAAAAGGGTATTATGATAGCGATATTATACGGGGTGCCGGTGTCTGGCGTGACAATGGCCGAATAGTTGTAAATGAGGGTAAGCGAATTATAACCCATGATGGTCAAAAATATGATTTTAAAAATTTTGACTCAAAATATATTTATATATTATCCGGTAAAAGTTTTGGCGATTTAACGGGCGATATTTCAACTTCGGAGGAAGGATATGATTTAATAAATTTATTTTTTGCACAAAAATTCATGACGCAATTAGAGGCTGTCTGTATAATGGGTTTTGCTTTAATCGCGCCATTTTCGTCTTTTTTAAAATGGCGTCCTCATATTTGGTTGACCGGTCGTAAGGAAATTGGTAAATCATATCTTCTGGACGATATAATTACCCCTCTTGTAGGTCCCATTGCTCATATCGGCTCTGGAAAAGACACCGAGGCAGGAATACGCCGATCTGTCCGGCAAGATGGCTGTCCGGTTATCCTGGACGAAACAGAGCCCAAAAGCCAGGAAGCTAGAAAAAAACTTGACGGGCAATTAGAGCTTGCCAGAAATGCCAGCTCTGACGGGGCCGGAGAGATTACAATAGCCGCCGCAAATGGCGGAGTGGATAAATTTAAAATGCGTCAAAGCTTTTTATTTACCTCCATTGTACCGCATATGGAAGGGGCGGCGATTGCAAGCCGTTTTATAATATGCAGATTAAATGGCAATATTGATTTTAATACAAAAAAAATAGCTACTTTGAAAATTCTTGACAAGGGAATAATGGAAGATCCAGGACGTTTCCGACGTAGAATTTTTAAATTATTGCCAGTTATCGAAAAAAATATACCACTAATTAAAGACATTATTTTTAGGGCGCTCGGCTCTCAGCGTATGGCCGATAATTTAGCCCCTCTTTTTGCCGCTGTTTATAATTGTGTTAAGGATGGTCTAATAACAGAGGATCAGAAATTCCAAGATTTTATTATGCAATGGATTAATGAATATGAGGAAAATTCTGAATCTGACGAAGATATGGTAATCCGCGAATTATTGGATTCGAATATTCGCCTGGAGGGTGGCAATAAATCTCTTGGAGAATTAATTTATTTAGGCGCAAAATTTAAAGGGGAAGAATCTTATCACAAAGAATTAGGCCGTTACGGTATAAAATATATCGAGAAAAAACAGGAATTAGCTATACAATATGAACATAAAATGTTGCGGGATCTATTAAAAGAATCGCCGTATGTATCCCGATATGGGGAAATTTTAAAACGCCATAAATACGCCGAAAAAAAATTAAGATCCGTCAGGATAGGCGAAAAAAATTCAAAAGCTGTGATAATTGATTATACGAAACTTGCAAAAGAATATTTTGATATTGAAGATGATCAGATTAAAATGGACTTGACTACGCCGGATGAGGTACCGTTTTGAATTATCTTGATTTATTTTCTGGTATAGGGGGGTTTGCGCTTGGAGCCCATTGGGCAGGAATGAAATTTGAAAATCATTATTTTAGCGAGATTGAGAAATATCCAATAGAATTATATCAGGAGCGTTTCCCGGATAGTATTCAGTTAGGGGACATAACAAAAATAAACTGTGATATGTTAATACTTGACACTGTGTCAAGACAATATTATAATAAGCCATACTTAATCCAGGGGGATGATATGGCAGGAAAATTAAAAAAACTTCGTGAGTGTGATGTTGAAGAGGCTATTAAAATGTATCAAGGGGGTTATTCACTTGGTGATTTAGGTAAAAGATATAGCGTATCAAGACAATCAATGTGGGATTTATTAAGGAGAAGAATTGATTTAAGATCTAAACTAAGATTTGGAGAAGACAATAATTTTTATCGCGGAGGTATTTTTTCAGATAAAAAAGTTCACCATATAACAGAAAAAGCAATTTTAAAAGGAAAATTAACACCTGAGCCGTGTGAGGAATGCGGAGAATATAACTTCATGAAAGATGGCCGGGTATCTGTTCAGGCTCATCATAATGATTATAATAAGCCTTTAACAATTAAGTGGCTTTGTCAAAAATGTCACCACAAATGGCATAAGAATAATAAACCTATAAAAAGAAAGGAGGATACGGCGGAAGTTGCTGGTGATTGGATTATCACTGGCGGCTTCCCGTAACTGTGTCAAGATATATCAATAGCAGGAAAAGGAGTAGGAATTGAAGGAGAAAGGTCTGGTCTTTGGTTTGCCTATGCGCGGATTATTAGCGAGTTACGACCGAAATTCGCAATTATGGAAAACGTTGGAGCTCTCACTATTCGGGGGCTTGATGCCGTACTCGGGAGCCTTGCCGAAATCGGGTATGATGCGGAATGGCAAGATATACGGGCAGAGGACATGGGTGCACCGCACAGGAGAGAAAGGATCTGGATTATGGCATACCCCCAGAGCATTTCATGCGAGGGGTCATTTTCGAACAAACAAAAAAAGCAAAAGATATCGACAAATGGATTTGACAGAAATACCGAACCTAAACATAGCATGGATCGAATGGATGATGGGATACCCCATAGAGTGGACCGCCTTAAAGGACTCGGAAATGCAATTGTCCCTCAAATAGCTGAATTATTATTTAGGCAAATAAAGGATTTAATTTGAAAAATAAAGTCTATTTATCCAAAGAATTAAATCAACATTTCCGATTTACAAAAGACGGAATAATTTTTGAAGACAAAGTGTCCTACACAAACGAAGAAATTGAACTCATAAAAAAAAGCGATCTCAATATCGAAACAATCCATACAGCAAAATTGAAATTTGACGCTACAATTTTATCAGAAGACGAACTCGACAAACTGACAATTGAGTATAACAAAGGACCATCAAATTTTCAACAGGCAGTCGACCAGGCAAGTAAATTAATAAAAGAAGGCATGAAAGGTAATGAAGCCGTTCATAGAGCATCCAATAATTATAATGTTTCATCGTCTGCAATCGGCCAGGAATTGGGGAAACGGAGGAAAAAATGAAACCAATAAATTTTAAATACACAAATTGTAAAATAGCAGAGAAGCAACCAGAATACCAAACATTGCCAGCATATAGACAAGAAAATGATAAATACGGAAGAATAACCAGTTGCTGGAAGCTGTCTTTTTCGGAAAAATTGAAAGTAATTTTTACTGGAAAAATATTTTTCCAACAAATGACATTTAATGATCCACTACAGCCACAACTTCCGGCAGCATCATTTAGAGATTTATATATATTAAATATATCATCGATTGGTAGTGCTCTTGGTATTTTTCATTATTACCGAAATGAAAAAAAAATAACCATTAGATTGACATGGTTTAGTATATCTTTTTATATTTCACCTTTTCCAAATTTTAGATTTTTATCAATGCGAAAATTTAGTCAATGGAGTCATAATATAAGATTTAAAATTCAGCGCAAATATACACGTAAAGAATTTAATAAAATACAAGACAATAACAGGGAAAAAAATGAAAAAAAACATTGAAATTTTCATATTCGATTATAAAGGTCTCTCTATCAAAGCAATAATTATCAATGCTGAATTAAAAGAATTTTTACTTGAAAAAGAAAATTTAAAAATTAAGAAAAAAATCCCACTTATTGAAGCTTTTATCAATGCTTACAGAAATGTACATGGAGATCAAAAATGGGGATAGGAATTGATAATAATAAATATATTAATCATTTTATAAATAATTATGCTATATTTGCTTTATGTTTTGGTTTTGGTAATTATCTTAGAATTGGTTTTTCAATAAATAAATTTCCAAATAATGATATTGATAAAGTCAAGGGCCATATATCTGTTGAAATAATGTTTTTTTATTGGAGGATTTTTATATCATGAATAAACCAAAACCCGAAAAAATTAACCGCACAAATTCAATCACTTCCCAGGTGATGATAAACGAATCCAAAAACGGTATAAAATTATTTCGTAATCATCGCGGAAAAGCCTGGCAAGGAAAATCATCCTATAGCAAAGAACGGAAAATTGTTATAATCGAAAATCCCCGCTTCTTTGAATTTGGTCTATATCCCGGAGCCGGGGATCTCATTGGCTGGAAAGAGGTTATAATCACACCCGAAATGATTGGCAAAAAAATGGCTATTTTTACCAGTGAAGAAATAAAATCCGTCAATGACGTGATATCAAAGGACCAGCAAAAATGGCATGATATCGTCAGGATGTCTGGCGGGATATCGAAAATAGCCAAAGAGCAAAAAAATGGGGGTGTGCAATATTTATGTTGAATATAGCTATCATATTGTTATGTATTGCAATAATTTTATTAAGTAATAGCTGTAAAAAATTATCCAAAAGAATCGAAAAATTAGAAAAAAAATAATGTTTAAACCCTACGATTTCCAGCAAAAAATTATAACCGATGCCCGCAGCGCATTGTCAAACGGTTTCATGGCCCCGTTGGTCCAGTCTCCGACCGGCAGCGGAAAGACAATTATGTTTTCGTGGATCTGCAATGCTGTATTTCAAAAAGGAAAACGGGTTTTAATTCTTACCCATCGCCGGGAAATTTTAGAACAAACTATAAAAAAGCTTTTTGGCTTCGGTCTCACATGTGGCCAGGTTGCCAGCGGTTCGCCAATGACACGGGATTTGATACAAGTCGCCATGGTTGGAACTCTGATAAACAGACTGCAATCAATTCCAAAACCAGATTTATTAATAATAGATGAATGCCATCATTCTTGTAGTCCAACTTGGAGTAAAATTTTAAATTATTTTTATGATGTCCCTCGCGTTGGCTTCTCAGCCACACCCGAACGTCTGGACGGGCAAGGATTAGGAAATCTCTTTGATATTATGATACACGGCCCCCAAGTAGCTGAATTGGTACAAAAAGGCTTTTTATCAGAGCCGCATATTTTCAGCAGCGAAAAAGCCTCTAATAAAAAATATCACATGACGCGCGGGGATTTTGACAAAGAAGAACAAACAATTGAAATGTCAAAACGGGTAATTGTCGGCGATGTTATAGAACACAAACGTAAATTTTTAGATCATATGCCTACGGTAACGTTTTGCCCTTCAATTAAACATTGCCAAACGATGAATGATAGTTTTAACGATGCTGAAATTAAATCAATGACTATTCACGGCAAATTAGGCCGGATAGAACGGGAAAATATGATAAAAGCTCTCAGTGATGGCACTATTGAAAATATAAATTCCTGTGAAGTCATTTCCGAGGGTGTTGATATTCCCGTAATAGCCGGTTGTATAATGTTACGCAGGACTATGAGTTTAGCTGTATACCTTCAGCAAGCAGGAAGAGCCTTACGGATATACCCAGGCAAAACAGGCGCTTTTATCCTTGACCATTGCGGAAACGTCTTTATACACGGTCACGTGCTCGATGATAGGACATGGAGCCTTAACCAAGAAAAACGCAAAGCGAAAAAAGAAAAACCGCCGGAGATCACACGTTGTCCATCCTGCCTACTAGTTCTCCCAGGAAAACCGTTAAAATGTATCGTTTGCGGCCATGATTTTGAGTACGCAGCATCCCAGGCCCGAGAAGATAATATTGAACAAATCGAAGGCGAATTATCAAAAGTACTCCCTTCTGAAATGATCCAGGGAGAAACCCGCAATTTAGCAGAATTTGTGGCAAAAATCCAAGGAATGGAAAAAGGGAAACGCCACAAAGCTATGTGGGCTATGGCGCATCAATTAGGCGATAAGGATAAGATCCGGGCATTGTCAAAAATGGTTGGTTATCATCGTAACTGGGTAGAGCATGTATGGCCAACGATATCAAAAACAATAAGGATATAATTATGAAATTAAAATATAATAAACCGATAAAATTTAAAGAAATGACAAACCAAATCGCTGAAAAACAAGATGAGTATATGACTTTGCCAGCATGGATATCAAAAGACGAAAAAGGAGAAATAATTAGTTGTTGGAAAATTGGTATTTTAAATAGAATAAAATTACTTTTTACTGGAAAAATTTGGTTACGACAATGGACTTTTAATACTCCATTACAGCCACAATTAATTGAAACTGATAAACCATTTATCAATCCTGATAAAAAATAATAAGGATATAATCATGTCAAAACAAAAACCAACTACAGAAAGCATTGATAAATTATTTCTAGAACTATCACAATTCACATCGGTAATTACCGATAACGAATCAAAGCTTATCGATGAAAAAAGAAAATTACTAGATTACGTCGAACATAAAGAAAATTGTGAAAAAGCATTTTCAGAAATTTGCACTTGCGGTCTTGATGATTTATTGGAGAAATAAATATGACTTGTAAAATTTGCGGACTACCCAGCAACAATAAACCCGATATCTGTACTGAATGCAAATGTCATTTAAAAATATTGGAAAACAAATGATAAAAAAATATACACTAGCCCAAAAACCTAAACATTTAATAAAATTATCTAGAGATCATACTAAAAATATAAGAAAAATATTAGATTCATTCGAGGGTGCAATTTGGTTAGCTTTTTTAAGAGGGAAAGCAACCCAGAGAACAGAATTTCGAAATGAACTTAATAAAATTAAAAAAACTATTGAAAAATCAAAAGATAAAAAGATTGCTAATAAAATATTAAAAATCTTGGAGAAAAAATGTTAATACTAAAAATAATCATAACTGCAATAGTACTTATTGCAATAATAAAATTATCTCTTTTGATAATGCTTGTAAAAAAAATTGCTAAATTGTTTCCTCACCGATAAGGTATCATTTTGAATAATTATAATATCCCAAAAGATTTGCATATCATAAAATTTTCTCAAAAATTACCACCAGGATATCATGTTGTATGGGATCAATACGTGGAACTTTATAGATGGTGGATGAATGAGGATCTATATAGTGAGTTATTATGTTGCCGTTGGATGGCATATCGTGGAGCCTGGAATCATTACAAAGAATCAATAAAAAATAAAGTCTATTAATCAAAAGGAAATAATAATGTATAAAGGAAAAATTATTTATAATCCAAAACCAAAAGCGGCAGAATATTCCAAATGGGCCGCAAATTTTTATAATGGATGCTCCGGTAATTGTACTTATTGTTATCTAAAAGATCCTCCATTAAATCAATTTTGGTCCACTACTCCAAAATTAAAAAAAAGTTTAATTAATGAATGGACTGCTTATGAAATTTTCATAAAAGAAATTAAAAAAAATAAAAAAGAATTACAAAAAGATGGATTGTTTTTTAATTTCAATAGTGATCCTTTTTTAAAAAGTACATATTATCTGAATCATAAAGCAATTATATATTGCCAAAAAAATGATATACCGGTTAAAATTTCAACTAAACAAACATGGTGGCTTGATAAAATTGTTTTACGAAATAAAAATATATCAGTTGGTTTTACGTTAACCGGTCACGACGAACTTGAACCAGGATGCGCTACCAATGCCGAACGAATCCAGGCAATAAAAACACTCAAAGAACGAGGTTATAAAACCTGGGCAAGTATCGAGCCGATTATAAAATTAGAAAATTCTAGAGAAATGATAATGCAGTGTTATGGATTTTGCGATCATTTTAAAATAGGCTTAAAAAGTAAAACAAAATATAATATTCCATTATTACAAAATTTCATTAAAATAATCAATAATACTTTATATGATAAAAAAATTTATTGGAAAGATTCCCTACTTAAACAAGCTGGAATCAATCGCCAGGATTTACCATCAAATTGTGTAGATAGAGATTTTTTCTGACAATAATTAAAAAAAATAAAATCTTGACAAAATATGATTTATAATATATAATTACTTCCAGGAGCTAACAAATGACAGGGAAAAAAGGTCAAAAATGGACAGAGAAAAAAAACAGATATCCAGTGAAATTAAATACCGTTGTTACGCAAAAAGTCGGTGATGCGATTGAGGAAGAGGCTGAAAAAAAAGAGCGTTCAATTTCGGATATCATACGAAGAGCATTAGAAAAGATTTTTGGGTGATATTTAAATTTAGGGGGATTTTGTGATTAGATATATACCAGTAACAAGTGAAGATGAATGGGAAATTGGAAAAGATACACATATTTTTATTGAAGATAAAGAACCGGATATACCTTATATAAAAATTAAAATTAAAATTTTAGAAAAATGTAAATTATATGATACTGAACGTGATGAGCCAATAAAAAATATTTTTAGGCGTTTTATCCATTTTATAATATCGAAGTTAGAAAAATATAGTTAAAGGGGTTTCGATTATGGAATATTTTATTTCGTTTGCGGTGCATCGTTGCGGATCTTCGCAATATCTGGATAGTCTAATCCTTAAAACCAATAAAGTGATTAATAGTGAAAAAGATCTTGATAATCTTAGAATTATGATAGGTAATGAAACCGATAATTTACCAAACCATATTACTATTATCTTTTTTAAGGAACTATCATGAATCCATTTATTTACATCGAAAATCAAGAGCATTTCCACGCACAACGGGCCAAAGGGATCGGATCATCTGATATTCCGGTCCTAGCCGGATTATATAAACACTGGAATAAATCGCCGGTCACGCTATGGATGGAAAAAACCGGTCGCGCGGAATCTTTCCAGGGGAATAATAAAACGAAATGGGGTAATCATCTAGAACCGCTAGTTCTCCGCGAATTCCTTTACAATCGCAAAAAAGAAAAAACCGGTGATATTATGGCAGAGCATCACGCCCGGAATAATCCGTACGGAAAAAACGGGATCGAAATACTCACAAGTTGCCAGCATCCAGAATATGAATTTGCAGTTGCCCATGCTGATATGATTAACACGCGCGGGGATTATTTTATCAATTGCCCAAAATGCGGAACTCTCAATGAAATTGAACCCGGACACTCCGCGCCTTGTATTGGAGAAGATTGCCAGGAAATTATTGAAACACCGGCAGAAGCGATCCCTTATATCGTAGAGGCTAAAACTACCGGATACTATGCCGGGAAACGTCGGGATTCATCGGATTTTGGATGGTCCAAAGAAATAAAGGGAGAGGGAGGCATCCCGGCTGCTACATATCTGCAAATGCAATATCAGATGTTTGTTTATGATATTCCTGCGACTTGGGCAGCAGTTTTAATTGATACATCTGATTATAACGAATATGGCTTAATTTACGCCAATAAACGCATTCAGGAAAAAATTCTTGCAATGGTTGCGAATTTTTGGGATTGCATTCAAAAGGATTGCCCTCCGAAACCGATCACATTTAAAGATCTCGGACTGTTATTTCCTAATCAGAAAAAAACTACCAAGATTATTTCCGGGGGCCAGCTCGACGATGTGCTATTAATGAAAGATGAAAAAAAACGTTTAGAGGGTATTAATAAAAAAAATGATGCTAAAATCGATGAAATAAAAACGGCTGTAGGCGCTATCATCGGGGAAGATTCCGTACTTGGTACGCCAGATGGTAAGACGATTGCTAAAATATCGACTATCGACGGTCGTAAGACGATATCAGCATCAAAAGAAAATCAAAAAAAATTTCCCGATATCTATAAATCTTTGGAAGAAAATAATCTCATAAAACAGGGAGAAGGCTATAAAAAGCTGAGTTTTTAATATGAATACAATAGCCACATTCAGAAAATGCACTTTAACAGATAGCGATTTATTAAAAAAAATCGATAAACTGACAGACAATATTTATCAAACTTACTCAATCCCATGCAGAAATTCACCCGCCAGACCAAATGAAGATTTTGATTTATTGATTGGTGAATTAATAATACGATTTCAAGAATTAATTGCTAACAAAAAATCCAATAATTTTTAATTTTTTTCTTGACAAAATATGTTTTTAGGTGTATAATTAATTATCAATTTACAAGGGGTTTTAATTATGAATGAAGACGACAAAAAAGAATTAGAGCAATTACGAGCTGATAAAAAAGCCAGAGAAAACAGAGAATTAACTCTGAAAGTTTCTGAAAAAGGCGCCGTTTCTCTTTATGGCCTAGGACGATTTCCGGTAACTCTCTACAAAAAACAATGGCAAAAAGTTTTTCCATTTATCGATAAAATTAAAACTTTTATTGCAGAAAATGACAGTCGCTTAAAAAGCAAAAATTAACTATAAACAGGGGATCAATTATGAATAGTGAAGGAAATATAAAACAATTTGCAAGTATAGCAGAGGCCGAAAATGAGGGCTATGCTATTCCGGTAAAAGTCGAAGAAATGACCTCAAAACAAATTGATAAATTAAAAAAAGATATCCAGCCGGTAGTAAGTAAAAAGGATCATCATAGTATTTTAGGTAAAAAATTAACAGCGCATAATTCTGGCAATAAAAATGCCGAAAAAAGATTTCGCCATAAAATGCGCGGCAAAAAATAACAAGGGGATCAATTATGATTAAAAAACAAGAAACTTTACCAGCAAAAGAAACTCAGTTTTTTGCTATCGAAACAAAAGGCCGTACCGGTATCCGGGATATGGTCCATCATTATCAAGATCAAATGTGGATCGCGCGGCCTTCTTATATGTCCATTAAGAAAAAAGAAATATATTTTCAAAAAGCAATTATGAATCTCTCCAATCAGGAAAGTTTAAAACCATTAATGGCCTCCAGGGAAGGGCTATTTCAAATTTATATGGCGCTTTGTAAAGCGGTCCAACTTGGCATGAATGTCGGCGGTATCCGACCCCATGCTTATATCGTGCCCCGGAAAAAATATGTAGACAGAAAATTTACCGGGGAATATATCGCTACATTTGTACCCACTCAGGATGGTTATAGATATGTTGTAACTACCGGAGCTACTGCAATCTTTAAGGATGTGATTTGGGGTGTCGTCCGGGAAGGATACGAACGATTGCTTGTAAAAGAATCCACCGGGGAAATTATCCACGATAGTGATCCAATTAAAACAGCTAATACCCAAATTCTTGGAGTATGGGTAAAATGCGTCCGGATTAACTCCGAGGATATTGACATTGTGAAATTTGTTGCAATTGACAAAATTCATAATACCAGGGACCGCTATTCTGATTCCTACAAATACGCTATAAAAAATAATTCTAAAGATGGATCCCCCTGGCAGACAGATTATGAAGAGCAAGTAATAAAAACGGCCCTCAAATCCGTCCTAAAGCATTATATCGGAAAATGCGAGGGGATAGCACAACTCGACGAAATAGAGGCACAGGAGGCCGAACAGTACAATAATATGGATATTGCAGACCGGGCAGAGAGCCGGCTTGATAATGTTATCGAAAATCAGAATACTGATAATGTCCCTGCCGAAAAAGTCATAGAGAATAAACCTGCGCCAGATCCGGGACCATCAAAAGAAGATCCTCCCAAAGAAGATCAGGAAAAAGACGGTCAATTATTTTAAATTTTTAAATATAATAATCCATTTTAATTTTATATGCTTTTGATTGTACATTCGCCCCAACTCCATCCATACTAATATTAGTTGCATTGTAATAAACCTGAAAAGATATATTAGCGGATATACCTGCATATAATTCAGCTACTCTATATAATGTTCCATCATAAATATTAGCTATTACATTTAAAATATTAGCAGCCACTACACCATGCGCAACATCAGTTTTTGAATCTGCATCTGTAGTTCCAAGAAAATATTTAGTATAAATCATTTCAAGTACACTATTAATTGAGCTTAATTCGGCACCAATAATTTTTGTAACTTCCCATCCTGCCGATGTTGCTTTACAGGAAAATCCACTACCCTGCAATTCGATATCAATAGTATTTTGCGTTATACCCAAATGAGAGATATTTTCTGATCCTTCTCCTTTGATTTGTAATTCATAAGTAGAATCCAAATTAATAAATAAAAGTTCTTTGTCTAAATTATCTGCTAATGTTGGAAGAGTAAATATTTTATTAGCAGCTGCCCCAGATAAATAAAACGCTCGGGCTGCGTCTGTATCCAAAATAGTATAATTATCTGATTTTGTGGAAGATATTGCATCACCACTAGCCAGTAAATCAGTTAATAAAATTGATTTTTTAGCCCATGACGCGGCGCTGTCTTCGATTATTAGCTTATCAGCGGCAATAGGTGTACCCTTAGAAGTGATAGCGTTTATTTCGCCAGCAACATTATCATGTATTGCGTCCGCGTCTGTGCCAGCGATATCCATATTTTGCTTTTCGATCTTGCTATCAACGCCCGATTTTTGGATATGTGCGTAATCAGTATCGGCCCATGATGTTTCTTCCGGGAGGGCATTTATATCGACATCTGCCGGAGCTGCGTTTATTAATTGAGCTATTTCCGATGCATTGTCGATAACATCTTGTTGTGTGACTGTCATTATTTTTCCTTATAATATTTTATGCTAGAGCCTATTATATACGCCTGTATTGATCCACCAATAATAAATAAAAAAACTTTTCCTATTTTCTTTTTCTTATTTTCTTTTTTGATAATTATTTTCCATTCCTCATGTTTTGACCAATTTGTATTAATTGAAAAGCAAAAAGATAATAATAATAAGATTATAATTATTTTTTTCATTTTATTTATCTTTTTTAAATTCTGTGAACCATTCGAAAGATCTATAAATTGCAGTATATGAAGAACACATTATAGATTTTTCATCCTCACAGCTATCTACTCTACCTAATAAATGAGCAAATTCATGGGCTATAACTATATCATTTATTTTTCTGACATGAATATAAACTGGTTTAATTAATCTACCAAATCTTGTAAATCTATGTGTTTCCATTGCATAATAATTTTTCGGTAAATAATTAGTTTTAAGAATTTTTACATCGGGTTTTTCGTTTGAACCAACCCAAATAATTTGTTTATCCCAAATCTTAATACCTGTTTTCGGGATATCATCTTCAATATATATCCTGATTGGTTCTTCTAAAGTAATAACTTGTTGAGGCTGACAATTCATTAAAAAAGTCGCTACTATTATAAAAATCATTATTGTTATTTTTTTCATTTACATACTCCTTGTTGTAATAATATTATCGACATAATTATAATAAATAATAATATCTTTAATAATTATTTTTTATACTGGACCAAGTGTCAAAACTCTTAAATAAATAGTTCCAGAAAATGCCGAAATTAATGTAGCTGTAACTCTTATATCAGTAACTGGTGATGCACCCACACTAAAAGCGGTAATGGCACCCCCTTTTTTATCAGTTCCTAATTGATCATAAGTAGCAAAAGCACTAAGATTAAAACCTTTAAAAAGCCCAGAATGTAAAGCAGTCTTTGATGTATCGCCTCCATAAATTTTTACCTGTACAAAATAATTTTCAGATGCTGTTCCACCTAAATTAGGTAAACTAAAATCATGCGAAACATTTGTTGTACCAGAAAAATCATATGTTTGTTGTATTGTATAAATTTCTTTAGCTTCGACAACTTCATCTTTTAGTATTACACCATCTATAGTAACACCTGCATTCGCTGTTTTTTCATCTATAGTATCAGTCGATATTAATGACGCTAAAAAACTATCAGCTGCCCCATAAAAGCCCTCTAATATTTTATTAAATATTTGATTTTGGACTATAGCCCCCATACCATAATAAGCAAATTCCATAGTTTTGCCAGCATCTGCAGAATTAAATTCTATAGTTCCTTGACCTACAATAGAAATCGGTTTTGTTTCATCACCGCCATATACTGCCCTAAATTGACCAGCAGCCGGAGAAGTTGAAAAACTTACCTCTGTCCAGGATGATCCCCCCTGTTCATTTACAAGTAATGTGCTTGGAGAATCATCACGGGGTATTTCGTTTAAATAAACATAATATGGAGCACTTGATGGAATAACATGCACCTCTTTTGGATTTCCCAAATAACCATGTCCAAAGGAAGAAAATGTTTGATCGAATGGATTATATCTATAATCGGGAGCTGATATTGTCATAATATAAATTCCTATTGTTTGCTAAATATATCATAAGCTATTGTATTTTTTTTATCAATTTTGTTCAATTTTTCGGTTAATGTGATTTTATCCTGGCCAAAGGTCGCATCTATAGCCTTAACGGATGAACTACCGAATTTATAAGTAATTTCTTGAAGTGATAAATTCCGTCTAACATACGATTCTGTATATATCTCCATACGATCAATCAATATTTCTACAGCATCCGTTTCGGTAATTTCAATTTTCACACTATCAACTTTAAAAAATCCGGTTAAATCAATATTTACAGCTATCCATTCATTGGCAGTCGGTACACCGATTGTCTGTATTCCGGTCGGCGTTGTTTGCAAAGTGACAACTTTTATATTTTTAGGGACATTAGTAACAAAGTTTTTAGGGACATTAGTTACCATATTGGTTAAAATATTACCTATAATTCCATTTATCGTAATTTGTAAATATTCGCCGGCAGTATCTTGCCTTAAATAAAGCCTCAAAAACTGAGGCTGAAAATACCCGATATCTTTTTGAATAAAATCACCGACTGAGTTATCAATATCCCATTGATAACATTGCCTACCGCTAAAAACAGTAGTACTTCGTAGAGCAATTGTAGACGTTGTAAGCGTCTGATCCCAGTCTGTCAATGCCACAAACTCAGAAATAATATTTTTTTGCTCTTGAAGCTTATTATTAAGGACATAAAAATCAAAATCAAGAAATTCTTCTATCAATAAATCTTCTATTGAAACTCTAGTTTTAGGGTTTTTATTATCTTGGATAATTCCTTCTGCAATTTTTTGGGCCGTTGTGGTATCAACAAAATCGGATATTGTTAATTTTCGCTCATAGATACCATTATTATCAATACTATCAGAATCTTCGTAAGTAGCTACAAATTCTGTAGTTTTGGGGTCTGCCGATGTTGCCCGGTAAACCTCTACCCGATTTACAATATTTTGTGAATTTTCTTCTGTTTTGGCTTTTTGATATTTAAATCCTTCTCCAAATGCTTTTTTGGGCGAATTGCTTTCAATCCCGTTAAAATAAAAACTCCCTACGGAATCAATGCCATAAATATACTCTACAGTTTCAAAATCTTCATTACTGACAGATATAAGATCCTCGATTATTTTTTCAATGCTTTTATTTTTCCAGTTTGCAGATGCTATGTTTGTACTCGGTGCCTGATTTTTTGTGGCAGAATAATTAATACCCAGGTCCGAAAAATATGTGGTCCCGATAGTCTCAATTATTTCGTTTACTGTATCGTTTGTCACAGATAAGGTTATTTTTTTGTCTTTTAGTTTTTTTGCATATCCTGAACCGGTTATTCTAACCGTGCCGCCATTTTGGTCCGATGCCGGCACATCTTCGACATACCCAAATGCAAACTTTTTATTTTTATAAATAAATTGGACATCCATACCGGTAAAAATTGGCAATTTATTAGCCCGTGCAATCTCAATACTGAAATTATCAAGGTTTCCATATTTTCTAAACGATAATTCAGATTCTAATTTCGCGCCCTGGCCTCTACCTGTCTGCAGATAAGCCACCTGTTCGCCAGAGGGTGAAATAAAAAACGCGACTAAACCGGGCGTATCTTCATTAAGATTTGATATTTCTTGTTCTTGAATATCGAGCCCACCTAGGCGTAAACCATATCCGGCGCCCAAATTGGCAAAAGAACCAAGACCATTAGATATCATATATAATAACGTCTCCGGTATTTAATCGCGACATTCACGGAAACGGAAAATTTGAAATTAAGCGTAAAATTTCCAATCGGGAAATCAAAAAAGCCGGATCCATTACTTATGCGACTTGTACGATCAATCTCATCGTCTCCGAGTAATGCTTCACCGGTTTCGTTATTGATAATATAATCGTCCAGCGTAGAATCGCTACCAAATGCAAGATCCTGAATTTCGATACCACGAACCGGATCCGTTATAAAAATCTGGATTAAATCACATAGGGAAGTTGTGGCAATCTCAAATTTTGCCGGAGTTTCGGCAGCGCCGCTATTATTGATAGCGGTTGTAAATTCAGTCCCGGAAACATTATTTGTGATTTCGGTTAAATCTTCCCAGAAGGGAGTTAGGATTTTAAACGATAATTCTACTCTGCCGGTACCTAAAATAGTGCCGGTTTCACTTGTTGGCCTATCGATATGAGATAAGAATTCTACTTTTATCCTGATATCATGGTCCATGTCTTCTATATATTCAGCTCTGGAAGCGTAATTTACATAATCGTTATATTCTTGTCTATACTCCGCTTCCGTTTTTTTGCCGATTAAAAAAGAAAATCCAATATTTTTAGATTGCGCTCTCCTGTCACCTGAGAATAGAGCTCCAGGGGTAAACGACTTCTCAATAATATCAAGATCAATATCCCCGGTCTCTCTTATCACCTGAATGCTTTTAGTCCGGGCTTTAAAGTTAAAAACTGTATTATCTCGTGTTCTTATTTGTAAATTCATGCAAATTTCAATTCCCTTGCTAATACTCTTGATACGGCTTGAGCTATTTTTGGTATATCCTGGTCCTCGCGCACGACTGGATTATTAATATTAATCTCCGTTTTTCCACGCTCACCGGCATCGGACAATAAGCCCTCTGTCACGTTATTTGGCAATACTTGTGCGCCTCGGGCTAATTCCATTAAATTAGAATTTCGATCACCTACAAGCTCAATTCCTTTTTCGCCTACATTTGCGAATCCACCGGGGGCAGATCTGGTACCATCCGCAAATGAAGGTACAAATTGTTGTTTTGCTATTACGGCTGTTTTAGCGGTTGCCATTCCTACGGTAGCGGCTGTCATTATTCCTGCTACAGTCCACCCAGGAGGCCCAAGAGGGGCAGCCCAGGACCAAAAACCAAGGGCTGCCCTTGCCGCATCCATCCAGGTTTGACCAATTTGAAAAGCTTTTTGTGCTTGAAATTGTTTTTTTGCTATATCATTAGTTTTTTTTGCTGCTTCTTTTTCAATAGCTTCTCTTGCTAAAGCATGTTTTTTTTCATTAGCCTCTGATTGTGTGTTAAATTCGGCCTCTGTTATAAGCCCAGCATCTAATTTTGCCAATAATGCAGCTTGTTCGGCAGCGGATTGCTCATTGATAGCGGTTAATTGCTCTTGATTCGCAAGTGTAATTTTATCTTTTTCGTTTTGATAATGAATTCCGGAAATTTCGCTGATACCGGAAAACATATTACCCATAAACTCCAAAACTCTATCAGCCCAAAACATAAATTTATCAAGAGTTGTTTTTAAATTTTCCTCTACAAATTCAGTCCATCCATTATAAAATCCTTTTCGTTTTTCTATTTCTTGACCAGTGGCAATTGTTGTCTTTTTTTCATTATCAATTACTTTTTTTGTAGTTTCATCACTTGTATCTGTAATTTCTTTGCTACCTTTGTTTACTCCAGAAACCATCGAGACAAATTTATTTTTGACCATATCACTTGCGGCTTTGCTTCCCTCTTCCCAGGATTTAGCAAAAACAGCGGCATTCATTTCCTGATCGTCTGTTAAGCTGGCCCATTGTTCTTTTGCCTCTTCCACAACGCCAATAGCATTATCAACTAGATTTTTTCCTAAATTTTTGGCTGCTTCACCTACCGCCAGAAAAGCGTCTTTTGTTTCCGCAAGTGTTTTTTTACCGGTAATTACATCCCATAAATTACCGATAACAGTAGCTACCTTGGCAGCTATTTTGATGAGATCAATATAAACAATTATATATCCCTTAACTATAGCAATCCCAATATTAAAAGCGGCTCCTAAAATATCAACAGCCCTGGCCAAAAAATTAAATACATCCGCTGTACTCAATGATTCTTCAAACAATTCACCAAATTCTGTTTTTATATCGTCAATCGCTTTAAATAAATCATCTTTAAATAAATTAAAAACCTCCTGTCCAAAAGTCTTTATTACACCAAATGCCCCCCCTACTTTGGCCGCTATCTCACTAAAAACGCGCATTCCTTCACCGGATACCAAAAATTGATTTACGGACTCGAGGGCTTCTTGTGCTCCAACGGCTATATCATCTATAAATGATTTTCCGATATTACCAACGATAATAGAGGTTTTTCCAAGTTCGTTTTTAAATGTGGCGAATGTCTTTTCTTGCTTCCTAAATGCCGTGTCAACGGCCCCGGAGGAATCTTCCATAGCTTTTAATGCGTCCGCGTATTCTATTGCTCCCTGACCACTGAGGGCTAAAACGCCTTTCATAGCTCTTTGATTTGGTAATAATTGTGCTATTTCCTTGCCATTTTCCGTAGTGGCTTTATTGAGCAATTCCAGGGCACCTGTTAAACCATTCGCCTCTATAAAACTCTGACCAGAAGCAAAACCTTGGGCTTTAAGCTCTTCTGTCAAAGCTTCTGACGGTTTTAAAAAACCGGAAACAATAGCATTTAATTGTGTTGTGGCAGTTGCCGCGCCTACACCCATTTTTGTCATAGCAGACATGCCGCCAGCCAATTGGTCAAGAGGAATTTTCATTGAAGCAAAAAGAGGTACTGAATTACCAATATTCGCCGCTAATTCTTCCCCGGTAATAACACCTTTTTTTATTGTAGTAAAAAATATATCGGCGGCTTTTTCCGAGGAAAGATTTTCCCGTCCATAGGCATTGGTCGCGGCTGATAATAATTTAACACTTGCTGCATTATCTGCTAATCCAGCTTTAGCAAATTTTGCCGCATTGGTTATAGTCTCCAGAGCTTCCGCGCCAGGTTTTGCACCGGCAGAAATCGCATCATACATTGATTTTGTTAATTCCCGTGTACTGCCTAACTCAGAATCGAGGGACAATAGTCCCAGACTCATTTTTTGAAGAGCCTCAGTATTCTGATTTGTCAGAGTTGATACATTAGCGAATTCTTTTTGATATTTATTTGCTTGGATAATAGAGGCAGTCATACCAGCAGTGACAGCCGCAAAGCCTATTTTTGCTATTTTGGCAGCCGCACCGATTACAGTTTTAGCGGTTTTCTTGATTACACCTACACCGCTAGTCCATTTACCGGTTTTTAGTATCGCTTCACCTACGACAGCGCCCGCATCAAACATTTTTTATTTTTTACTCCTCAATCTATCCCAAACAGTAGGACTTTTTTTTGTAATTTCTTCCATTCCAATATTATGGAGAATATGTTTTAACCGACCTTGGAATTTTTTAAATGCCCCATGGCCTTTTTTATTTTGGACAGCGGAAAATGATGTACTCATAACAGTGCTATCATTTAACATTTTTATATATCCATCCTTCGTTTTATCATTCTGCAATTCTTTTTGCAGGATATTATAATATTGAGGATCGTCTTTAAATTCATCATTTATTCTGTCAATTTCGTCAAGGGTAAAACCATGAGATTTAAAAAATAAAATCTCATGTACCCTTGCTACTTTTTTTCTGTCTTATCAACCTCCTTTTGAATATATGATATTATATCCGTCAATAAAGAAAACGGTATTGCTTTCCAATAGGAATTTCCTTTTTCATATAAATAATCTATCTGACTAATTAAATGATCACGCGCCTTATCAAGTTTCTGATTATCTGTTTTCTTTTTATCCTTCTGTAAAATTGTGGCTTCTTCCCCAATCT
>Ga0114923_10000267_pt1 | contig 43732 bp, 82 predicted proteins | sample SumtaG_FD_89578 | JGI IMG/M metagenome (GOLD analysis project Ga0114923, IMG submission 89578) | Deep subsurface microbial communities from Indian Ocean to uncover new lineages of life (NeLLi) - Sumatra_00157 metaG | ecosystem: Environmental > Aquatic > Marine > Oceanic > Sediment | place: near... | reverse complement strand
CGGGCTGTGCGGAGGGCATCACCAGGGCACCGAGAAGAAACCTGGCGGGTATGTGCACGGCCGGTTGGCTGAGTTCGAGGAGATGTTTGGCAGCCAGCAATCATTGATCGAAATGACACAGGAACTGGTCTGATGCACTACGACATAACGCCCTGCACCAAGCCGCGGCAGACGCGCGCCGACAAGTGGAAGCAACGCCCATGCGTCATGCGGTATCGGGCTTTTGCCGACGAATGCAGAGCGAAGGGCCTGGAGATTGAGCATAGTGGCCAGAAGATCACTTTCTTTATCCCGATGCCCAAGAGCTGGAGCAAGAAGAAGCGCGCCGAGATGATGCTACAGCCGCACCAGCAGACGCCAGACGTAGACAACCTACTCAAAGCAGTGCTCGATGCCACTCACAAGCAGGACTGCGCTGTATGGAGCGTATGGGCAGAGAAGCGTTGGGCCGATGACGGCGGAATCATGCTGGAACTAATGTCTTGAAACCTTCCCAAAAGTAGGCTTTAATAACCATAGCAACTGTATGAGGTACGCAGAAATGATGGATAAAAGATGCAAACGTGCTGTGGTCGCGATGATCGACTTGGCCAAACACGGCAAAGAGGGGCCAGTCAAACTAGCCGACCTGGCCCGGCGCCAACATCTATCTGGGTCATATTACGAGCAGATGTTCTCGAAGCTGAAAAAGGCGGGCTTGGTTGCCGTTGTGCGCGGCCCTGGTGGCGGTTATCAAATAACTAACATTGACATGAGCGTTGTCAGCATTGTCGAAGCGATCAGTGGCAAACAACCGTGCAGCGACAAAGGGTGGGGCGTGGTAGTCAAGAAGGTAGGAGACGTTATGCGGCAGACGAAGTTGAAGGATTTGCTGCTTTAACTTACTAATGCGAGAAAGTTGACGAGAGAGGATCCGGAAAGGGATCCGGAAAGGGATCCGGAAAGGGATCCGGAAGGCTCCCCAACTATTAAAGGAAAGTTGACCAGACCAGAGGGGGCAGCATGAAAGCCTTAGAACGATTTTTCAGGAAGCACTTACAGTGCCGATTCGGTATGCACTGGAGCGTCGAACACCTCGACCCAGTTGCCGGCATCTGCGGGCCAGCAAAGTGTCATGACTGCGGATGGGAGCGCGCCGCAATGGAATGGCCAAAACCACCACCGTCTAAATGCAGCAGTTGCCGGGACGGGTACGACGGAACCAAGGGGAATGGTTACCAGCCCTGCGGCTGTAGATGAATTGACCCGCCAACTAATGGCAAATAGTTAGCGAAAGGAGATCGACCAATGGGAAAGGCATTCACAGCACACGTTCAAATGACCGTCCAGAACGCTATCGATATGAGCGATCACAAGCTGGTCGACTGGTTTGGCGGGCCCGCCTCAGAGGTCCGCAAGGAGCTGGACCGGCTAAAGTCTAGCGGGCGGGTCTACCTGCTGACCGAGGGTTGCGACAACTACGACGAAGAGACCGGGAAGTGCCTAACGCATCCCAAGGAGGCTGACCAGTGACTGCGTTTGATCGGGGCAGGGAACATTTCAAGATATATAAGCAGGGTGACAACGGCAGGCGAATCAGAAGCGAAAACTATGAAAATCCGTTTGACCCAGGCTGCACCGATTATGAGGATTTTTTCGACGGTTGGGCCTGGGAGAGAGACAAAGCAACGCCCGCCAACTAATACGGAGAATGCAATATGGAATCATTGAAACTTTTGGCGGCTATCGTCCTGGGGTGCCTATGCGCCGTTTTCGTTTTCGCGGTCATTGGGGATTTTAAATACCGGAATGCGATGGTACACCCATGGCAACAACTGGCGCTGGGCGTGACTGTCGCAACCCTATGCGGTGCGGGTGCGTATAGCTTGTACTAATGGCAAATAGTTGGCCAAAGGAGGAAACCATGCCTGTTTTTAATATTTGGATAGAAGGGCACCGCGCCCAGGGGTCAGAATCTCAGGCCAAGCTGATCGCCCGCATCGAAGCGCCCGATTTTAGAGCCGCATGTGTAGCCTTTTCAAAGACGCCGGCCGCCAAAGGGTACGGCGCTTTTGATGAAAGCAGCCTCAGCTTCTGGGGGTGCGGGCTCTTTGACAATGAAGCCGACGCCCGCAAGAACTTCGGCTGATCGCCAACTAATACGGATAAGTTGACCAACTGGAGATAGATATGAGAGCACCAGGAATCGTAACCCTAAAGAAAACGCTCGAAGGGGCAAATAGCACCCATACGGAAATTAATGGCCGGTGGGTTCCTGCTCGCCCTCTCGGCTTTCGCTCATGGCGCTACCGACTCAAAGCAACTTGGCTTGTATTTTCAGGTCAGTGCGATGCGTTGAAATGGCCCGAGGGGCAGTAAGCAGCCCTTCGCCATCTAATGTCGAATAGATAGCAAGGAGAGAATCATGAAAGAGAAACCGCGATACAAGGCGTTCTATGGTGACAAGATGCCTTGCATGCCTAATGACAGAGTGGAGATTGTATGGCGCATGATAGGTCAAGGAGTGATTAAGACCAAGACCATCGCAGAAGAGTTTAGCTGGGGTTATATGGAGAAAGAGAACATTATTTGCTATCGAGCTTTATAACCAGCGGAAAAGCTATGCATATCGTCTGTAAAACTGCTGGACCCTTCGAAGATCAGCTTACCCCGCATGACCCACAAAAAGGGAAAGGGATTTATTGGGTGAAGGAGTTGGGGGAGAATAGCTATCTAATCACTAACGATAAGAAACAAGATCGCTGGTATGGGACTTTCCTGTTTTATCCTGTAATCATCTAAACCTTATCAGACGACCGCTTACTTTCATGGGCTAGGGCAATCCTGGCCCTTTTCTCTTCGATCCGAACAACCTGTATTTCCTTGTATGTCTTGAACCCTATCATACAACTAACCGAAAGAGTCACCACAGCACCGAGAACAGTAAACCAATCAGGTAAGACGAACTGCCCTGTAACACCCGCTCCCGTATTCACGCCGTGTTTAATCCACTCGTTCTTCACGCTCTGCCAGGCTGCGCTTATTACGTCGTTCATTTTTCAGCCTCGCTTTGTAGATGGTCAGAGCCAGAGAGGCAATTGACACAAAAGCTGCGAAACCTTTCACCCATTCTAAAAGATCCATCCGTTAGCCTGCGAGAGAAGATAAACATCATTTGCACCGTGAACAATACGAGCATTATGGCTTCATTTAATTCGACCGGATCACTATAGCCTTCCGGTCGCCATGAGAAGAGATTAACAAAAATTGCGGCCAGGCATAGGCGCATGACTAGTATAGATAATTTGCCAGGTATGAAGTAGAGAGCAGCGATAATACCTAGCTCCCATAGCGACTGATAGATATAGCCGCCTTCATAACCGATAGCCAGGTTTGCCACATAAGACCAGAGGCACAAATGAGCAACGTGGAAGCGATCACTGCCAATTCTCTGGGTGGCCATAACGCCAAGAGCAAGAATAGCAATGAGCGCTATCTGGTACATTACCGAGGATTCCGGCGCTTGCTTACACTAGGCGATGCTTGGGAAGTCGTTTTGCGCTTCTTTCGAACACTAGGCGCCGCTTGGGAAGCCGCCCGCCGTTTAGCCGCTTCCTCTTCCTTCTTCTTCTTCGACTGCTTTCGTTTTGCGTTCTGGCCCATTGAATTAGGCATCACTTACCCTTGTTTTTGAATGCTGCGTAAATTCCACCAGGAGCAACCGCAGCCATTACAGCCATCGCGTCAACCCCGCCTTTTTGAACCATGTAGAAAGCTAAAGCATACCCTAAATAGCCTGTGATTTGGCGCCCCATCTTGTGGAAGGCATCAACCCATGGGAGAGTTTTTGTCTCAAGCTCTGTTCGATAGGTTTCTTCTGCAGCCATGGTTAACGCTTTTTTGATCTGGTTCGAGGCGTCTTTGTCCTCTACCAGTTCGTCGACGATATCCGCGACTTTGTTAAATGGGTTAATGAAGTCTAGAAAGCTCATTATCCTTCCCTCATCATCTTGGCTAATCTTCCATATCTCGTCTTCAGCTTTCTAGCCGCATCAGAATCTAAGATCTCATCTGCTGCATCATCCCAGTCTTTGCGCCCAACGGCTGCGACCATCTTCTTAAACTTCCTCAGGCGTGTTCTACCGAGGTTGAAGGCCATGTTCACGACTACCCGCTGTCTTGCCGGGGATAGGCCTTTATAGCCCTTAAACAAGCTCTCAGCGTCCTCTATGGCCTGGTTGGTCGAGATGCAGAATAGTTGATCAATGATCGTATCAGGCAATCCCTTCTCAAGATTATACCCAACTCCAATAGTCAAAATACCCTCAGAGTCTGGATAGGGTTTGTTCCTTCGGCCTTCATCTCGCTCCAGTTCCTTCTGGAGCTCTATCAGATTGAATGTGTCCATTATGGATAGAATACCAGAGTAAGCCTAATTGCATCATCAGCTGTAACAACGTTCATATTAACGCCTATACCTGTGTTATCGCATAACCAGCTAGAAAACTCAGCGACTGCCCTACCTGTACCTGCGCCATTAGTTATGCGATAGAAGTCATTAGTCACGATTGAATTATCAGCATCAATATTGACAGTAGATGAAGTTTCCAATCCATCTGCTGAAACTCTCTGTCCAATACCTAAAGTACCGCTTGTGATATTTGTACGATCTCTAACGACATAGGTACTAGACCAACGTTGATTGGTAGCATTCAAGAAGATTGCATCAACTTGAATCATACTTGGGACGAAACCTACATTAAATGCAACAAGTCCTGTTGAACTGACTGTAGCTTGTTGTACAACCATCCCTTCTGAACTATGTCCTTTGTTTCCTTTTATGTTGATTTTGTGTGTGAGAACTACCGCAGCAGCGAAAATCTTGACCATGTTTGCAGATGTAAGACCGGATGCAGCAAAATCGTTATTCTTAACATCCACATCGAAGACGATATCATCGGTTCCTGCCTTGGATATAACAATGCCTCCTGATGCTTGAGCGGTAGTTCGCTGATCAATTATAATATTATCTGTAATATTGATATTGGAGAGCGATGAATCTGCCAAAGAAGATAAGAAAATGCCCCGAGTCTTGTCTAAGGTATTTCCATTGATACCAGCTGCAATAGCAAGGGGTTTTTCGGGATACACAATAGTATTATCTGTAATAATATCCCTAAGGATATTCCCTGACACCCTACCACCTACGCATCCCTGGATAGCGATAGCGTCTGCAGCAGTATCAGAAATAATATTATCAACTACCTGGAAGTTGCCACACTTGTTAACCTCAATTGCATTAGCAGTAATATCTGTTAGTGTGGTTTTATTAAACTTGTTCCCAGTAATAATGATGTTTGAGCCACGCTCCGAGAAGATAGTTGATTCGCCGTTATTATCGAATGCACAATCGGAGACTATCCCGCCATGAGCTGGCATAAAGGATATAGCACTACGTAGATTATCATAGAAATGACAACCAGCAATTGTAGTATTCTCGCTTGGGACCCAGTTAGTGGTTGCTCCAGTTGTGCCCACAAAAGCCAACTGATTGTCAGCGAATCCTGCATCCCCGGTGGTATCAATCCCGGTTAATTGAAACGTGTTTGTAGCCACACCGCCCACGACATAATCGCCGTCTGGAATGCTAGCCAGGCCCTGTACACCTTCGATAAACACGCTCTCTCCGTTATCTAGAGAGGCTAGAGCGACATCTATGGTTACTACAGCGGGGTTCGCTTTCGAAATGTTTACAATCTTACGGGTAGACCCGAATGCCTGGGAGAATACCGGGCTCGAGATAAAGTCATCCTTTCCGCAATCGTGGAAAATCGAATCACGAATCCGAAGGTTTCGGCAGCCTAGATCCTGAATCAGCCCGTTTGATTGGTGGTTCTTCCCTTCGACCCGCATAACATCCGCGCCATCGACGCCATTGAGCGTGATCATTGCCCCTGTTGTGTCAAAGCCTGCAGTCGGGAAGCTGATATATGTCCGGCCGCCGCCGTCAATCGTCATGTCCTCAAAGCTAATATTGACATCCTGTCGCACACGTGCAACGGGGGTGTTTTCGTTAACGATCAAGGAAGCAGTTAGAGCCAACCCCGAGCCCGCCTTAAGGATGGACGCGCCGATTCCGTCACCGATTGATTTGGTATTGGATTTAGCAGTAACTGTAGAGTTAAATACATAGGTACCAGCAGGGTAATACACTATGTTCCTGCCTGCATTATAAGCCGCTTGGACTCCTGCAGAATCATCAGTGGTACCATCACCGGTAGCGCCAAAGTCTTTCACATTGGCAATGGTGACATCTTGGGTGACAGAAACCACAGGGTCAGCTTCCCATTTTTGCACATCGTTCTTATCCTTGAGCTGTACCTTGTACTCACCCTCGATAAAAATATCTGAAAACAGCCCGTTAGCGTCAGCGATGACAGGATTTGTGTTCGCCGTAGTTGCAGCAGCGTCGCTAAAGGTATTTTTTGGCGTGCTGGTTCCTGTAGAGAAGAAAAACAACTGGCTCCCATCGGCGGGCTGAATGCCATTTCCGGAATCAAAAAACGGAGTTTGAAAACGACTAGCCATGGTTATTCCTCTGTGGCTGCTGCAGCATGTATACTTAAATTATCAATCATTGTACTTGATTCGACTGAGGTTCTGCAGATGGACTTTGCACTGCTTGTTGCTCTCGCTCTATTCCCCGATTTGCTTCTGCCAGAAGGATCGGGATTGACCTTTGTAAGTCGGCTTCTAATGTGCTGCGTTTTTTCGCTTTTCCTAGCCGTATCAGCATATTCCTAACACCAGCGGATTCATAAGCACGAGCAGCAAGCCCAATTGTTGAAGCTCCTAAAAGAGTGGCAATTGCTGCGGGCTGCCCTACCGCCGCCCCCGCCAATACAGCAGTTGTAGCTGGAATCTGTAATGCTTGACCAGTCGGAGTAACTACGCCTGTCTCACCCGCTCTCTTTGTAGTTTCCAACAGCTTTTTCAATCCATTCAACTCAGCACGCGATTCTCCACGGAAAAACGTGTTGAAATTACTTCCGAGCTTGTCTAGTTCAGATGCGAACCGTTGAGGGCTCACTTCTCCTTGCCTGGTAGCGTTATCAAGAGCGCGTCGGTATAGAGACATCTTGGCATTCTGCCTGCCGGTTGAATCCAGGCTCTTAAACAAGAGCTTTACTTCGGACGGTGCAGAGCTAAATAGTAGGTTGTTTATCAATTCGGGCTTTACATCACCTCTATCCAGTACGGTTTTAAGTCGAGACTTTGTGAGAGTTGCGGCTTCTTGGGCATAAATTTGATCGGCCTTTTTATACCGCGCCAATGTCCGCCCGTCGCTATTAGCCAACACAAAACCATCTAAATCTTCAGTTATTCCATCGATGACGCTATCCATAGACGCCTTATCGCTAGACCGTAATTGAGACCGCCCAGAGGGATCAACTTTATCAGCAATCGCGCGCGCGTCTGTTCTGAACTCCCGCAAAGACTCAAAAGACTGGCCAGCCTCCTGTGCGGTTTGTTTCAGGTTTTCAAGATCTGCGATTAGTTCTGGGCTCTCAAGCTTTCCTGTTCGTTGCTGTTTAGCCAAAGCCGCATCAATCCGCTCTAGGGTACTATCTACTCCAACCTGGCCGTTAGGGTTCATCTGTTCTATAACGTCATTTAAACGCTTCCCTGCGGCTACTCGTGTGCGGTTGGCGCTAGCTTGGAGTCCGTCAAACACATCAGCTGCTTCGATTCTCGGAATTGACTGGTTGAGGTCTTCCAAAGCATCGATCCGCTGTTGCTGTTGTGCTCCACGCTTACCACCAACACCAAGCAAAGGGACGCGCTCTGAGAACTGCTGTGAGAGCCTAGATAGGATTGATTTAGGCTGGAAGATATCCGATGTTAGAACATCAACGCCAGTCCGCTGGCTTGCCTCTAATGCTGATTGTATCTCTCGCCCTCTTTGCTCTGAGATGTCAGGAGCAGCGCCAGGCTTGCGACGAATCCCTAAAGCAGACAAAGCAGCCGTCGGCAAAGCCTTACCAATCGCCCCGCCGATAGGACCAGCAACCGCAAAGCCTACATCACCTGTAAACTCTTCTGTTGCTTCTATTGCTTTAGATACAGGCTCTATCGCTTCACCTACAGCCTGAAGTCTTTGCTGGCCGGTTTCTGTTACGGGCTGCAACGTCAATGCCTGCCGAGTTTCCTCGACTGTTCTAGCCGCTGCTTCAGGCCCTTCGAATGGGAGCACAGCAAGCCCAGCAAGCCCGGCGACCGGTTCAGCAACGGCACCAGTAGCAAGCGCGGCCACAGGCTCAACAATGCCACCGATAGTTTCTAGCCTTTGCCTGCGTTCTGTTTCTGCCTGCTGCCGTCGTTGAAATTCTGGTGCTTGAGCCAGGATACTAGGGTCAATCTGAGGTTGTTGGGCAGGCTGGACAGGAGTTTGAACAGGCTGCTGCTCAGCTTGTTGTCTGCGGGCTATTTCTGCCTGCACTTCCTGTTGTGTAATGCCTTTAGATTGTTGCCGCCTAGCAATCTCTGCTTGTAGTTCTGCAACCGTTGCCATTATTGGTCTCCAGCAGACAGTGCTTGCAACTCTTCATCACTTAAGTTGCTGAGATCTTCCGGTGTGAAGTCTTCCAGCCTGCGGCCTAACAACTGCCCTCGACTCACTCCGAATTGCTTGCCAATATCAACGATTTTGTCTACAGCCTTCACGTTGTCTTTTTGCGCACGCTCGAAGATGTTACGTGACTGATTCAAGAAATCGGTTCTCTGTTTCGGTGCTAAACGTTCACCAGTCAAAAGTCGGTTGTATTGGTTGATGATCTTGGTATCAATGCCAGCCGCGTTCTGAGCTGTCGCAAATTCCCCCTCTCGAACAACAGAACCAGGATCAAGCATCTTCATGAAGTTAAAGATAAGCGCCAAATCACCCGCCGCGCTTGGGTCAGCAGAAGAGGATTCAATGCGGCCAAACGCTGAGTTCAGCTTGTCAAACTCTGTGCTAACTTTTGATATCTCAGAGCGAAGCTTTTGGGCGCGATCAAATTGAGTTGTTTCATCTTTTACTTCTTGTTCGACACGTTTTACCTGTTCTTTTTCTTCCGCTTGAACCTGTTTTTCTGTGCGTGTTCCAGCAGGAGGCGGCACAAACACAGATTTACGGGTTCTCGGATCAATACCAATAAATCCACCACCAGCAGCTTCGATAATGTTTTGAAGCGCGGCTGGTCCTTCTCTGGCTATATCAACCCGCTGCTCTGGGCTTAAAGCTGCAATTTGTACAGTGTCCAATGCTTGGTTTTGCTCCACTTCTGATAGCCCTCGAAGACTTGATGTGTCTCGGGAGTCTCTTCCCGGCTGCGCGCCCAGCGAACTTTCACGTTGTGCGATCAAAGGTTCTCTTTGATTGAATGGCGTATTCCGAAGACGGAAAGCAAAGTCTGCAGCTTCTTCTTTTCGTGTCTGATCAATAAGCCCGAGATTTGTATTAAGCTGTTCGAACCGTTCGGGAAATTGCACAGCTAATTGAGCCAGGGCTTGGGTACCTTGCGCCTGCTGCTGCTCTACAGGTAACCTCGCACCCTGGCCGCCAAGAGGCTGTACCGGCTGCTGTCCGCCCAATACTTGCTGTTGTAATCTAGCCAATTCGGCTTGTTGAGCCTGTTGGGCTTGCTGGGCTGCTAGCTGCTGTTGCACTTGCTGACGTTTCAATTGTTGAGACTGCAACTGACCAAAAGCGCCAATACCTCGAGTAAGCTGCCCACCGATGTCTGGTACTAGTCCGTTCGCCATTAGTGCAACACCTCATAGTTAACCCTTAGATATCCGTCAACCTCAATCACAGCCTCAGGCATCTTTTGTTGGACTTCTTGAGCAAGTACACCAACGCACAAAGCGCCTTTGCAATCAGGGGCGTCTTCTTTCCATTGCCATTCATACCAGCCGATACCGCTGTCTAGTTCCCCAATTTTCTTGATGTTAGTCTTGAAACGCATATCAGAAAGAAGCCCAATAAGAGCACCACCGCCAGCAGAACCACCGAACAACCCAGCAGCACCAGCCCCTAAGAGGCCACCTCCAGCAGCAGCGCCTAGGCCCGCTCCCAAGACTTGTTGTCCTAGCCCCGCCTGCGCCTGCTGAGCGCCTAGGATGCCTGAAGCTCTAGCCTGTCCAGCTTTCTGGAGTGCCTGACCTCTCGCCGCCCCTACCCCTGTTAGAATGTTGCCCACGTTGGCGCCAAACTGTTGCTGGAGCCCTCCAAGATTCTGCTCTAGTCCTGCCAGGCTGCCTGCTGCCTCTTGGCCCCTGCCAGCCAGCCCACCCAACCGAGAAATTTGATTTTGAAGATCCTGCTGGGCAAAACCAACACCTTGCTGTACTAGCGCAGAGCGTATATTCCCGCCACCCAATCCGCCGGTTGCTGATGCGTTTCTAAGTAGTGCACGTTGGCCACGCTCCTGCAGAAATCGTTGTCCGGGTGATTCCGCGAATCCTGCAAAAGCCGCTTGCTGTTGTTCAGGACCAAGCACACCTAGGAACGCTTGCTCTTGTTCTAATGCGCGAGCGCCTGCTTCTCTAAATGGCTGTAATCCAGCGCGACCACGCTCGAAAGCTCGAAGTCCTGCTTCTTGTTGACCTCGAAGCGTCGGGAGAGCTTCCCTTGCTAGCCTTTCGCGGGCCTGTCCAGCTTGAAGGGCCGATGTAGCTCCAACGTCCCCCGCTTTTTTAGCGGCACCAGAACCACCGAAGATACCACTTACAACGTCCTTAATGACACTCATAATCTAGCCTCGATTTCTTTTCTGGTGATACCGTAAAACCTGCGATCAAAAACTTCCCCGTCCTTCCTGTAACTGCACCGGCTTATTCCTTCTTCTTTAAAGCCAACGCGCTTAGCAAAGTTCTGTGTCGATTTGTAACAATCTGGCACCACAGCATTAAGTTTAACAAAAACCGCCGGGGTATGTTCTATGAACCGTTTGAACAATGCCGTCATCATGTCTCGACCTTTCCGCCTATGTTCTCGCTTCAGGTAAGGGTGAATACTGATCGAACACCCGGTTTCAATGTGAGCCAAGATAATTCCACAAATATCTCCATCGTCAATACAGAGCAACCAAGACGTATTGTCGTCAACGCTAGGCCAAAAACCTTCTTTATCAACTCCGTCTTCAGCCATCCTATCCCATATACCGGGATCAGAGATGACCTCTTTGATCAGAGCCTGATCGGTTGTCGGCTCAAGAATCAAAACTCGATGCCCGAGGCCCTAACAACAATCGTTGAACCGGTCGATACCTGCACAAAGATGCTATCCCCAGCAGTTACAAAGTGATTGATCAGCTCCAAGGGGGAATTTTGATCAGGCCCTTGGATAGCAACCGCCTGGATTATCTCCTTCGCAGCCACCGCGCTGGATCCGACAAAGACGCGGTACGTCTCAGTAGCTGTATCCAAACTGGCCGTGAATGCAGTGATACGAGTTCCCCCCCCATTAGCAGGAGAGGTATACAGGTTGACCGCCGTATTAACAGAGTTCTGAATGCCGTCGATTAGGGACTTGTTAGTTGCCATGCATCACCTATTTTATAAAAGCCTGTAATTAGTTGTTGTTCTGCAGTTCTGAGCCTTGAGCCACCCAATTCAACCGGGTTAAACCAGTCAAATCATCCTGAACTACCATTTGTAGCTCTTCCCCCAGGCTTCCATCGAGTCTTATTGCTACACCATGCTTTGGCTGACCTGCCCACGTTATCCGTGCAGTAAATCCACGCGTTCCGCCACCGATATTTTCAGCGAAATCATGGTCGAATCCCTGAACAATAATGTCTCCATTGGATTTAAAGTTGTATAAGTGTCTGAAAGTGCCGTCGCCGTTGTCAACTCGTACCACCAAACCATTAGTTAGTGCGGCGCCTCCTCCGAAAGTTTCGAAATCCATAGCGGCGTTGTCTCTCATCTCGCATATGATCCTGACCATATCTCCAGATTGATTCGACAACGGCGCTATTGTGAATATCTGAGGCGTTACAGATCCGTTTACGTTCATTGCTTTTATGCTGTGGGATATAGATGAGCCGCCAGTTGTATATATCCTATTAACTGGGCTATCCAGCAACACGACATCCCCTGTGACAGTTACAATTTCGACTTGAATGAAGAACGATCCATTAGTGTCGTCGGCAATCTCGATAACATCGCCCGCGTTCGTCGCAGTGGTTAACCCGTGCCCGGCTGTTAGGGTGATATTGTTTGAATCAACAACAGTGTTAGCTGCTAGCGTGATCGAATTCCCAGCCTGCAAAAACGGCAAATCTAAAACACCTCTAGTCTGATCCTGTACGAATACAGCAACACCCCTTCCACCTCTGTCAGAGGTTTCAATTGGTATAGGTGTCGGATATTCAGTAATCATACAACTTCCGCTCCATAAAGTGAGAATGTAAGCGCATCGGCTGTATCAGTTCTAACCGCAATATTGCCTGATGGATTATCCATTACTTTGAATCCATCCACCTCAACTGTGTGATTCCCTAATATATCCGCATCAAACAGCAAAGCCGTGGATTCATCATAAGTAGTACCATCGTCGTCATGGAATACCCTGAATTTAGCGGTGGTCGCTGTAGTATTACAGATAACTAATGACAACCTAACCGCCGTTACATTAGTCCCAGGACTGTATATAGACGCTGCCGTTGTATTGGCCGGTCTTAGCTGTCCAAGCTGTTTCTCGAATAATTGCATCAACCCACCAGTAAGGCATAACGCCTATCAAATGTTGAGCTTTGAAGTGCAGCAATAGCCGCGCTTTCCGTACCTATAGAAGCCGTCTCAAGGTCAGCCAACCGTTTAAACACCCTGGCTAGCATTGCACCATTAGCCCCGACCGTTTCTGCCTCTGCTTCAAGGTCAGATAACCGCTTAATCACCCTGGCAAGCATCGTGCTAGTAGCACCAACCGTTGCTAGTTCTATTTGTACGCTGTCTAACTCTTTCATAACCGCAGACAATGCAGCAGGAGAGGCGGCTATAGTGTTCTCTGTGTCGTCTATCTCACCCTGTTCGTTAACAGTCTGAGTCGTGCGTTCAAGATACTCCATAAAACGGGTTGTGCCCTTCCCGCCGTCTGTTAATATCTCGCCGCGTCTAGGGGCTATAATGTCTACCATTACTGTGTACCTAATTCGGCATTAGATTCCAGTCTGAGAATATTCCGTTTTACAGGATCGGACCCGGTGAACCTTACAATCCTCTGAACTGGGATCCTTCCTTGTCTGCGCCAAATAGTCCTGGCGCTATATTCGCCAATCTTACCATAATTGCGTTGGAACTCAGCCGAAAACGAACGCCCGCCATTATCAGAGAAGTCCATTCGAACAACAGGGTCAGACCCTTGGCCGGTAGTTAAACCCACGCCCGCTTCCATGAATAGTTCGATCTCACCATAAAAGAACGCTATGCCTTGCTGAGCGAATGGCGCTGAAGATTTAGACCAGAACAGTGTTTCTCCGTATTCATCAAATGTACCTAGGTCCAACTCACCGATCCGACCGTCGATCTGATCAAACACAAAATGCTTCCCGAAGATCCTAAGCATGGAGTTTACGCGCCAACGATTATCAGTGACTCCGGTCTGTCTCTCGTGCCAGGTAGAAACACCAGAGAGGGCCGTTGTAGTGGCATCAAAGACAAAGGTTTTAGACGGAATTCGATTAGACTCAAACGTGAACCCTACAAAGAAGTTTCCGCCTTCTGCATAATCCCAGGCGAAAGCGTTAGAGATTTCGTCTTCGTTAAACTCTTGGATAGCGTTATCGATAGCAGAGGTCGAGATCTTCTGAACCGAACTCGAGCCCGTAACCTTCCAGATAGCAGGGTCTTCATTCTCTCCCCCCCCTACAAATACGAAAGTGTTGTCGAACTCCCGGAGAGAAAACTTTGCATAAACGCCTTTCTGAATATTGGCGCCTGGTATGCGTTGAAAGGGGAAGCCAGCCCCGCCTACATTCTGAAATAGCTCTATGGTTTCCTCACCAGCCACGAACAACTCATTGTGGTTTACGTGAAGTCCAACGATTCGATCAGGGTTGATCTCTGCCGTTCCGAAGTCGAGAGCGTCATAAGTGAATGGATCATTTAATGCTGAATTGAAGAACACACTCCCATCAGACGCAGAGAAGACAAAGAATCCATCTTTGAAAACTACCGTGTTTGACGAAATGAAGTCGGGGTCTGTGATTTGTGTGAGCGTACTCGCGACGTTATCAAATGCGAAAGCGTCAGCGCCTGGAATAACAATCACTAGAAATTGACCATTATTAGCCAACGAAACTCGCCCCGCACCCCCCACTACACCATGGTCAGTGACCAACCCCGCCGAGTCCATCGAATATAAGCGCTGACCGTTGACGAAGTATGGAACCCCTTTCATCACTTGAGAGCCGCGATTGAACCCGGTAATGGTCGCGCCTGTTGTGGTGAAGGTCTTAATGCCAGGAGTGCCGAACAGCGCGCGCTTATTAAAGCTCGTGGTAGCCTGAGGAACCACAGGGTATAGGTTGATACACCTTTGGGCGTTAAGGGGCAAGGAAGCGCTCTCGTAGAAGCCTGTACCGATTTCTAGAGGAAGCCTAGGCATTAGCTGAAGTCCGGCTGAAAATTGATTGAAGATGGCTCTTCGTCCCACCCTTTAATCTCATCCAAGAAAACAGCCGCCTTTACTGTAACGCTTTGGACCTTAGAGACTGGGGCATCGTAATCATCAGCCAACCGGGCTGCGAGGTTGTAGATAATCGCCTGTAACCACTCGACCGGCATATCTAGGTTGTCGGTCTTATCGTCAATGTCTTCAATCGGGCGCTCGTAAGTGATCCGCACAAAGTCATTGATGCTTGATGCCGTCTGCCACACATAAAACCGCCCGTTGTCGAGCTGTGGGGAATAGTAATACTTAACAACAGAGCCTTGAGACTCCTTGTTCGGCTGATTGAAGTAATCGAACCGGCTGAATTGGGTCACCTCAATCTCTGAATCTTCGGCAAATGTCTTGCGCCTTGCTCCAATCACTCGAAGAGGGCGTTTAATCAGGCTGGTGAAGGTAAACACACTGTTCCCAGACGCCGCAGCAGAGGCAAGACCAGACGCAATGGTGACTGATACGCCTGGATCGATAGAACTGATGGTTGACCAATGCCGAGTACCATCGTCTAGCTCAACGCCCACGGTATCTGATGTGGCCATGCCGGTTGTACTGGTTACAGGTATCAATACGTCGGTTGCGATTGTTGCGGCGTCGGTGGTGGTGCCTACAAAGTCATCTAGATCCGTTGCTTCGTCACCTGTGGCGCCCAATAGGTAATCAGTCTTACCCTTATCAAGGAAAATGACGCCTTCGCGCTTAGACCATAGGTGCAAGCCTTGACCCTGCCAGGCTTTGAGCATGACGTTTAGCTCGTCCAGACCGTCCTGGATCTCTGAAGCCTGCAACGACTGCTCAGCGACCTTGACGCCGATCTTTGAGAAAGACTTTTCGATAACCTTTTCTGCCGTCAGGGTGAAGTCAACGGACCCGGAAGTTGCCACTATAGATCATCCTGTGTCGGGTTATCTGGAAACTCATCTGTGGTTCTTACTCGAGTATCATCGACAGCAATCTTATCGGTGCGGCCTTTGATCTTTAGCTGAGGATGTGCGGGATTCCAATTGCGCTTATGAGTTAGAAGCCCTTTCTGCTCACCACTGAGCTTCTTCATCTCTGAGCGCTTGTGCTTAAAGCCAGTGATATCGTCAATAGCGTTAGAATCACCCAGCCTAAGCGTATTCCTGCGGCTTTTACGGCGCATATCAGCCAGCCTCTGTAATCTCTACAGTGCCAGTTGCTGCCCCGGCTGCAGTTAAGAGCCACCCCTTGTATGGAGCGGTTATGGTGCCGATAACCCCTGCTGCAATGACTAGGGCGCCCGCCGCCGGGGTATCAAATGTGGGCGATGTGGTATGTTGAACGCTTTGGTTTGTTACTGTGATCGTAATAGACTGATCAGTGAGGTTCTGAATAGTGGCGTTATACTCAGGTCCACGGCGATGATTCGCGGCAAAATTCTTGGTCGTCTCAGAGGCAAATGTTAGCGTGCTTGACATGGTTCTATCCTCAAAGGGGCCATCCTTGGCAAGGGAAACTAAATCTGTCTTGGTGCGTTCTCTGCTCGATCCACCGGCTTATTCGGTGACAAACCACGGTCTTTCATCTCTTTGCTTACACGATGTTTGTGAGCCTTAGTGCCCAGGTTCTCCATCTGATCGCCATATTCAGTAGCGTAGAAACCTGAACCTTTAAAGATCGGAGGGGCAGTGGAAGAAATCAATTTCTTCATAACCTGGCCACAATGGATCTGTGGGTCATGGTTGAGGGATAGAAGGTTCTCTTCAACTTCCCCACACTCAACACATTGGTGTTCGTAAATCGGCATAATTTGTTCCCCAACAAATGAGGGGCCGAAGCCCCTATCCTTTACACTGAGATCAGCGCGTTCTGCTCACCGTCTGCAAGATGGTTTCCTGCACCGTAGTCAGTTGCAGCAGTCCGAATAAACGCTGTAGCAGCGTCATCGGTGAACTGCGCTTGTGTGATGTCGAAGTAGTTATCAATGATCTGATTGCCACCACCGCCGCGAGTATCCAGCATAACCAGCGCATCACGAGAAACGCCATCCAACATGAAGGTGTTCTTCTCGATCACAGTATCTTTGAAGCCTCGGGGATTCATCGCAATGTGATTGATGTTTTCCCAGAACCGGTTGCCATAGATATGGCCGGAACGTGGGGTATCAGTCGAAGCATCTGAACAGAGGATTCTTGATCCACCTGTCATCTGGGTAAAGCCGTTGTGATACAGTGCCGAGAATGTAGGCGCGCCAAAGTAATCAATACCAGCAACAGAACCACCGGTAAACAGACAATGATCCATCTGCAGGAAGTTGGCGTTAGAAGTGCCTGAAGTCGTCGCCAGGACGGACTCAGTAACCGCATTACCATCGAACTCGAAACCACTCACACGCCAGCCACGAGCCCGAATGGACAGGATAGGACTAGCGGTATCAGTAGCAGCAGCGAACGGACCGAGGCCCAACGCAGTCGCCTGCATACCGATAACTGAGCAGAAGGGCGCTACAGAGTTCAAAGGGGTTACATGGTTACCGGTATAGTCACCAGGCGCGCAAATAACGGTGTCGTTATCCTTCATCAGGACGAATGCGCGGGTCAATGTAGCTAGTGCTTTGTCTGGGGAAGTGCCCTTATTGCCGTCTACACCGTTGGTAGGATCGACAAAGTAAGTCTTACCGAAGACAGAGCCACCGCCGCTACGCTCGCCGTTTGAGATTTGCGGAATACCAAAGCTCGATACCCCATTAGGGAAATTAGTTAGAGTCATAACACCACCTCAAAATTTAGAAGCAGTGAGGGGAGACTAACCCCCCACCAGTATTTAAACGCCTGCGCTTGCGAAAGCCCCGCGTGGATCACTCCACCCGTAGGCTTCCCGGAAGTCAGCCTTGAAACGAGCATTAGAAGTACCGAAGTCGTTATCCTGCTCGAAGCTCACCTCTTGACGAAGTTTATGCTTCATCCCGTCTGGTGAGTTCGTCTTGATGAACCAGGCACTGTCTGAGGTCAAATAGTTATTGACCATGTGACCACCAGGAAGCATACCGGTTGCCCGGAGTGCGTTCGTGGCATTGTTGCCGGAATCATTTTGGAGAACTGAATTAAGAACCCGCTCCATTTCGAAGTTCAGCTTAGGCGGACCAATCAGACGCTCACCCCGTAGAGCGATGCGAAGACCACGCGGGTCCAATGATTCGTTAACCTGAATCAGCAAACTCTCAAGCGCAGTCTCACTAAACGCAGCCGGTACTGTTAGTTCGTTTGAAAAGGTTGTTGAATCACTAGGGCCATTTACGTGAAGCTGACTAAACAACTCCACCCCGTCACCACCAGTCATCAAAAAGGCAGCGTTAAAACCTCGGTTGTAGACGTTGGCCGCTACTACTTCACGCGTCTGCTGCATGGAGAAAGCCAACGCACGAGCGCGAGTGACGAACAGGTTGTACAGGTTGTCGTCCATCGCCTCCTTGGTAACGATAAAGCCTTTCGCATATGTCAGGTTGGGGTACTTCGGGGTAAAACCTTCCTGTTGCGAGTCATAAGCAACGCCCGCACCTTCCTGCTTAACAGGGGCTAAACCAAACCCCTCAAATTGTTGATCTATCTCAAATGATTTAGTCGAGTTTTCGGTATCAAATAGCATGGTTCGCTGGGTTTGATGCTTTTCGTACGCTTGCCCGAATACACTTGCAACGCCCGGTTGTAGGAGTCGACTAATATTGCCAGTTGTGACAGTACTCATGATAGCCTCCTTATACGCCTACGGCGCCGTTGACAGTGGATTCATTGATACGAACGATCAGAGTCGTACCTACGGGAGCGGGGAAAGTAATATCCCCAGAGTCTTTAACACCGACGATACGGACCTGCTCAGTAGAAGAAGCAGCCGCGCCGGTTGTATTAACGACCATGTTTGAATTCACCAGACCACCCGTTGCAGTTGCCGCAGTGACAGTCACAGGCAGGTTACCGCCCACGTCAGTCAGTGCGAAAGTACCACCAAGGGTTTCGGCTTCTAGCAGAAGGTTATTATCAACTGCAACTTTCACGGTGCCAGCTGTTGAAGCAGGCAAGCCGCGTTGTTCGAGATCAGAGATGTTTGTGTCGATAGCCACGATTGTTCCGGTAATCAGATTACCAGTACCTGCGCTAATAGCATCAACTTCAGAAAGACCTGTTGCGGCTTCCAAGTTACCGGTCTCAACGACCAGATCATGTACTGACAACAGAGTTGCATGTGTCGCGTCAACCGCGAACGTCTGGATTTTGCCGGTATAACCACCACCTGACAAATCCTGGATGGGACGAAAACCGCCTGCCATGATAAATTCCTCGTTGAAAAATTAAAATAGACCCACACGGGCCAACGTTAACTAATCAAGGAGGTCATCTAACCTGGGGTTGATTAGGGATTGGATGCTTCTACATCTCAACCACTAAATATGCTATAGCCCCCAGGGTGAGCATTGTTAAGAGGCTTGGGGGCGTTATGTGTACAATTCTATATCAGAATTGAATATAAAACAAAAGGCTATCAGATAATATCGCGCTCGATCACCGCATTCTGCCCCATCGGCACGTATTCATCTTCGCCCAACCGCTGAAGGTTCTTCTGATCAGTTTCGATGTTTCTATCCTGTTGTGCCTTCATGTCCTTGTCGTAATACTCTTGGGGAATCTCCATAAGGACATGCGTGTTCCCCTTGCCTGCGGCTACCGTCCAATCTGTACCGTCTTGACGCTTTACGATATCCCACCATGCCGCCTTCATCTCCTCCAGCTTGCCAGGGTGATCGGGCCCGGTAATAGACCAATAGCGTTGATAGCCTTCTCGTTTCGGTGCTGATAGTTTATTGCCTGATCCCATTGGTACACGAGCAGGGCGCTCTTTATTCACTTGTGCCGCATCACCGCGCTTAGGTCCGCGCTTAGTAGTCCGTTCCATTATGACTTCCTCCCATCTGCAACCGCTTTCAGAAACTCTTTCTCATCTTTGAACATCATCGATCCGAACTGTGTCCATTGAGAACGCTCGTCACTGGTCAAATCGTTCATAGTGAGGTCTTTATTGCCGCGTTGTCGGCTTCGAGGGCTGCTTTGCTCTGTTTGTGTTGGCATATTGCGCCTCGGGTTGGTTGGGATCTGGTCTGGGTGGAGTTTAGCAATCTGCTGATCAACATAGTCGAGCGCTGATTGTGCAGTTGCTCCAGGTTTAGCAGCAGCAACAGCCCAAAACGCCTGCGCTTGCTCTGCTTTCTCGTTGCCTGGCTCACCAATCCAAGGATTCTTCTCTTCCCATGCCGCGATAACTGGATCTTTTGCCTGTTGCGTTACCGGAGCGGGATCCACCGTTTCGTGCTGTTTGATCTGAGTTTCTAGCCGGTCAAACTCTTCCGTATCAGCCTCTGATACCGCTTGACGTTGCTTTGCCTTCAGATCGTTGATGGCCGCAGTCTGTTGCGCCTCATGATACTTGTTGAGGTTCGCAATACGGGCCTCTGTATCCTCCTTTAGCCGCCGCGTTTCCGCCTTAGCCGCCCGGACTTCGCCTTGCATCTCGCCATAGAGGTTGTAAGCCTCTGCGGTCTTCCAGTTGTCAGGATTGCCTTCGAACTGGTCTTCTGGGCGCCAACCATCGTTATAGGCGCGTTGTTCAGCGGGGGAAAGGTCAAGCTCTACCTGGTCCTCTACCGTCTCTTCGACAACCTGGTCTAGGTTCTCTTGCGCACCTAGCGCTTCTGCGATCTGTTCTTCACTCATTGTTTTCTCCTAACTGACGCTGCAGCATTCCCAAGAAATCACCACGCGCTTTGCCCGCAATGTCTCCATCATTTACATAACGGTAATTGGCATAATCAGGATGATATTCAGCCGCCCTGGTAAACTTTGCCTCATACCGGGTGGTGAGTTCTACAATATCGCCCTCTGTAACTCCCCAATCCTGCGGACATTCACAACCCGCATAGCCCTTATATGCGATAGGACCGAACGAAATAATACGGGCAAGGTCGCGCCCTTTACGCTCTCGTTCCTGCTCATCGGCAGAGTTTAGGATGATACCCAGTGCCGAAGTGAGCTGTACCGGGATAATCTCGACTAGGACCAAAAAACCAACTGGATCTACTGGTGCGTTACTCATTAATCAGCCTCCTCATATCGGGAGACGTAAGTCTCAAGAGCTTTAACAATATGGCCGCATGATGCAGACAGTTCACCGTAGGCTGCGCAGTAATCCGAAAGCTGATGCAACTCCGATTCGATTCGAGCTAGTTCTTTCTTGAGCTCCTCACCTATGATTTTAGGTTCATCAATCAGCCGAGGGTCTATCTCAAGCGCATCTTTGATAGGTTTAAACATTAGTCAGCCTCCTCTAAGGCGTCGTCGTATGCTTCAGTCAATGCACTAGCCCCATCGATAAAGCCTTCTTTGTACGCTGTTCTAAGCGCCGTCTGATCCACTGTCTCCATCATGCTTGAGGAGATTCGAGCATCGTTTACTTCTTGTGCGATCTTCTTAAATACCGCCTTGGTTACGGGGTGGCTGTTCCACTCCTGTAAGTCCGCCTTGGTTAATACCATTTGTCAGCTCCTGGGCTGTGCGTTGGTTGGTTAATGCCTGGTTATTCATCTGGGATCATATCCCCACTCGTGAATGGAATTGCCATCTGTGGCTATATCCTTGGCTTTGACCTTCTTTGTCAAAATATGCCAGTTTTTTTCTGTGCCCAAATGATCGACAGCATACTCTCTGGTAGTCGCCACCCAATCACCGGGGTTTATGGTCCCTATTTCTTTTGGAACAGCCCTGTAAATGGTCACCGTTTTGCCCGGCTTTCCTTTCATGGATTTTATCACAGACAATGCTTTTTGGTCGTAATCAAGTCCAGTGCCGTAGAATTGCAGACCATTGGGGCCGTATATATCGGGCATAGTACTATTCACATCAACTCCAGCAACACCTGAGCCGCCTGTGACTGTTGGCGCTTGATGCTGTAGCTTGAACGTTTCGTCAGAGATAACTCTCTGCTTATTTGCTTCTTCTCTTATCGCTTCTACTCGCTGAGATTTGCCCGACTCAAATGCTTCTAAGCCTCCTGCGTTGTTTATCTCGTCCAGCCTCTTCAGTGTGTTAGCTTCTCCAGGGGTTCCGCTGATATCAATCCATTCTTCCCGTCTTTTGTTAAATCTAAATGTACGGCCTTGAGAATCGATTTTATGATTAGCTCCGCCTGATCTGATCTTAAATACCTTTTCGCCTGTGTCATTGATCGATTTAGCGCCAGCCTTCCCCAGCAAAGGTATAACAGCCCCAAGTTTCGCAGCGCTTAAACCAGGAACGGCAATGCCTGCAAGCCCAAGGCTAGCGGCTTTTATATCGCCCTCCTGGATGGCTTTAGCAGTAAACGCGATATCAGCAGGCGTGTCTTCAATGCCTGGAATAACGACCTGGCCTAGGCCCGGCTCCTGCTGCGTTGGATCAGGGAATTGCAATGCTTGCCTTTCTTGTAAAGCCTGTTGACGCTGTTGCATTTCAATAGCTTCGATCTGGAAAGGATCAACGGCAGAGAGAGGAGCCCCGCCTGCTGTCTGTGTGGTCAAGCTAGGCTGAAACCCTTGAGGCTGGGCAATAGGCGGAAACTTCCGTTGAAGAAACGTCCGCATATCATTAACGGGCATCTCATCAGGGAATTGAGCCATACCAACACCCAGGATATTCACATCAACCATTAACGAAGTCTCCGGTCTGCGGGTCAAATACCAGCATGTTGCTCTGTACTTCGGCGTCAAGCTGTCGGCCCGCTTCTAACTCCAGCTTGGTTAGGTCTAGCGCCGCATCGTCTACAACCTTCATCGCCTGCGCTTCTTTCAACGCCGTCTCTGCATCTTCCTTGTCTAGCGTGCTTGCTAGCTGGGCATCTTCACGCGCTTCGTTACGTTCGATTGCGTCAGCCTGTGCCGCTGCGATCAGGTCTAGGCGCTCTTGCTCTTCTAGGATAAGGGCCTGGAGCTGGGGGTTCTCTGCCAGGATACGCTGAAGCACCTGCTCAGGCGTTTCTTCAGGGAATACTTCATCCCCAATACTAGAACCTATCGCTTCGAAGAAGTTCTTAATGAGTGGCCGTGCATCACCGCCCGCGAGCAATACAAACTGGAGTTGCGATAGTTCCGCATTAGCCATGATAATGCGCTGCGTTTTAGTCGCGATCTCAGGATTAGCCACCGGCACGATATCCATACCGCGTAAGTTGAAGTCAGCTTCAAAGTCGGCTTGCGGATCATCTAGAATCTCCCGGTATTGTTCAGGGTCTACAAATTTAGCGTTTAGCTTGTGAAGCTTGCGGAACTCCGAGGACATTGACCGATAGATGCGCTTAACAACAGCGCCCGTGCCCTGCATCTGCTCGTCAATAAGGGCAAGGGTTGTCCCAACTGGAGCATTAGCCCCTAGAGCGCCTTTTAGGTCCGCTGAAGCCGCTAGTTCCTGGGCGTTGGCAATCATGAACTGCATTAGCGCAAATAGGGTAGGGCTTGGCTCTTTGACCGGCAGGGGCAGAATACCACTCTGAAGGTCTTGTGCTGGGATTCCAGTCTGTGACCATTGACCAGGCTTGAACGTGGTTGATCCCATCTTCTTACGGAAGCCTCGAGCAAGGAAGCCGCCTTGAACATTGGCGAGAGTACCGGCGTCAACCAATTGGTTGGTGGTTGTGTTGATGCCTGAAACGATAGCGCTCAGCAGATGGGTATAGCCTACGTTGAGGAATCCACCCTGAGGATCATGCAGGAACCCATACATGGTTATGTTCTCTTCTGCCTTGATCCGTACTACTTCGCGCTCACCACTTGTCTTAGGTAGCTCACCGCCCTGCATAAGTCGATCAAGAGTGGATGCGCGTAGGTTTTTTTCATCCTTTACCAGCACCCCTGAAGGCTCGAATCTAGGCATGATCCGCACCACAACCCCGGATGACTCCTGAAATACGAAGGTATATGGCTCCTCGTATCCGTCCTTGTCTAGATCGAAGAAGCCGTCTTGCTCAATGAAGGTTGTGAACTGGTCAGCTTCTGACTCTTCGTCTGTCTCCTCGTCGCGATCACCAAGACTCAGCTCTACGTCCAGCCAAATGCCTTGCCGTTGCTTCTCGATTACTTCATTCTTTGAGAAGTCGTGAATCTCGCTGAACCTGCGAAGGCGGGACATTGAGGTAGCGTCTTGAGATACAGAGAAATTTGGATACTGAATTAGTTTTGAGGTTGGGCGCCCCAGCTGAGAATCGAAGAACGTCTTCTTGAACTCTGTCCCCACGTAGGGAAGTTTGTATATTACTTTCTCGTGTTCGTCCCTCCATTCTGGCATCTCTACATTAAGCTGCCAGTTTTCAAACTCTGACGTTCTTTCACCGCGCTCTAGTTTTTGTTTGTCAGGATCTTTCCCGATTACTTTGGTCTTTAGAATCTTGTAACCACGTAGAATTTCAGTGGATGACCGATCGCTGAACTTAAGAGCCGCCTTCATAAGCTCCGGGGACTTGAAGTTAGCCGCCCCATCCCATGGTTCAGAACGTGATTGAGTCTCCTGCTTAACCAGGTCAAGGCCGAAGTCTACCACCTCAGACCATTCTGTCATGCTGTCCTGGTCTGTTTCGTGTCCTTCCTTAGCCTGGCGCCCTACCTTAAGCAGAGTGTCATCAGAGAACATATCAGCGATGTTAGGCTTAGGCGCGAAGGTAATACGCCCTTCTTGATCTGGTTCTGATACTAGGAACATATCAGCCAAGAGCTCAACGCCCTCAAGCTCGGTTATATCGCGCTCTTCTTCTTTATCGAGTTCTTGGTCTTCTACGTTAATAGGAATAATTGGCATCTTTAATAGCCCATGACTGTTGTTTCTGAGAAGTCGTCTTCATAATCGTTCCAATCGTCAGCCGATTCTATCACGTAACCCCCGGCGAAACCCAAAGCCATATACTGTTCAGCGTCTGCAGGATGAGAGTATTTGTTCTTGTCCGGCTTGTCCCGATATCGCTCCTCACCTGACACCTGTACTCGCTTGTATTGATATCCGCCGATCTTGCCCTTTCTAATCATAGGGCACTTCTTGCTTACTAGATAACCAGGCTCACCGTCAACCATCTTAATGATGAAGGAATTGACCGCATCAATGCGTTTAGTTGGGTCGTTTGTGGGCGCAGGCTCAGTTTCAAATCCGAGAGAGAGTGGCTGGATAATGTCGCCGTCCTCATTGTCTTCGATATATTCATCATTGAGGATACCCATCGCTGATTTGGCTTCTGCTTCTCCCCTTCCCTTTCCTGCTGGGTCGATATACGAGAATGCCACCTCGATTCCGTAGAAATTACGCTGAAGAAACGGCTTCACAACATCCCTGGCAAACTGCCTGACTCCCATATCCTCAGACACAAGCTCAGCGATAACCCGAAGCTGGCCGCGCTTTGTCATCTGCCCAATGATGCAGGAGGGCGTTAGACCACCATCCCAGCCTAACCCTATGGGTAAGTCTTCAATCACCCCCAGTGGCTTCTCTGGGCAGTGTAGGCGGTCGTTATACTGTGGATATACAGGCTTGCCGTCTTTGATGGTTCCGTAATTACCGAGAACCATCACGTTAATGTGGTCTTCAGTGTTACCGGCGATCATGTCCAGGTAATACTTATACCCGCCGAGCAAATGTGAGACGTTCTCAGCCTCTGGATTTGGTTTATAATCGCCGCCGTCTTTGACCAAAGGGGATGGACCGCGAAAGAAACCAAACATCTCCTTTACTGCCTTCTTTGCTTCAGGGCTTGGGTTTGATTTGAGACATCCTTCCTCTGCCAACTGATACCACCAGTGCTCGTCATCTGGTGGGTTTGTGTCCATCAATACGACTTTACGCGTACATGGGTAGTAGTTGCCTTCAGAGTCTCTAGGGGCCTTATACTCGCCTTTGTCTGTATATCCGTCTACTTGTGAGGGATAGCGTCCGATACGCTCACGAGCAGCTTTAAGCACAGCATATGGCAGCTCGCGCGCCTCGTTCATAAAGACGCCGGAGCACTCAATACCCAACAGCTTCCGCACATCGTCAGGCCGGTCCAATGCCAGGAATATAAACTTGGCCTTTACCCGGGTTCCGTCTGATAGCGGGTAGTCCATGTTCCCGCGCATAGGCTTAAGGTTTACCGGGCATATCTCGTGCGGAATCCACTGCCTGAATGTATCGAGCGTGGTTGTTTCAAGCTGGTCATGCGTGTTGCGGACTACGACCCACTTGGTTAGGCGTATACCTTCGCTGTTAGGCTCTTGGAGTACGGCTAGCCTGTGCATCTCGTTGATACAGCAGACGCTCTTGCCGTTCCCAACGGGACCAAGGAAGCCCCGCACAACCTTATCGGATTGGTGAAAACGGGCGCCTGTGGGTGATGCTACATAAGTCACGGTCTTCATTTGCTCTCAGACGCCATCCTGCTTTTGAACATCTGATATAGGTGTTCGATTGTTGGATAGTATCTCAGCTCTGGGAACTCCTCGTTATGAAGAACCCGAACGTCTTTGAATTGCTCAAAGAACAGCTCAGTCTCTGTTAGCTCTGGGCGTACGCGTTCGAATCCCTTATCGATTAGATTGTCACTCATCGCCCTTCTCCCCCGACAAGTTCCGCCAGATCAATCATAAGGTCATAACGCAACTTATAAAGAGACCACCCTACACCTTCAACAGTTTTGCCGGTTGGGATGTGTGTTAGACGCATTTTCTTGGTGCGTGATGAATTGGTATGAGTTTCCGTTCTCACTTCTTTACTGTTCATCACCCTTCTCCCCATTGAATGCCATGTTGAAAACCACGCCTTCTGCCTTAATGTCTAGTTCGTTCTTATCACGCCACTTGTCTTTCTGTCGATTCTTTAGCCAGAAGATGGCAGAGGTAGGGTCAGGAGCATAATGCTTGTCGTACTCCTTCGTATCAGTGATCTTGCCTTCATGTGTAGCAAACTTGGTGTCTTTATGCGTGTAACCGAGAGCTCGGTTATAGAGTGATTGAGCGACTTTAGCATCAGCTACAGACTTGCCCTCTTTTATGGCCTCCGAAAACTCAGGCTTTTCTTTCTTCCACTTGTTTACTGTAGAGACAGCAACGCCCAAGAACACCGCTAGTTCTTCGTCTGTAGCTCCTAGCAAACAGTAGTTGGTTGCTAGCCCGCAGTAGTCTTGTTTATATTTCGTAGGTCGCGCCATGAGTCTACCTCAAGAAACCATCCTGCATACTGCTCTTCTATGATGGTGTTTAGCTCTTTAAGAAACTTCGCCCTGTCTTTGGCGATCATTAAGTTTTGCTCTTTATCATACCCTTTATACCAAAACCATGATGCTATCTCATGCCTGAGAGGATGCGTGATGTTCGGTAGTGGATCGAAGCGCCACAAGCATTCTACTAGGTCACGCATCACAATAAGGCTGAAGCTGTCTCTGGCTGTGCCTCCTCCTGGCATCTTGTTAGTTAAAGAACCCAGGCCATACAGGCTAATCTGCTCCTCTTCATAATCATAAGCATCCTGCTCTTTGCGAAAGCCCTCTACTATGTTCTTTTCTACTTCATAACCAGAATCAATAATTTCTCTTATCCTAGCTTCTTTCTCTGCGTTCTGTCCTATGTGATTGATAGCATCTTTCTCGTGCTGGTCAACCCTGTTGCCTTTGCCCTTACCGATGTAGAAAACAGCCCCGTCTCTGGGATCAACAAGATGGTAAACGTAATACGCTTCTACGAATGCTTGTTGTTTGCTGTTAAGACTCACTGCTTGTCCTCCCGCATCCTGTCTTGAAGCGATATTAAGTCGTCTCGGATGCCATCAAATCCTGCTTTGTGAATCTTGACAATCTCATTCAGATGACCAATGAAAGCGATTAGCTCTGCTCTGTCCATGTCTTCTGTCTTCTGACCTAGTAGAGAGCACGTCTTGCCGACTTCGTACAGTCGTTTCAATTCTGGTGCTGTTAGCCAATCACTCATCTTCGGATTCTGCCTGGCCTAAGACAAAAAAGCCTGCCTCTTCTAGCTCTTGGTACAGTGGTCCTAATGCATTTCCTACAGCATCATGCGCCTTGATGGACGCGTCTGAATCTATTCTGAGCATTTCGAAATATACAGCACTAAGACTATGGTAGGCTGTCTCTAATGCCAAGTAGACTCGGTATCTTTTAACGTCGATTTCTTTATGTTTAGTTGCCATAACCGCCTCTACGGAATTATGTTCATGCTTGGGGGAACCATAAGAAAAGCCCGCTCCCCTCTACACGATGATAGCTGAATAATGGAGTCCACAAGCACCAGCCATCCAGATTGCTAAAACGAGTTAATTCCACCCAAGCTAGTTGTTTGGTTTTCATATGAAATTGCCATGCCAATTCTTTTCTTTGATATAGTTTCATGCCACTCTCTACTTGTTAGCCATGACCCAATCTAGTGGATTAGTGAACTCTCTGCGCCTTGCGCCCTGATCGAAAGCGTTGTGTGGGCCGAACTGACTAGGAAGAGGGTTTTTCAACTGCAGAACCTGCTTCTCAAGCAAAGAGACTCTGTCTTCTAAATTCTTGGTTGGGCTTTGCTTGTCTTCTGGAAGCCCGTGCTTTTTACACAGCTTGTTCAGATCAAGGGCTGCTCTCTTGGCTGCCTTGTATCGTGGTGAGCTGCCTTCTGCTTGCTTGATGCCTGCATACCTGCAGTTAAAGCTCTTCTGCAGCCTCTTCAGGTCTTCTACTAGATCATCGAATCGCTGTTCGTCCATCTTCATACCCTCTACGGTGTGGGTTTACTTAGACTTTCGGCCCTTCCTCTTGACCCCTGCCTCATTCAAGGCAATTGCGACCTCTTGCTCTCGGCTTACTGGCTTCTTGCCCGCCGATGTGCGAAGAGTACCGGCTTTGGCTTCTCTCAGTACCTTAGCGACTTTGCGCTTCTTTGCTCGCTTTGTCTTTGGCTTTGCTTTGTGTGGCATAAAGATAACCTACCGGGTCCATCCACATGCGGACCAATTTGTTTACATCATAGGAACCAGGGTTCATAAACAGATTAGCAGACGCCATGCTCCACATGCTTGGAGTGGCATAAGGGTTCCATGCTTCGGGGCTTTGCCAGTTAATCTTCAATGCAGTCTCTCCTTTGTGGATTCAGTCTCGATAAAGCCTTCGTCCTCCATGATCTCTTCAATCAGAACATAGAGTGTAACCCGGTCAATTGCCATCTTATCGCAGATCTGGTCTAGGATGTGAACAACGCTGTTCTTAGCGTCTTCTTTGATCTGGTCCATGAAACACCTATGTGCAATGGATGAGTCTTAATTATACCAGAAAAAAGCCCGCGATGGATTGCGGGCAAATGCCGGAAGGGGACCGGCTAGGAGGGAATGAGTGTTCATTATAGCTGGCTATAAACATTGTGTAAATGCCGTAACCCAGCCCACAACACACGCTATCGTTGTGAGATTTGAATATATCAAGGTTTTGTCACCCCTCTCCACCGCCATAATGAGGGTCAGCGTGGTAAACAACAAGATCAATGCGAATACAGACCATTGTACATAGATCATATCCCTCTCCTAGCTCTCTCTGCCTTCTGTATTCCACTTAGATACAGCTCTATTCCTCAGCTCCGATGTCGGCCCTTTACGGCCGCAGTTATAGCACAGGGTTTGAACATAACTTCCCATGCATCTGAGTTCTGTGCCCACCTCTGAGCTATTACATCTGATACAAGGCAGCATAACTGCATCTTCCTCAATGATCATATCAATCTCCTACATAACTAGCTTAGTGGTGGTTAACTGGCCGGGTCTTTCCAATCGTCTTCAGTCGTAATCCTGATCACACTGTTCTTCAGACACTCAAACTCTTCGTTAGTCACAAGGATCACAGCGCCAGGTCTCGCGTTTTTGCATAGTTTGGTCATCAGGCTTCTTGCTGCCTCATTACTGCCATCCACTATGAAGCAGTCTTTTTTGTCTAGCTCGGGCATCTTCTTTCCCCTATTGGTCTGATTGGTTAGCCGCCTAGTTGAGCTGTGTTGCTGAACCAGTTTGAAAGATATCGAAGGAATTTCTCCTCTTCTTTTGTCAGATGGTCATCAAACGTCTGAGTGTCTACAACCTTCCACAGGGCTTCCGCGTCACTCTTATTGTCTAAGACGATTGTGATCGTCTGAAACTTTGGTTTCTGTTCAATTGTGCTCATCTCTCTTCCCTTCAGTTAATAGTTGTCATTATTGATCTTCAGAATCTGGCTTATCAACCCATCTGCGCAAAGTGGTTGAGGCAAACTGCTTGCCATCTTCTTCAAAAAAGCTGGATTGTGATCCAAAGTAATCAGACCCAGTCCAACCCTTCGGACATGCCGACGACAGCGCAGTTCTAGCGGATTCCTTATCCCTATACTCTGCATCCTCAGGCAGCTCGAAATTGAACGGATGGATCATCTCTTGTTTCTTACCTACTTTGTCGAGTCCTCGCACCACCATGAGGCATGGCCGGGAGGACAGACCTGTTAACGCCTCTGAAAAAGCTTTAAAGGGTATTTCTAACTCAACAAACTGAATATGGGCGTCGTCATCTTCAATACGCAAGGCGATGTAATCTTCACAGCCTGAGTTGTGAACTCTTGAAATTGATAAACTTGCTTCGTGCTTCATATCATTCTCCAATAGTCTGTCTAATGAGACCCTAGGGACACATTGTCCTTTGATCTCCTTGCCTCTATGCTCCGATAGTCTCACAAAGGGCGGTTCTGTCCGTGGTTTTCATGATATCCATATTTTTTATTTGCCCTGATTCTAGCGGCTACAGCATCTACAATTGTTTTAAAGCATCCCAAGTGCATATTCTTTCCCGAAACCTTGATCTGTGCCGTCCATATCGACTTTGCCCGCCTCCATGTGACACCAGTAAAGCCTGACTTGTTTCTAATGTTAAGCCTAAGATTCCTGCCATTTTGCTTTGGGGTTACTGCGCGTAGATTTCCAAGTTTGTTGTTTGTTCCGTCACCATCTATATGGTCTATTTGATGCCTCGGAAAACACCCATGTACATACAACCAAGCCAATCTATGAGCGCGGTATATCTTATAGCCTATGCATATGGTTATGTATTTCTTGCATCCATGGGCGCCAACAGTTCCAGCAACATCGCCTATCGCTATGCATGCAGCTGTAGATTTTATCCAAACGAAACGGCCCGTCTCTGGATCATACTTAAGCAGTTCTTTGAGTCTTGCTTGGGTGATCATGTCGTACCCCTCAATCATAAGGTATCAATCAGAAAAGACGCGCCAAGAGGTGATTGAGGTCTCTGTTTCCCCCGCTAAGGGTAGGCGCTAAACCAGTATAGCAATGTTTCTGTATAAGTGAACCCGGTAATCTGTATATGAAGGGGCATTTCTACCTCTGACTATCTCAAGGTTGCGACCCTTGAAGGCGCGGGCATCTTGACCTGATTCGGCAATGCCACCACATATACAGACTACAACGCTCAGAGGGAGGGAGGAGGGATGCGCCTGGTAGGATTTCCACCTACATCGTGCCGCCCTCAAATGGGCTTTGTCTTTCGACCAGACACAAAAAAGGGCTTAAGATACGACCCCTGACAGTGGGAGATTAAAGACATACGTGGAAGTAGTACCCGTATGCCAGAAATCGTAACTTAAACCCTCTGTCTTTCACCTTTCGCCCCTTCCACAGAGCGGTGCCGACTACTTAACTGGCACGTGTTCAGTATCGCCTATTCTGGTTGTGTTGGCAACTCCTCTTCGATGATACTCAATTGTCCACAGGCTGCTCCTGCTTCGATTTCAGCTTGGGTGGCTATAGCAATTGCATAGTCATATCCAGCTTCTTCTAGTTGGGCTTTAATGTTCTCTTCCATTGTAAATCTCCTAAACAAGGTTTGTGGCGGTAATTACGCCAGAGCTTATGTCATTGGCATCGCTGACATCGTTGGGGTTGATAGGGCTAAGCTTCACGAAAAAGTACTCCTTAGGAAAAATCCTTACTAGCTCTTCAATGTTAAAATCCTCCTCCCGAACAAGGGATAAATTGACAGTTGTTTTCAAGTTGCTCGTAGTGCGAATAGCACCCATCTCCTCTAATTTCATCTTCTTGATTGGGATAAGCCAGTCTCGCTGATCTTCATCAAAACTGTGAACACTTAACTGCAGAGTGATATTGTCTTTAATCCATGAGAAGTCAGAATTTCTGATGCCGACCGTTGATACATAGTGATGCACGTTTGGATACATCAAATCGATTGCGCGGATTGCATCACGTACAGCCCCAACGTTAAGGAAAGGCTCCCCCATTCGCGTCCAGTTGATCTTGAACTCTTGAGAGTCAGTCGGGTATATATCCTTGTGCTTATTAACGATGAATACGACCTGATCTACCATCTCGTCAGCAGTAAGTTTGCGCCACTTCTTTAGCTTACCAGTCGCACAGAACTTGCACCGCACCGGGCAACCCGACATAGTTGAGACACCGATCATCCAGCGCTCAGCCCTACTTCCCAGCCCCTGATCTTTAAGAGCGTTTTGTCCTATACCAATCGCATCCTTTGTATAAAAAGGTAGAAACGTATCGGTTACTTCAACAGGCAGTCCATCAGCTGTATGCAACAAATAGACAGAGCCGTTCGCAAAGCTTTTACTCTTGATCTCTTTAATCAATCCCATCGTCCCTCTCCTATTAGTCTAATTGGGTGGTGCTGGCAACTCTAGAATCAAGCTTCTAATACTGAACAGCAGCCCTGTTATCCACGACAAGAACATCCCTTGCGAGTCTTCGAAGAAATATCCTATGACAACACCGATGACGCACCACATTAACAACATTAGATTATTCATCACCCCTCCCCCTGCTCTGCCAAGTCCATTTGCTGCATCTTCTCTTCAAAAATAACCTCGATCATATCCCGGTATAGAGATGTGAAGCCGATCCTATGCTTTGCCCTGTTGAAGTATCGGACCATCATCGGTACTTGCTTAGGATCATCGACGGATCTGATCACCTTCACGGCCTTTTCATATAGATCGCTGCTGGTCATGACTCTCCCTCTATTACTCGATAGGCTATGATGTCATTCCTATCATTAGAGTGTTTCCACCAGTTAAGATCATTGTCATCTTGTGTTATATCACCGTTGTTAACCCCGCCGTCTCTGAACAGGATATGAAATTTAACGCCAGGCTCAACCGGGCACTCTCCCCCATACCATGCCTTATATCTTGGCTTCACGACTCTCCCTCTATTGCTATCTGCAGACCACGCAGATCATCACGGCAAGACCCATCGGTGTAATCCAATTTCATGAACCTACCCAACTGCTCCCTTAACCCATTGTTCTCAACCACACAGGCGTTCCAGCCCTGGTTGTGGTGGGTAACATCTGCTTCGAGTTGCTTGATTGTCACCCTTAGCCGCTTATTCTCGGCAAGTAGTTCTGCGCTCATCTCTATTCCCTCTCATTGTCTTTGGTAAGACGCCCGGCATCGATACTAAACACCCGTTGTCCAGACGATTGAAAAGTAACCGGACGTCTTCCAAAGAACCCGTTTAGCAGGCTCTGGTGGTTATCGTGCGTTCTTGCCTTCTCCATTCTTCTTGTGCCATTGGGAGTGGCAGCCAGGACACAGCCAACGAACAGACAATGGAAACGCGTAATCGTCGTGATGACCGTGAAGCCTGCTAGGCTTAGACCCGCACTTTTCGCAGCTATCAGGTTTTTCTAGCTTTCCATCTCTAACAGCGTTTCCAACTATAGTTGAGGCTCCTTTCTTGATTGGGTTATTTCGGCTGTATTTTTCATGCGCTCTTTTGTATGCGGCATGCCCTTCTGGTGTCTTCGCGTACTCATCTCTCGCCTTTACCCTATGCTCTTTCATGCCTCTGTTTTTGTCATACTCTCTATAATATTCAATATTCGATGCTCTGTTCTCTCTATTATCTCTCTTGTTACACTCGATGCACTTGTTGACTCTGCCATCTGCCATCATCTTGTGCTTATAGAATGCGGAGAGGTATTTCTCCTCTCCGCACTTAAAGCATGTCTTCTTTTTTGCGTCCATCTTCCCCGCCCTATGTGATGCCTAGCCTACAGCATACACAGTGCTTAGAACGGGGTCAATTAAAAGGTATGTCGTCATCGAAATCATCAAAGCCCTGAGCCTGGCCTTGAGGCTGTTGCATCTGTTGCCCCTGCTGAACCCCCTGCCGGTTAGGCGGAACCATCGGGCGCGGCTGTTGTTGTGGATGCTGCGGTTGCTGTCGCGGCGCTGGGCGTTGTTGTTGCTGCTGTTGTCCATCAGACCAGAACACCTTCGAGTTGCCAAGGATAGGCGCTCGGTCTTCTCCTTCCAGCTTGGCGTGAGTAATCATGCCGTTGTTCCCGTATTGATCCTGGTTATCCAGGTCGACAAAGGCGGTCATGGTCAGATACGTTCCCTTCTCCCCTTTATACAGACGGGTTTTGTCAATCTTCCTGACGTCCACTTTTAATTCAATTCCGATTCTCATCGTCTTTCCTTACTCAATGGTTAATAGTTGATTGATACGTTAGCGATTGATCCAGCATTGATAGCCAAAATAACCTTTTTGGCCAATGGCTCGTCTAGTCCTAGACCGATAAGCGCCATCTTTGCATGAGTGCGCACTTTGCTTACGTGAACCTTGTCTGCTTCGCGCTTCTTGGCCTCTTGCTTGATACGGTTAGCTTCCTTGTCGACACGCTCTTGCTCTTGCTGTACGGCCCTTTCAGCGGCTTCTGACTCTATACGGGCGATGTTGTCGACACGCTCTTGTTCACGTTCTGCCTTCTCGATGGTCTGAATCTTATCCATCATGATCGCGCTTTCGTGGTCCTGCTCGATCTGCAATACAAGGGCCGCAGCTTCCACCTTCGCCTTCTCTTCTGCCAGGATCTTCGCCCGCTTGGCTTTGTGCTCGTCAATCAGCAGGGTGAAGGGCTTGTTTGCTTCCTCCAGCCGTTGCTTAATATCTCCGGCCTCTTTCTCGACTTCGGCCTTGTAGTCTCGCGCCTTGTCAATGCGAGCCCGGTCCAGCTTCTTGATCATGTTCCCGATAAAAAGCGCATTGTCCTTTACGTACTTACGCTCCTCCTTGTTCTCCATATCGACATAGAGTCCCTCGTATTTCTTCCCGCCCTCTCCAACATCTCAAGATTTGTGTCTGTCGTGATGTCCTGAAATAGCACTACGTTCATTGTCCTAGCTCCCTGTTGAGTGCTTCCTGCTCTGCTGGTGTGAGAGCGTTCCACATCGTTGTCGCTGCTTCCTGGCTTGAGCATGACTGATATATATCATTGAGCGCCTTACCGTCGATAGGTTTAGCCGTGGATTTAGCCGTGGACTTGGTTGCATAGTTCCCGTCATCGTCTTCTGAAGGGATACCCGCGATAGCCTGGAGCGCATAACGGCGAGCGTAGGTGATAGCCGAACCGGCCGCTTGTGGGTCTTGTTTGACCATCGGTAGATAGAGTTCGCTGCTGATCCACTCACCAGATTCGTGCATCAGGATGGTTTCAACGCCTACCTTTCCATCAGCAAACATAGGGAACTGTGAATAGCTCAACCCATGGGCCGCAAAAGGCTCTTTAATTGCCTTCACTATCGAGCCAAGGTCAGCGTATGAAGACTTGAAGAAAGGGTTCTTGCTGTCCTTCACAGCGCCGCACATCTGCTCTTGCGCCTTACAAAGAGCCGTTGCCAGCTCCTTGATCGATTCTGACTTGTTCATGCTCCTGCCTCCTGGTGAGACTTCAACAGACGGCGCATAGTCGATTCATAGCGCCCGTGCTCTGCTGTGCCCTTGGTGTAGGGGTTGTCTTCTTTGGACTCGATGTAATCGCTGAAGGCTGCGCCCTCTGGCGTCACCAACCCGTCATGGTCAACCATTGCCAACAGCCTCCGTCCGTACCGATAGAACGTCAGCCGCCGCATTCATTCGCTTATCGAAGATTTCCTTCGTGTCGCCTGGCTGGGTTGAGCATGGCTTCCCCAGGGGGCAATTGAAGCAACCCGTCTCAACATAAGAAGAGCAGATCTCTTTTACCCTATCGCTTCGATTATCAATCATCGCCTTATTCCCTTCGTTTGCATCGTTGCAGTCGATTCTTTTGTTCCAGTGCGTGTGAATCCCAAGACCCACCCGATCGCAATAATTTTCCTGCTCAGCCTGGGCTGCTGCGTAGTCGCCATCGCCGGAGAAGGCCAGCACCAGCAGGACTATCAGGATTGCTACTGCGATTTGGATCTGCCTCATGCCGGCCTCGTTGTGTAGCCCCGGTTAAGGGGCTTAAATTTTCCATTGGTTGAAGTGAAAATCGACCCGCTCTTGGTCAAACTCAAAGCTGGTCATTGGCGTACCTCTGAGTTGCATTAGCTTGATTAAGATATGCTCGTTCGCAGTCTCAGCATTGCCAGTCCCGTTATCCATTACCGATCTAACGATGTCTATAATCTCTTCATCATTGCTTCGATCAATATAATTCACACTCATCTCTTTCCCCTCGTTGTTGTTTTGGTTAGGCTGGGTGGTTATTTATCAGAACCCAGATCGTTAATAACCTGAAAGCACAAAACAGCCACTTCGCCTGTTAGCTCTGCTCCGTGAATCTCATAAGCGCACGCCGCCTCAGTTGCTGAAGACCCTGCTTCTACCATTTTCCTGATCTGGTACTTGCTAGACTGGCAGCTCCCGATCATGCTTGTAACAAAAATGCAGAAAACAATAGCTGCGTATTTCCAAAACTTAATCCAATATTCTCTATCACTCATCTCTTTCCCCTCGTTGTTGTTTCGTTGTGTCTTCACCTACTTACCCGCAGTGGGTAAGTAGGATTTGTTATTTACTTTCTCATATCCAAAATTGGCATAACTCCGCTTCCAAGGATTGTTTGTGGTAGTTTGCCATCCCACTGCTGTGCTTCCGTCAACTTGACGATAAGCGCATTCGCTTTCAGAGCATTAGATTTGGCCTTGATCGCCTTGGCTTCCGCTTCACCTTTAACCGTGATAGCTTCTGCCTCCGCTTTAGCCGCCTCTCGCACTGCATAGGCTTGGCCGTCTGCTGTGGCTTTCCTGGCGTCCCGTTCAGCCTTAGCCGTGTTGACAGCTTGTTCCGCTGTTAATGCTTGACGTGCCAGCTTGTGCTCTTCTGCAGCCGCTAGGTTTTTCTCTGTCTGCTTGGTTTCAATTGATCGAATATACTTTACGGGCAAAACGATGTTTTCGATCTGTACATTGTCCATTGATACCGGGAATCCTTTCATCTCTTCGATCAGCTTTAACTCGATGCCGTTTATAGCTGCCGCCCGGTCTTGAATTAGTTTCTCTGCAGTAAAATGAGGGATTACATCCTTTGCTGCAGAACGGAAACGAGGGTCCAATATTCGAGCCTCAAATTGAGCCAAGCCCCCATACTTCCGATACAGGTCTAAAGCTGCAGTTTTATCAACCGTCCAGTTCACAGAAACTTCGACGGTGACTGGCATTTGCTCGGAAGTTGAAGAAGGCATCTTCTCTGCGTTCTTTCGTGTACGAACTTCAATTGGCTCAATACTTTCAATAAAAGGCATCTTGAAGTGCAAGCCAGGGTTGACTTGCTCCACTGCTTCGCTGAATCGTTTCTTTATGCCGATATGTCCCTCTTCTACCGTATAGACGGTGCCAAAAAATAGGGTGATACCTAACACTCCCGCGATGATATCAATGATCATGTTCTTAACGTTGAAATCATCTTCTGAAAAATACCGTTTCATGTTTCTTTCCCCTCAATTCCCGTTGGTTGTTTGCTTACCCGCAGTTAAGCGGGTAAGGGTTGATTAAACGTAAGGCGTGATGCCAAGCTGGTCTTTCCAAACACGCTTGATTTCTTGATAGTCTTCTTCCGATATATCCAAATCTTCCAAGAACTCTCTGTAACTCCCTCTGGCTGAGTTTTTTGTCAGAAAGTACATCAGCTTTTGCATCTTCTTTTGCAGCTCTTCGTTCATCTCTCTGCTCCGTTGTTTCGTTGTGTGTTGGGACTTTAGCGCGGCTGTATTGCTGTGTCAATAAAAATTGATGTTGTTTTGTGTAAAAGACACATCTATACTTGGCAGAAATCAATAGGAGAACACGCATGACCCCTAAAGAGATGCTTACCGATATCAGCAAGTACATGCCAGGCGATCTAGGCGATATTGCGATGATGGTTCCTTGCCACGTTCAGACGCTCTACAACATCAATATGGAAAAAGGGAAGCCGCGCCAGATCATCGTTAACAAGCTTCAGGAGCTGCATGGTAAAGCGATGGAGATAAAAGAAATCACAGAGAATGCGTAGGCGTGTCTGGATGGATCAAGCTCCACAGAAAAATGCTTGAATGGGAGTGGTATGACGATATCAATGTCTGCCGTCTGTGGACTCATTTACTCCTCAAGGCCAACCACAAAGACAATCGATGGAAAGGAGTTGACGTGAAAGCTGGTCAATTAGTCACAGGTAGACATAGCTTGTCTGACGAAACTGGGCTTACAGAGCAACAGATTCGCACAGCAATAAAGAAGCTAAAATCAACCGGCGAAATAACCAGCAAGATTTATAGTAAATTCTCGGTAATAACAATAACTTCCTGGCCTTCGCACCAGCTTGATAACCAGCAACCGAACCAGCAAGCAACCAGCAAGCAACCAGCAAGTAACCACAAACAAGAATGTAAAGAAGGGGAGAATGGAAAGAAACAACCTTTGTCATCTTCTACGAAGGCTGACCCTATCCCTTATCAAAAGATTGTCGATTCGTATAACGAGAACCTGCCGGCGCTTCGCCGCTGCATCAAGGTGACTGACAAGGTTCGAAACACTATCAGGAAGTCATGGAATGCTGACAAACGTCACCAGAGCTTTGAGTTTTGGGATAGATATTTTGCAGCCGTTCCAAAGCTGACTAAACGCGTGGAGTTCTGGTCTGGTGTTGATGGAGGTAACAAGCACGGCATCGACCTTATTGCTAGGCAAGAAGTTTTTGAGCGAACCATAGAAGAGCTGGTAGCTCTCAAGGGGTAAAACATGAAAGCAGAAATCAGAGCAGACGGAACATTGTTAGTCACCGCAGAAACCGAGCTTGAAAGCTATGCTCTGCGGCACTGGACAGAGGACAGCTCGTGGGGAGTAGATGTTGACTTCAATCTACCTGCTCACGGCCCTGAAGGAGATATTATGATCAAGACGCGCCAATTCGAGGAGGGATCATGATCAAGGCAGACCAGCAAGAGAAATACCGAAAGCTATACAGCCAGGAAGCGGAGCAAAGCATCCTCGGCGCCGTACTGATCGACAACAAGGTTTTTGACGAACTGACGATACCGGCAGATGCGTTCTACTTCCCTCAGCACAAAGAGGCTTATGAAACGATCGCCAGCATGTTGTCTTCTAATCAACCGGTTGATGTGATCACGCTCGCGGAGGCCAACGAGAACCTTGATCTGTCGCTCCTTGTCGACATCCAGCAGAGCACGCCATCAACTGCCAACGTGAAGAATTACGAAAAGGCTGTCATCGACAAGCACAAGGAGCGCGAGCTACTGGCATTCGTCAAGCAGACAGAGGGATTAATCAACGAGCCAGGGCTAACAACACAGGAAAGGCTAGAACAGGCTCAAATCGCGTTCACGGCTCTTTCGAGCGAAAAGCAACCCAACACACAGGTTTCGATAGAACAGTCCATGACGGCAGCCCTGGAGGCCATGGAACACGCTCTTGAGCTTGGGGCTGACCCTAATCACATCAGAACTGGACTTTTGAAGGTCGACAACAGAATTATGGGGTTCCGGCCGGGCAACCTGGTTGTCATCGGCGCCCGTCCAGGCATGGGCAAAACAACCTGGGGGCTGCAGATCATTCGCCACTGTGTTCAGCACCACGGCAAGGCAATGATTTTTAGCCTAGAGATGCCACACAGGGAACTCTCTAATCGCATGATCTCTGCGGTTGGATCTGTTCCCATGGATTTCATCCGGAACCCAGACAAACAGCGCGACGAGTGGTCAGGGGTTAGCGCTGGAGTGATCGGCATGAAAGGGAAGCCGCTGGTCATTGACGACCAAGGGGGATTGAGCGTATCGGAGCTGAGCTCAAGAGCCAGGCGCGAACATCGAAAGGCGCCGATTAAGGCAATAATGATCGACTTCATACAGCTCTTGAATGCAGGAAAATCAGAAAACAGGGTCCAGGAGGTTACCAAGATCACGCAAGGCCTGAAGAATCTGGCCAAAGAATTGGATTGTGTGGTGATAGCTATCTCACAACTCAGCCGGGCAGTGGAAACCCGGACGGGCGACAACCGTCCGATTAACTCAGATCTGCGTGAATCAGGATCAGTGGAGCAAGATGCCGATATTATCCAATTCCTCTATCGTGACAGCTATTACGATGAAGACTCAACGATGGGCAATATCACAGAGATCATCACTTCCAAATTCCGTGATGGACAACCCGGGACTGATCACGTTGATTTCCAGGGCCAGTACAATCGTTTCGTTGATTGCGACTATAAGAAAATCGCTGAAGACCAAGAGAAGCCAGAGAGATTTCAATATTAACAAAGGGATAGAGAGATGAAAACTTGCGACGAATGCGGCAGCTCAACCACGACTATCACGCGATTCGGTGATGGGGGTATGTTCTGCGGGAAGTGCCTAGGGAGTGGCAAGAAGCGATCGATCAGGATGGGGAATCAACACTAAAATAGGAATTTTTCCTATGGAAATTGAGCCACAAAGGGCATACAGTAAGTGGGGCTTAACGAGGGAATGACAATGAATATCACTTTTGAATTTGCAACGCGGGATGACTGCCTAGACCGCATTGTCCCATCAGACTTGCGGATGCTTGTGTTGAAACGGGATAGCCAGGCGAAAATGCTAAAAGCATTCCGCGATGCATCTAACAGCATCGGCGTTGAAACCGGGACAATAGCCAGCCACATTGAGCACGACGAAGCAGTCAAGTCGATAACCGGCGATGCCTATTTCCTGGAGCTGATCAAGGAGTCTGAGGTTCGGTTCAACCGGCTGTCACTTCAGCATGAAAAGCTTCGGGCTGCATCATCGACAGCTTTAGACCAGCTGAACGCTGAGTTAGATCGGTTGCAGGAGTTGGGCCAGGACTTCACAAAAGGGACCGATGTTTCGGACGCGCTGTATGAGGTTCTTAACAATGGGTGATCGCATCGGCTGGATACCTGACCGGGCCGAATATTTCAGCATCAAGCAGACCCGAGGCGGCCGGGGGTTGGAGATTGAATTCTTCCGGCCCCAGGACTTGACCGACAACATGGTTGGCAAGGTCCGGAACGTGTCCCAGCTTCCCGCGTTGCTACGAAAGGTTGACGAGTCGATGACCCCTGCTGAACTTCAACTCGTCAGTGTAAAGGCTGAGTTTGAATTCATCATCAAAAGGATTGATGCCGATGGCCACCTGTAGAGTAAAAGGCGTTCCGGTTAAGGGCGCCACCTGCAGCCATATCAAATGCCTCAGCGATGAATGCACGGCGCCTGATGACCATAAGTGCATCCATCGCGATGATATGGCGTTGCGGGAATATACGCTGACCATCCGCCAGCCCAACGGAAAACTTGGACGGGTCGTATTGCAGGCGCGTAGCCTGGCAGAGGCAACTAAGCGGGCTGGGTCGCCGGTTGTTGTAGGTCACAAGTCGGATCTTTGGAAGCAATGCGACGTAGATTGCCTTCACTGTGAGGGATGCGTCAAAACAGGAGGTACGCAATGAGAAAGTACGCCCCAGCCATCGCGATACTGGCGTTAATGGGTATCGTCTGTATGGTTGCCATAGTGTCGCCATTGATGACAAGCACTGCAGACCGGATAGCTCTGGCTCTGCTCACGGTAGGCTTAACGAGTGTCCCAGTATTGGTGTTGTGGTCGGCTGGGATGGATATCGTGAATCCAGTTCGGCACGATTACGACGACGATGACGAAGGGTCATATTGATGGATGACTTCAGGCTGTCAGCACATAGCCTGCCGCAGCTGATGTCAAATCTTCAGGACGCGCTTGAAGCTGATCCGATATTGGTCATCAGCATCCAGCCGGAGAACACAGGTAAGTGGGGGATGGCCAAACTTTGGAGAATGTGGATGGCCACCACCGCTGAATTCATGGCAAAGAACGGGGTGACCATGCCGCTGATGATCAATGCCGAGGGTGTCATCTACGGAACCCGGCCGTTCAACTCAAATGATTGTCACGACCTTTTCACCGCCAGATGGCTCGGTGTTGATGCCGATGGAACCAGGCTGAGCTGGTCACGCAAGGGTCGGGATGGCATGCGGCCGGCCACCAAGGGGGAGCGGTTTAATGCTCTACGTTGCCACGAAGACTGGTGCACAGAAAAGGGCGTGATTCTGTTCAAGCCAAGGGGTAGCGAGTACGACAATTTAGAAACAGAGCAGAATTATTGATGCTATAGTTGCCTTAGCGGATAGGACGGCCATCCGAACGGTAGTACCTGACTACCTTCCGCGATCCTCAATCAGGGCAATTTACAGGAATTGCATATGATTACCCACGCTAGACTCAAATCTCTGCTTATTTATGATCCCGCCACAGGGACTTTTACGTGGAACCAAAACAGAGGGGGACAAACTTCTAAGGGCTCAGTAGCTGGATGCGTTGATGGGAACGGATACATAGTTATCCGCGTAGATCAACAGAACTATAGAGCACACAGATTGGCATGGTTGTATGTGCACGGTAAATTCCCTACTCATGAAATCGATCATATAGACGGGGTAAGAATAAACAACAGAATTAAGAATCTCAGGGATGTGATCCGTCAAGAAAATAATAAGAATCGCAGGATTTCATCCAACAACACAAGCGGAACGATGGGAGTAAGCTGGTGCGCAAGACTTGGCAAATGGCGATCCTACGTGACCGTGGACCTAAAGCAGATACATCTAGGCGTTTTCGAAGAGTTAGAGGATGCGGTCATTGCGAGAAAGAAAGCAGAGAAAGAGCATGGGTTTAACGACAATCATGGAAGGTCATAGTAATGAGCAGCAGAAGCTTTACCATCAACAATTCCTATTACATCGCTGACTGCCCTGTACATGGGCCGTCGAATCACAGAAGCCAAGACGACAAGTGCGTAAGATGCTCCCCCAGGACAGACAAGGGGATCGGCGCGGATCGAGAAGTAGTAGAGCGCCGACACACAATTGAAGACCATCAGGAACGCCGAGCAGAGAAAGCAGATTCTTGGTTTGGCGAATAACAAGGAGAGCATCATGTTTTGTAAACACGAATGGACTGTTCTGTCAGAGACCGTAACAAAAAGTAAATTTGAATGCGCGATGTCTGCTATAGGTGCGTGTGGAGAAGGAACGATTCCGCATCAGATGTCTTGCGCGAGAAGGAAGCATATACAGGTCTTTACTTGTAAGAAGTGCGGGAGCCTGAAAAGGTATGTTGAAGATATATAGCGCGACTGGTTTGGGGAAGGGTGATGGACATAAAAGTTTTTAAAAAGGGTAATTTCTACTGCGAAGAAACAGGCAGCGACTTGACCGAGCAGGAGATTGATGACAGCGATGTCGAGTATATTGTTTTTGACAGGCGTGGGATAGTTGGCGTGGTAACGTGTGATTGCTACAACCAGTTTACTCATTGGATTGATAACGATAGCGACGATCGGTATAGAGTTGAACGAACATAACACACCAAACACACCGCTGATCTGTTATTGATGGGGGAAGGATGAAGAGATCGAGCAAACCAAATGCGAGCGAGCGGGAATACATGGCCAGGGTTGCTGAGTTTGGATGTATTGCCTGCTACTTGCTCTCAGGGCAACAGGGCACACCGGCAGCCATACACCATGTAAGGGGCTCCGTGCGTACTCTGAGCAACCCTGAACCGCATAAGCAGATACTCGGGCTGTGCGGAGGGCATCACCAGGGCACCGAGAAGAAACCTGGCGGGTATGTGCACGGCCGGTTGGCTGAGTTCGAGGAGATGTTT
>Ga0114923_10000265_pt1 | contig 43867 bp, 36 predicted proteins | sample SumtaG_FD_89578 | JGI IMG/M metagenome (GOLD analysis project Ga0114923, IMG submission 89578) | Deep subsurface microbial communities from Indian Ocean to uncover new lineages of life (NeLLi) - Sumatra_00157 metaG | ecosystem: Environmental > Aquatic > Marine > Oceanic > Sediment | place: near... | reverse complement strand
CAGTAAACGTCACTCATGAGGCAACCCTCCGGCAGTTCACGGAGGAATTTGCGCAAGAAATCAATGAAGACATGATCTACGATAATGCCTTTGTATATACCATGCAAACTGCATGGACTGCAGCAGCTGTTGCACAGTACGCTGCAACACTTGCTAGTCTTAATGCATTTCTTGGATCATAAAGGATATGAAATGAAATAGAGTATAGGGATGTGTGTAGTGTGGAAACGAGTACTACTGACGAACAAATCGAGAAACACGATGCGGAACTTAAGGGTGCGAGTTTTTCACCTGCCGACATCCCTATGTGGTTTCTTTATGCAATACGGGGAATTTTCCTCTGGTTATTCAATAAGATAAAATCAATCTCAGGATGGATTTATCGACAATTCAATCGATTCTTTGGCTTTTTCAAAAATCCTGGTGAAAATACTAGTAAACTTGTTGTTCGATTCAAAGGCGGGGTAGCACAATTACGTCGCGAAATGGACAGGCTGAGCTGGATTCAGCTAATTGCGATTATAGTCATTTTTGGTCTATTCCTTATTGCCCCATTACTTAGCATTGTCACTGGATCTTTTATCACAGAATCTGGTATTTCGCTTGATTTGATCACACAGCTATTCAGTAATCCTGCATACGTTCCACAGTGGCAACCAGCTAATTTCAATTGGATTCGCCCGACTGGAGCTGGCTCCGTTGAGATCTGGGGAATCGACTTAGGGATAATTCTGAACTCTGTTTATGTTGCAGTTGCAGTAACGATCATTGCTGTTATTCTTGGAACAAGTTTTGCATTTATCATTGCACGATATGAGTTTCCAGGAAAGGGAATTCTACGAACAGTCCTTCTCTTTCCAATGCTTTCAACTCCATTCATTGGAGCTATTGGTATCAAGTGGTTCCTTGGTGCCAACGGATTTCTCAACAACTGGGCCGTTGCAATATTTGGGACTGTTGGATTAGAATGGACGCGGTTTGAATTTCATGGATTGATGGCGATAATCATAGTTCAAGGATTCTCGTTATTCTCACTTGTTTATCTAAATGCATACTCATCTTTCATGAGTATTGATCCTGCTCTTGAAGAACAGGCTGAGAATCTGGGAGCAACGGGATTCAAATTATTCCGTTCGGTAACCTTACCGCTTGCTATGCCTGGAATTCAAGCAGGTGCAATTCTAACTTTCATTTTAAGCATTGAAGATCTGGGTACCCCTATTGTGTACTCTGAAGATTTACAGGCTCAGAAGGTTCTGGCATTCCAAGTCTTCGATAGTATTGTTGGAGAGTCAGGACAAATTGACCCGCTTGGTCCTGCAATAGGTATGATACTACTCGTCTTTGCACTAAGTGGCTTTCTGGCAATTCGGAAATATGCGTCACTTAGAAGTTACACCTCCGGTAGCAAAGGAGGTCAGTGGAATCCCCGATCTAGAGTTCTAAGACCCAGAACTACGTTATTGATGTACTGTACTATCATCCCAGTACTACTCTTTGCTCTAATCCCGCAAATCAGTGTCATTCTGTTGTCTGTGGTACAATATCGATCGAGTTCCCTCTTTCCACCATTAACGTTGGACAATTATGCAATCCTGGCGAATGGAGATATTATCAATGCCATCTTTAACACTCTGAAGTATGCTGGAGTTGCTACATTTGGAATTGTTCTTCTGGGTGTTTCTGCAGCGTATATCATTTCCAGACGGAATATTCCTGGAAAAACCGCTATTGATATGCTAGTTACCTCTCCTATTGCCCTACCAGGGATTGTTATCGCTACTGGATATTTCACACTCTTCTACAATACTCCATTCTTCCCAATAGGTGCACCCGCTTTTATCATCACAATGTCTTACTTGGTGAGGAAATTCCCATTCACAGTGAGGGCTGCTTATGCGGGACTCCAACAGACTCCAGTTGCCCTAGAAGAGGCATCACTTAATGTAGGAGCTACTCGAAACAAAACGTTCAGTAGTATTGTTGTACCATTGATTGGAGTAAGCGTTCTCGCTGGAGCACTCTTATCCTTCGTCTATTGTGTTAGTGAAGTTAGTACTAGTCTGTTACTTGGTGGAGCTAACTACTATGAGGCTCCGCTGACTTATTGGATACGTGACGTTCATGAAGGTCTGCCACCTCTCTTTGGGGCAGGTCCTGCTGCAGCTTTGGGTGTTCTGATGATGGTGTTACAAATGATCGTAATAACCGCGACCAACGCTATCCTCAAGACACGAGCATCCGCAATGACCGGAATTTAGGTGGTTAAAGAAATGGTTACGATCACAATCAAAAACTTGCGAAAAACATTCGGAGAAATTGTTGCTACCGACGATGTAATATGGTTCTTGAAGATGGAAAACTCTCCACACTTCTTGGTCCTTCAGGGTGTGGAAAGACCACACTATTACGTTTGATAGCTGGATTTTATGTACCTGATAGGGGACAGGTTTTCTTCGATGAACGTGATGTTACAGATATCCCTCCCAACTTGAGAAATACTGGCATGTGTTTCCAATCCTATGCACTATGGCCTCATATGACCGTTTTTGACAATATCTCATATGGTCTAAAAATCAAGCGTGTTCAAGGTATGAAATATACCAAGAGTGCAATAGCTCAACGTGTTGCTGATGCTCTAGAATTAGTGCAAATGACTGGACTTGGAGAAAGAACACCTCATCAACTATCTGGTGGACAGCAACAACGTGTTGCCCTCGCAAGAGCTTTAGTCATTGAACCTGATGTTCTACTCCTTGATGAACCACTTTCTAATCTGGATGCTAAACTAAGACATGAGATGCGAGAGGAGATACTTCGAATCCAAGGTGAACTTGGAATCACGACAGTATATGTCACTCACGACCAAATTGAAGCTTTGAGTATTTCAGATATGGTTGCAGTTATGGACGAAGGGTATATACAGCAATATGCCCCACCTCGTGAAATATACGACAGTCCACAGACCCTCTTTGTGGCGGACTTCATCGGTAAGTGTACATTTCTTGATGGAGAGATTTCTAGTATTGGTGACACACTGAGTGTGAAACTTCCTGATGGTCAAACTATCAACGGTATCACACCACTAGAAGGATATCCCTTTGAGATGAATGAACCAGTCCGTTGTGCTGTTAGACCTGAAGATCTTCATAGTAGTTCCACCAGCGCACAGGATAATTTGATCTCAGGTACTGTACAACAGGTCATCTTTGTCGGAAGTAATGTCGAAGTTCACTTCACTGTAGGTGACATTTTAGCCACATCATTACTACCCCCCGAAGCTGATGTGAAACCTGGTCATCCAGTAAAGCTTTATGCCCCTCCATCACAAATGATGATTCTTCCGATAGGTGGAGTTGATGCTTTAAGGAAAATACCTGGTCATCCTCTCTATGCTAGTGAAACCTAACCGTTTCTGGAATGCCGAACTATAGCAGCAACACCTCTGTCAAAGGCTAGCATCTCACTACCACTAAGAAGAGCTCTCCCTGTTCCTTGAAGTTGACGCTGTTCATCAACAATGAGGACCTCTTCACCAGCTTTGAGTTCAGAACTGGCATCCTTGACAAATTTAGCCAAAGCAGATTTTCTTTTAGCAACAAACTCAGCTGCATCCTTCTCCATGGTAACAACGAATCTATCATCAATATCATGCTGCATCAACAGTACCCCACCTTTGAATGTGGGTGCGAGTAAACCTGTCGTCGGGACAACAGTGAATGTGATTTCATCGTTCAGAGTTACATGTCGTATCTTTCCTGTACTTCTTGAAAATACGACTTGCAGACCGTCAATGCTGGCAACATCTCCGGCATTGTTACCCCATTGGTACATCATCACTGCCTTTAGTTTTCTAAGATGCCATTCGACATTCTCTGATTTAGCATCTTCAAGTGCACTGATTGTTTCCGAAGCGGAGCTCGTAGTAGTTATCTTGTTGTCACTTACAAGACTACTAACAACATGATTGGTTGGACTTTCACGCTCAAACCAGACAATTTTGTTGAAAGAGATCATGTCCAAAATGTCCTCCAGTCTTTTCTGAGCTAAACTAAGAGTTTGAGGGTCAACTATCTTTGAGAAGATGCATTGCTGAGCGGGATGCACATGTTCAAGCTCCCAGGGAATAACACCCATTGGTGTAAAGAACAATAGAATTGCTTCTTCCGGGCTCCTCTTCCTAACTTCTGCAATAATCGTGCTTGCTGTATCTGAGAATGGGCGTTCACCAATATCGGGCACAATGATTACAGTATCTGTAGATCTGAATGGGTATCGATCTAATATTCTATCATGGAATCTTGAAATCTCAGGTCGCAATGTAGTTTCAGGGCCTGTGTAGAAAATAGATGATGATTTTCCAAATAGGTCTGACGCAGTAAGTTGGTCCATATTTTCGGTCATCAATTGAAGTGCTTCTAACAGAGCTGGATGACTTCTTGCTCTAAGAGCCGCTAGCTCAAAGAGTTTCCCATCGGCAATTGCCTGTCTAACCCTTCTCATTTCAGCAGCTGAAACATACAGATTATGACGCATTAGAGCAAGAGCTTTCTCCTCATTTGGAAGACCCTGCATTTCACTTGCAGTTGTACTGCTACAAACTGGACACTCACATGGTAGTTCTGCAAGATCTTTCAGATGAACTGTTCCTGTTGTGAGGAGCATTCTTCCTTTATCCGCGAACTTGGCATATGAGGCTGAATCAAAGAAGTCGCACCCTAATAGCGCAGCTTGGGCAAACAGCATCGGATGACCACATCCAAAGAGGTGCACTGGTCTGTCAGGCGGAAGATGCTTCTTAGCGGCTAGAGTTACACGAACAATATCCGCATATCTGTACATCTCCATCATAGGAACAACACCACCTACCGGGTAAACATCAAAATCCAGTTCTCCCATGGCTTGTGCCGACTGTTCCCGCAAATCTTCAAAGATTCCACCTTGTACTGTCCCTGCAAGCATCATCTCTCCTTTGAGACCTACGGACATCTTTGCTCGTTCAAGGGATAGTTTGACATCTTTCTCTACTTGTTCTCTACCTACATCAGGCTTTGAGAACGCATCCAGGATAGTTCCGATATCCGTCTTGATTTGCTTCTGAAATTCAATTATCGCAATAGGGTCAATCTCTTCTTCAGGAAGGTCATGGAAATACATCTGAAACGTACCAGAGTCTGTCATTATTGGATGTTCAAAATCCAAGAGACCATGTACTCCTTCTGCAATAGCCTTCTCTCGGAATCTATCATGAGAATTGATAATGTATGAATTTGTGATCACCATCTGAAATCCAAACACATCTACAAGATCCTTAGGGGGAATTACAGATTTACCCGGGTGAATTACTGGCATGAGCAAAGGCGTCTTCACTGTTCCATGTTTGGTAGTGAACCTACCTAGTCTTGCAAGACCGTCCTTTGCTTTGATTTCGAAGTTTGCCATTTATGGTCCCATTGAAATCGTACTGGTTGGGCAATGAATCTTTCTCTAGAACCCATATCTTACAATTGTGAGTGAACTGTAAGAGACTCCTGTGTTTCACCTTTCTCACAACTGCTGTCACCAGCATCCGAAAGACCGGAGTCTTTCAAAGTGTCGCGAGCTTTGCCCCTCTTCAAAGGAACATCGTTCCTCCGATGGGACCCGGCTTCTGTCCGCTGCATTCCTTCACACGCACCAGTAGGTGTGATAGCAGTCGGTGTTTCCACGGCATTTACCATGGCAGGGTCTTCACTCCTCGCAAACTCCACAAGTGAAGTCTGGTCATAGGGGTCGGCCACGGACTCCCCTGTCGAGGCTGGTGTCCTCTGGGGGAGTGCGGACTTCCCATGAGAAGAAGATTTCTTCCTCCGGGCTTTCAGTATGACTCTATCTCTAGGAGTGAGCCACATCCCTAGTCCGTTCTCATTTCTCAGTGAAGGAATGAGCATAATAAGGCGCTTTCCAATATTGAGAGCGCCATTCAGGTCGGCGTTGGTCTTCAATCCACAGGTGGTACAGATGAAGAGGTTCTGTCGGGGTCTCTGTCCTTTGTGTCCACATTTATGACACATGATAGAGGTCCACTGTTCAGGAACTGCAAGATACCGTTTAGTATCGAATCCAAGAGTTGCAAGCTTGTGACCTAGCATCTCACGAATTCTTGCAAAGGCCCAACGGTGAATCATCCCTCTGAACTTTCTTCCTCGATAGTTACCTTTTCGAGCAGCATTCCTGATACTTTTCAGCATCCCAATTGAAACGTAGAGATCATAGTTCTCGGTCATCTTACTGATGTAATCCGAGATATCTCTCACAAGCTTCTTGTCATACTCCTTGCTGACACGCTCTCTTTTTCCACTTAGATCCCTGAGCTTGGCAGTTACACTATCAGGATTCTCACCCTTGGCAATGAGCAGTTCCTTCTCTTGTTGAAGGGAAGCAACTCTCTCATCAAAAACCTTCATGCATCGGAGTTTATCCTCCTGTTTCCAGTAGCGAATCTGCTTGTAGTCCTTCCTTGTGAGAACAACAGAACATGCAGCTTTTTTTATCCCAAGGTCGATGGACAATACAGCTGGTGGTTTTCCAGTAGAATCGATTTTTTCAACAGCGAGAGTTACCGTGAAGATTGCCCACCACTTCCGACGGGAATCTTTGAAGATTCGAACTGTCTTCACATCTCCTTCTTTCATCCTATTGAGATGAAAGGATGAAATCGAGAGGGGAATCATGAGCTTGTCATGTCGTACTCGACCTGTGCTGACAGAATCAATAGAGTCTCTAAGCTTCAACCAGTGCTTAATCTCAAACTCTGGGGTATATACAAGATTGAAGCGTTGGGTAAAGGCAAAGCGTGGGATCTTCCTAGTGGAATATCCCTTTGCTCGGAGTGGCTTTGCACCACCACGTTCAAGATAGCTCTGCCACATGGCAATAGCTGTATCCCGACACTCCTGAAATTCATTCACTGAGATGTTTGGGAACCTGACCTTGAAGTCATGGAGTACAGTGCTTCGATTAGCATTGCCCTTGGAAGCTTTCAGGGTGAGCTCTTCCAACTTTGAAGTATTAATTCTAGTCCGTTTTTTACCTGTCAGTAACTTGTCTTCATATCGTTCAATCACTCCAAGATACGCCTTGATGACTCTACTATCTCTTCCAGTAATCCGGTTGAGCCGAGTCTTCTGCCTATCAGTCATTGAATCCCATCGTATAGGGACCTTCACACTAACAATCGTACCCTTGGAGCGACCCATTCATTTCACCTGAGCGATTTATAAACTTCTGACCTATCTCTTTCGAGTTCACTCCCCTTCTTGTTTCCAAGAACGGTTATGTACTCCTACTCTTTTCTATTACATTTCGATTTATAAACTTATTAAGCTAATTAATTAGAAGATTGTCAAAGTTGTTCTAATACGAAATAAGCCCAATTTATTCAAGAATCAATATTCTATATCACCCGCAAAAAATAAGAGTAAATACTGCATACGATCTTACAGAATGTCAGGGAAACGAGGTCGACCTCGAAAGGTCTTGCCCACTCATCCAAACAGTGTGATCTCTATCGCAATGAGGAGAGGACTCTCTGCAGCCCTAGAGTTACAGAGAGATATCAAGAACAAGAGAACAATTGGTCTATACCAGAGTTCCCAAGGGATACTCTCTGATGCGACGGATGATTATTACCAGACAGTACGTGCGGGAGACGGTGACCACTCAAAGACTGTCCAAGCAGAGAACAATGTCAGACGTAACGTACTGGACATGTGCTGGGAGAATGCAGCAGCATATGGAAACACAGAGGTCAGAAGGGTCAAGAAGTCAGATGAGGACATCGGTCCCCTCAATCAACGTTTCAACATATGTGGAGCAGGACTGCGAAACTTTGGCATGACCATGTTCACATTTCAAGAACCGGAGTTCTTTGGATATCAGACAAAAAATGTTGACGGACAGACAACCACCTTTCGTTCGATGGGCTATAGACGAAACTCGTATGGACCACACACACCCTTGGTCCATCCAGATCTGCCTTCACTTGATTTTGTTGATGCTATCAGACATCACCTTGACTATCTGGCAACTTTTTGTTATATCTACGATGTTCCACCAAGGGAAACTGGGCGGTATTGGAACCTGTATCAGCTGTGGGCGCGACCCTACCTTGAACACATCTACTCTGAGTGTTCTTTTGGTAAGAAAGGATTCCGCGAAGGAACAAGACAAATCTTGCGAGGGATAAAGGAAGACATCACGAAGTACTACAACATACGCAGCAGTGACGCACCAACTGTGACGGGATCACTAAGTACCCCAAAACCATCATTCTCTACCAATTTCTTCTCCAATCTGATTGCTGAGGCAAGGAGCTGGGGAATCGACGACCCGGGACTAGATGAGCTTGAGCGACTTCATACCACTTACCCTTCTCATGAGGTTGACAAGAATGATGACGATGACTCCAAGACGACCTATCTCAGAGAGAGGGATGTCCGAGCAATCCATCAAAGAATCAGCAAGAGGGTCACTAAGACCGGGTCGCAGATTCACAGAACCATCTCATCTCAACTCAGTAACCCCTGGAATCTCCGTAACATCATCATGAATAGCGGCTCACCTGTGAACGATGACGGATTTCACGTCAGTTTCGAAGTTCCCGTGGACACCGTACTGGGTAAAGGAATAGTAGATATCATCCTGTCTGAACGAGTGTCTCTGAAGAATGAAACCCGTGTCTTCCAGCGACCTATAATGGTGTTTGAGATCAAGACCAAGCAGGGCCATTCCATGACACTGGGTCGAAGGGACAACTGGTCAGAGTCACGGGCACGCTATGGTTTGGACCAACGTGTAGTGGCTGACTTTCGGTTTGATGAGAGAGCCTTGGACTCCGATGAGTGGGAGAGTTTCATAAGAGCGACGCCAACACCAAATTCTCAAACACAGCTCAGAGCTTACTCTGATGCTGTATGGAAGGAGTATCAAGAACAGACAGGTTCTGATGAACCGAATGCACTGATAACAGGTGTAATTCTCGTAGAAGCAACTGAGGACATCAGACTCGTTCGGGATATGTTGAGAGGTCTCGTGTTAAACATCTATGATGAGATAGTCAAGCACAATGATCGCAGACATAGACTTGTGTTTGAACCTACTGTTCGTGGACAATCTGTCAGGGTGGCTGTCGTCATCAATGAACGTCCTCATTCAATCTCATCAGAGGGGTCGACAATCTTACCTGATTGGCAACCTGTCTATGACCCATTACAGTTTTCATCCTCGAATGAACGTCGATTCATTATGTACTTGGATGGACAATCTCCCACATCATCAGGTGCATCTGCAGGATGGATAGCAAAGTTCCACCATGGTCTACATTTGGTGAAAGATATTGTTGAAAAAGACAAGAAGACCAATGTGGTTTGGATAGATCTTGCTGACCAATTTGTTGACCCACGGCTTGCTGAGGCTCGTCTGTATCTGAGACCATATTCCAACAAGGAGAAGGATGTCCAGAGGAGTCACAAAGAAGACATTCGACAGCTCTTCGAATCAATACCTGTCATGGTTATGTTCAGTGATGTTGATAGATTCCTATTCAAAGGCAAGTCTATTTCCAAAGTCCAAGCTCAACTCGACCAACTACCTCAAGAAAACTGTCTGATAATAGTAAGTGGAATGGAAACCATCAGAGACTCGACGCCCGAGTCGTATCGATGGAGGTTGGAACTTCTACTCTCAGGTATTGTTTCAAGTCTTCCAGATAACAAGTCTGTGACAGTACTCTGGTTTGACTCTCCTGTCCCTGGTGACACCTATTCCACATCATACTCCAGCCGGACCCTCTTACCATTCTACGAGTCATCTGCACTATGTGGAGAGGTGAACGAGATTGTGTGGAACCTACCAGTGGTTTCAGGGTACAACGCGGATCCAGACAATTGGCCATTACCTACACTTGCTAAGACCCCCTACCATGACGACATCAGAGTGATTGTCACGCAGGATCGAGAAGGATTCTCAATCGAGTCAACCTTGGTTCCAACACTCACTGATTGGTCGAAGAGGTTCAGGGCAGAGGGTTTCGGTGAGGTGACCGCAGAATTTGATATTGACCAGACGGTACCCGATATATCTGTAAGGGCTCGGATGGAGGTTCTTGCCCTCTCGCTGATCCCTTGGATTGTAAGACTATGGCCAAACCAGAAACTGGATGCAGGTCATGGGAATAGCACAGTAATAGAGAGGTATGAACAAGAGAACTCTAGATATCTGATTGAGAGAGAACACATATCCCTTGAACCCAGAATACTCAGGGGAGATATTGGAAGAGAACCCACTCTCCTAGAACGTGTCAGGTTTCGTCCTGAACATACAAGAGGTGGTAAGTCGTTTGTACCAGTGACTCTGAATATCATCAACTCGCAGAGATTATACCGTAGGTCGAGGAGGATAAGGACTAGGCCAAAGACATTGTTTGAATCACCCTCCCCTCAAGGACGAGAGGAACTGACTGACCTTTCGAACATTCGGTTTGGATTGATACTATCGAGTGATGATTCCGATTATGAATGGCGGGCTGTTGTCGATCCCAATGTCAGTTCACCCCTCAAAATTGGACTATTCGAAATCAATGAAGAGGTACAATCTAGTCTAGATTGGTCTGTGAGTCGATTAGATATCGTCAGTAAGATGGGTCGAAAGCTGCGTAGGTTTGATGGTAAAGTCACCGAGTTCTTGTTCAGACGCAACCCTGAGTACAGCAAGAGTGAAAGACCTGAGGAGGCACAATGGTTTGCGTGGAGTCGATTGGAAGGAGATGTGGAGTGGATCTCCGCAGGACTCCATGACCATGTCTTACGCTCATCGTCTAGCAAGACCAGTCTCAGAGCATTTGGTCTGAAGTCTGGTCCTGATGTATCAAGCTTGCACATTCCATCTGCGAAGTTTCCAGATGGACTGAAGGAAACAATTCAGGAAACAATTGATAGATTCACCAGACAATTATGTCATGTGAGGTATGTGAGATTAAAATTAGAAATGAGCGGAAAAGAGTGCATCATCCGGTTCCTGGACTCTCAGAGTGGAAAGACCGTGCATTCGTTACGAATGAGGAATCCAGCAAATCTCGTAGGCCTTTTACGCTGGCCAATGACCGAAGGTAGACCACTACGACTCAGCAACGACCTCCTCGTGACGTGGGACCCGTTCCATGACTTCTCACATCCAAGCCCAGACATAGACTTTGGAGAAGACTTCAAGTTTCTCGAACCTCTACTCATATCCCTGACAAAGAGTGAGGGAATGGTCCTCTCTCCAGTGATCCTAGATATGGCTCTTGAACACAGGACTATACAAATCACTATCAACCATTATCCGAACCAATGTCCTCTTGTGGAAGGTATTGGTAAAGATCATGCTTCCTGTTGGGGGATTGATCTACTCTCAGAACCACAGTATCTCAATATGATTGACACTGAGCACTATCTCATAGACGGAGAGGTACTAGAGAGTGTGGAGAAATTAGCTAAATCGATCGATGCCAAACGTATTGCTATTGTGTTTGATCACGGTCCAGACAAGGATGACCGACTTGTCTTCAACGAGAGTGAAGTCATGAGAGAGTTATCTAGGGAATATCGTGGGATTCCCATGCTAAACTTTGCGCCGGGGCACACAGTGAGAATTAAGCTCAAGAAGAAACAACGAGATGGTGATGTAGAATTACCAGATTTCATTCGGGGGACCGATGTCCCTCAATGAGTCTGGTATTCCAGAACTTGTGTGCCTTCCTCTTCTCATCCTTGACCTCGAACTCTTCAAGACCATGATAAGTTGTGAGGATCATTCTGACTTTCAAGTCCTCGAGAGGGTCAACCTTCAAATTTAGCATATCCTCGCTGAATGCGGCGATTCGCTTGGTCAAACCTGAGGGAAGTGATATTGTTGCCTTCTTTACCTCTACATAATCTGAATCAGGATAGGACTGGCAGATATATCCCCAGAACCGAGGGTAATTTCCAGTAGGCCCTTGAATCATATGAATCTCTATGGGAACAAGTAGGATTGAGTGATTAGTCATGTCTTCATTCCATTTCATTTTCTCATAGACTGATTCAACATCTATATTTTCAATTTCATTCATACTATCGTATGTCATAGCTTGGCACTCGAGTGTTTCTCGGTCTAGTATTGTGACATCCCCGTCTTCAGGTTCCTGATTCTCATATTGTTCAGGATACCAGTCAAGATCAATAGCAATGGCTCCACCCTGCATCCCTCTGAGTATCACTTTATCCTTCTCGAAAGGAGTTGATGCGGGGTTGTCGACTAACAAGTCCACCTCCAACGAGTTATCTCAACCTCAAAAGGGATAGCCCACACTTTCTCGATATCAACACTAGCCAATGACCTCAACTCCTTCACTCTCTGAGGGTACTCTTGGGAATAACCCATCGAGCATGTCATAGATTTCACGCTCTGAATCCTTCCGCTCTCTGGCGTCGGGGTAGAAGCCTCCCCAGCCAATCTCAATCTCTGTATCGAACTCTGGAACATCAGGCGCTTTCTGCAAGGACAACCCTCGCTTTTCTCTAGCCCGTTTGCGTAGGAAGAACCGATAGTCCGACCCATGCCTCATTATATGACCATTCATTGGCGAATTTGGATTACCACCATAATTTGTGATGTGTTCAAACACCTGATTTGTATAGATACAAACGCCATCTCCTGCTCTTGTAATGTGTCTAAGTGTCCTCATCACTTGAGCCAGTTCTTTCTCCATAACGCTCCGATGACAAAGCGTGGCATATTCTACCTGAAATAGACCACCTAGACTATCAATCACAACGACACGTGTACCTGTCTGTGCCATTACTTCAGGTAACGTTTTCAGAATATCCTGTAGGTGTTCGCGATTCACAACTTCCTGAACAGCAATATTGTTCAGTGCGGTATCGCCATCCACTCCGTATCTCAGTGCTGCTGCTCGTACTGACAGAGAACGAAAGGACAACCCTGTCATCAACCATAGTACATTACTCTCAAGTCCTCCCTGCTCTGGAGGAAGTTGAGCTCGTACAGCGAGCTGGATCATGAGATGACTCTTCCCTCCTCGCGAAGGGCCGTACACTTCCACCAGTGAGCCAGTGGGAATCCCACCACGGAGCTTCCTATCAACCACCTCAACACCAGTTGTCAATTTGTAATCTGAACTCCGAGATGACTCTAATTCAAGCCCACTCTGGAACTCATAACCAAGTAGCTCCCGTGCATTGGTGACAATCTTATGACAGGTTGCTTCACCAAGCTTTGTACCCCAAGATAGTTCCGAATATGACTGACGGGCTAGATACTCAGCATTTACAATATTGTGTTCCCTGAGCCTCTTTGCCGCAACAGGCCCGATGCCTGGAACCATCTCTAGGGGAGTCCCTTCACTTTCCACGGCGGCCAACTCCTTTCGTGAGATTGCTCAGTCCCCCGATTATGATACGCTCAGTACAATGAGTCACTCCACCAACAAGTCCAAAGACAACAGCTAAAGCAACAATACCGAAGATGTTTGTAAGGGAAACATGAAGGGAAAATACGAATGCAGTTAGAAGAAGCATATTGATCTTCATCAGATTCAATTCGAGCACCCTTCTCTGCCCTACCTCAAAGTAATCCCACTTGAAGGGGAATAAAAGAAAGGCTACAAACAGTGGACAGAATACAATGTAGGCCACTAACAGCATTGGGATTCCTTCTATGATGAAATTCAAAATATCACGTTCAACGAAGAACTGTAACGAACTAATATGGCTCCAGCCCATACCGCCAATTATGAACATCACAATCATCAACTGACTAGGTGCTTGACGAAGCCAACCAGTAAAGAAACCTACTGCTTCATCCACAGCGTCTATTTCCTGATACTTTATTGTACTCTTTGTATTCTGATCGACCAACGGTTGCGGTCTACCAAACTTCTTCCATGTTTTGACTAATTCTGCTATTACCATTATAACCAACTCTCCAATGTGCCCTGTGTTTTTCCAAATTTCCTACAGATTCCTGCAAACTCCTGCGACTGGTCAGCAGAGATGGACCCAGTTTCTCATCACAGGACAAAATAATGGGGAACAAAGAATTACTTAGAATGTTGGACGGAGGTAGAAGTCCACCATGAGGAGTCTGTTGGAAAGAAAAATATGGAATTGTTCTTTGAGTTGCCAAAATAACCCTCTGGCTGTTCAATCTGATGAAATGAAGCGCTCATGGTTGATTTCTGACTTTGTAAAAGCCTCATTTTGCAGTTTTTGGAGTGTATATTCCAAGCCTACCATTCCCACTATTCCTCATTGTTGGATTATCACTCGCAAAATATACCACAAAGGATCCAATATCATTGATTGAAAAAGAGTCGAGTACCTATTGATTTGAGGATGTTAGCAATGATGCATATTCGACTAAATGCTTCTGTACTTGTCCTTCAGAGAAGTAATTTATTCAAGGTCAATATATGGACTGTTGAGGAATAATGTCAGATTGCACTTGACTCATTTTTAGAAAAACTCATATCAAACCATATTCAAGAATTATTGTCTTGGAGGGATTGCTGTAAATGAATAATAGTTTCATTAAGGATTATGTAGAAATACCATCATTTTCTCAACGAGATCTGTTCATAATCATTGTAGTAGGGATAGTTTCAGCATCCTTGGGACTTTTACTTGCAGTTCCTTCGAATCATATCTTTGATCTCACTCCTCTCCTCAACGCTGTAAATATTGTGGGCATGACTTTCGCTACAGGTCTGTTTTCGTTTTTGACTGCGGGTCTTCTCTTCAGTAGTCAAGCATCACGGTCCTATCTCCTGAGGAGAATCAATGAGGTTGGAGCAAAGCGAGCTTATTTGATTCGTACTCTTCATACTTTTCTTGTCACTAGCTTATTTACTATCATAATTACAATCATTGCATTCCTACAACCCCTCATTCTTGGCACTTTCATCTATTACCCTGCAGGTATCGATTATTTTGCATTCCTGCCATTAGTTCTAGGTGCTTCATTGGTAGTTTCTATTTGTTTGACTTCTATCGCTTCATCTTTGGCTGTCATTACAGATGATTGGCGATTATGCACGGTGCTTGGCAGTGTATCAACTATTGTGATTGCATTTATTGCAGGTTGGAATATCAGTCCAAGTGCATTCAATTATTCACTCACTCGGAATCTGACTCTTCTAAGTCCCCATAACATCGTTAGAGCTTTGACAATTCAGTTGAGTGGTTACCAATTCGAGTCTGCAAACGATATGGTGGACTACGTGGGATTCGTAGTTTCAATAGAAGGTATTGTAGGTGCCCTCCTGATACTCGGCGCGATATCAATTGTACTTCTTTTCATAGGGCAGAAAGTTCTATCTAAGACTTCTACTCGCTGGACCGTCTTAGAGGGCATGATACCAGATCATAAAATATGGGCGTCATCTCACTCTGCTGAGAAACTTCAGGAGATTACTCGTATTAGACGTGGTCTGAAACTTCAAAGAGGTTTAACAATAACGATTGTTTGTGTTCTTATTGTTTCGATGCTTGGTGGGGTATCGGTATATACTACTCAAATTCAGAGTAGCACGACAATTATTCACTATGTAAGTCCTGTGGATGGAGAACGAGTCCCAGTAGGATCTTGGATAATATTTGATGTTGATGTTCGCCCTCCATATCCCGACCTCTTCAATCTGTTGCGTTTCTTCTGTGGTATTGAGAATTGGGGTAATGCTTCCGATACCTTGAGTTTCTACTATGGCATTCTTAATATGTCCTCTACTGACTTTGATTTACTTGAAGAATCGAGTCGGCTTGATTTGCTTTTCAGTCGAGAGAACCGAACTGATACAGGTGGTTCAGGGTTTGGAGTAGGGAAGAATCTAGAAGAATCCTATGGCCCATATGTCTGTGTATTGAAGATAGTATCAGTTGCAGACCCCACAGAAAATAGCTATATTGAAGCTGAATTACTTATCATCCAAGCAGCGCACTGACGAATGGATATTGTTTACCAATTAGATATATCGGGAGTAAAAGAGTGAATTCTGAACAATCTACATCTCGTTTCATATTGAGATATTCGTTAGCAGCTTATGAAGCAACACTATTGACCTTGTTTGTAATCCTCTCTAATTTTCACGGTTCAGAAGTATGAATGTCCTTTTCTTCAGGCCAACTAGTGGGACCCTTGGGAACAGGTACTAACTAAAGTATCAGTAATCCAACGATGAAGAGTATTAGAAGTGGGATACCAAATAGCAACGCAGGAAGTTCAACGAGAACTCCAGTTATTATCACATACCTACGTGAGGTCATGCTCCGATAATACCTGTACACCATTGTAGGGTAGCCTAATCGTAGTAAGGTGAGGGGGATAGCGATAAAGAGGAAGGATGTATTGAATGAGTAACCCGCAAGTGTGATGCCTATTGTGTTCAACCACATGGCTATAACATAGAGGAATTGTGTCCCCACTGCGTCAGTCAAGATACTGATAGCTTCTGGACTCAAGATAGCTAAGATTACTAATATGATAACTCCAAGCTGAGGTTTTCTGGTTTGCCCCTTCTCTATTTCTGGGAAACCAATCTTGTACACCCACACACCGATAGCAACTATGCATACAACTATGAGGATGATGATACCCCCGAAGATTGTCACCTGAAATGGATCCGGTGTATATACTGTTATACCTGCATTCTGCATTACAAAATCCCCCAGACTATCTGAGAATCACAACCCGGATATAGGATAGGCAAGTAGAACTGAATTCAATAATATTAGAAGAAACTTCCTTAAATTTTTGTCCAAGATTCATTCTTCTCTTGCAAATCCGCCAAAGTTCAACACTTGATGATGAACCCTCGGTGAAAGGGATAGATCATATTCTTAATAGTAAATCTTGCATATTTTCTTACATTTTGCGTCAGTAGTTATTTAGGATTCTGTGTGATTCAAATCTTTCTCTATGTCTTTGATACAATAGTACTGTTTAAGACACAAGTATAGTGCTCAACAGTAATCATGGTTGAATCTACTGCATTACTTGTCCAGCGAAGAAAATACAGAGACCCTGATTTACTGGAAGAGTTTGCTGCACTTGCTACTACTGCTGACTACGAAATCATCGGTACGTTTGATATAGTTAGTCCGCCGTCTTCCAAATTTGGTATTCGCAGTGGCAAGGCTGAGGAGATTAAGACTTGGATTGAGGTCAACAAACCTGATTTTGTATTGTTCTCTCCTGGGTTAAAATCGAGCCAAATTTTTCGGCTCATGGAGCTATGGGAAACAGAGGTTCGGGACAGATCTCAGGTCATTCTAGAAATATTCGCCAAGCATGCTCACACGCAGCAAGCAAAACTACAGATTGAACAAGCCCGACTCAAATACGAATTACCTTTTGAAAGACATCAGATTCGGATGAGGCTAGCGAAAGAGCATACTGGAGACCGACCAGTAGCAGAACAGGTCGGAGCTGGAGAAGACCTGCTAAATATGAAGATAAAGGAGCAACGTAGAAGGTTAGCCGCAATAGCTCAAAAGATTGAGAAGATCTCTGAATCACAAGCACTCAAAAAGAAGAAACGTGTAAAAGAGGGATTCATCGAGATAGCGCTAGCTGGTTATACAAATGCTGGGAAGAGTACCCTCCATCATGCACTAACAGATTCTGGTGTGGAGATTGCAGACAAACTCTTTACCACACTCGCTACAAAGGCAGCTGAGCTTGATTTGCCTGGCCGTCAGATTGTTATTTCTGACTCTGTAGGTTTCATCAGTAGCCTCCCCAAGGCATTGTTGCAAGCTTTCAACACGACCCTGATGGAAGTAGCCGATGCTGATGTGATCATTCTTGTTGTTGATGCATCTGACACAGTTGACGAGATGAATCGAAAAGTCGATACCTGTCTCGACACCTTCAATGAAATTGGTGCTAATGGAATTCCGATAATTTCTGCACTCAACAAAATCGATCTTGTCGATGAAACCGCAATACAAGAACGAATAGAGTTTCTTAGAGAAATATCAGCTAAGATTGTTCCCATCTCTGCACAAACACATGAGAATCTTGATGGGCTTATAGAGGCATTAGAGCAGATACTTCCTCAACTAATTCTATATTCGATTACCCTACCATATGGCGACGATGGCATGTCTATTCTTTCAAGACTACACGAAGATGCTATCATTGAATCTGAAACCTACAGTGAGGATAGTATCATCATAACTGCCCGACTTAATTATGAGGTGTTTCAGACCCTCGAACGTGAATTGAATCCTGGACGTATCGTCAAGGTACCTCCTGAGTGAATCAATCTATCTCTTCTATTCCAGCAAAAGCAAATTAAGGAGTGGTTCCTTTTCCGATGCATACACGAACTTGGAGTTTTGCAATCTGTTCGATACTCGATTAAAACAAGCATTGGACGCTGGTAAATTCGCAATTACTGGTGAGATTGGTCCCCCAAGAGGTGCAGATACCAATATAGTCATTGAACATACCATGTTGATTGCAGATTATTGTGATGCTATCAATATCACTGACAATGTTCGTGGTATTCCCACTATGAGTAGTACCGCATGTGCACGTTTAGTCCTAGATGCTGGTGGTGAACCAATTATGCAGTTAGCCACCCGGGACAGAAATAGAATTTCAATAGAGAGTGAACTCTATGGTGCATTTGCATTAGGAATTCGGAATGTTCTATTTATCACAGGTGATCGAACTATTATGGGTCCACATCCTGATGCAAAAATGGTTTTTGATATTGATTCAATTCAAGCACTTGAACTTTCAAGTCATCTAATGCGAGGAACTCATTTTGATGGAGAAGAAATTGAAGGAACTCCCCAATTCTTTATGGGTTCAACTTTCAATCCTTATGCTGAATCAATTGAAACAGAAGTTCTCAGAACAGAAAAGAAGAAAGATGCAGGGGCACAATTCTTTCAGACACAGGCTATCTTTGACATAGAAAGGTTAGAAACTTTCATGGACTTGGCAAGTGGTTTGAAGTTGAAGATCCTAGCAGGTATTATTCCGCTCAGGGGACCAAAGAATGCTCGTTTCATGAACAAGAATATTCCTGGAATTAAAATCCCTGAGGAATATATCAAACGCCTTGAAGCCGCTGGCAAAGGTCTTAAGGATGATGCGGAGCGAGACGCCTTGCGAGAAGAAGGACTTGTCATAGCTTCGGAAATCATCAAGTCGATTCGTAAAATCAAAGGAATCAGCGGTCTACACTTGATGGGAATCGGAAAGAAGGAGAATATTCCTGAACTCGTTAATCGGGCTGGTCTTTCTCAAAGACCCAAAATGGAGTGAACTATAGTGTTTGTGTTCAAAAAGGAACAGCAGTCATACGATTTTGGTGGAGTCACAATAGGTGGGCATCCTGGTGAGAATCCAACCGTTCTAATTGGAGGTCTTTTTTTCAAAGGTCAACCTATTGTTGAGGATACTAGAGAGGGATCCTTTGACAAAGCCCTTGCTCTGGAATGGGTCAATACTGCAACATCTATGGTTGAGAAGACAGGACTCCCTCTTATGATTCAGGCTTTTGGGAGAACCCCCACTGCAATGGAAAATCATCTTTCATGGCTTTCAGAACACTTTGACGGACCGATTATGTTCGAATCCACAAACTCCAAAGCGAGAATACGAGCTATTGAATTCTGTGATGAAACCGGACTAAACACTCGAGCAATCTACAACTCTATCAACCTCTCAATGAAAGATGAAGAAAAAAAGGGGTTGAAGAACAGCTCTCTGAACATGGCAGTTGTACTCGGATGGTCTCCTCGTGCTACATCTCTCCCTCAGAGAATGGAAACAATAACAGATATGGTCAAACTTTCCAAAGAACTTGAAATTGAGAAAATTCTAGTTGACCCTGCTACAATGCCTGTGGGTGCGGGATATGGTCTAGAACATCGTACCATACTCGCTGTGAAATCAGAACTGGGCCTGCCCACTTGCTTAGGACCTCACAATGCTCCATCTGCTTGGAGGTTCATTAAAGAACCCGGATTTGATGATGAAGTCACTCACATGGCCACTATTGTTGCATCCACGGTAGCATCACAGGTCCTTGCTACTGATTCGATAATGTATGGTTCCATGAAAAGGACCAAAGAAGTATTTGCAGCAGTTGCACTCATATCAAATGCGATGGCAACTGCAATTGCGGAAGCTAACAACGTGTTGGGTATAGATCGGGATATCTTTGATCCCCCAACATTCGAGTAGGAGGTCATTTCAATGAGTACGAATAATGAATGGCCGCCAGTTCCAGGCGATTTCGTTGTCAGAGACCCTGAACATTGTGTTGCAATTTGTACTCTTGGAAAGCAGCTTGAGATTGCTGGTGAGTGTGCTATCATAGGAACCTGTAAGACTGAGAATATCGGTATTGAACGCGTCATCATTAATGTGATATCAAATCCGAATATTCGCTTCCTACTGCTTACTGGTCCGGAAGTTCCAGGCCATCTGACAGGTCGCTCTCTTCGTGCACTTCATGAGAACGGAGTAGATACTAAGACAAGAAAGATCATTGATGCCGAAGGAGCTATTCCGTATATCGAAAATGTTCCATTGGAAGGAATTGAGAGATTTCGTGAACAGGTTGAGTTAGTTGAGATGATCAATACACTCAATCCACAGAAGATTGAGGAAACATGCAAAAAAATTGCTGAAAGAAATCCTGGCCCATTCTCTGAAGGCGCAATGTGGATTCAATTCCAGTCATCACCCCGTAAATCTAGTCGACCGAAAATTACATCGGACACTATTCTTCTACCTGAATTTGGAGCAGTTTTCGATTATTCATCATCACTGGTTACAAAACAGGAAACACATTCAATCATTACTGAGCATCCCTCTCCTATCATTGTAGAAGTACGAGAGAGTGATTCAGGAACACTTCTAGTTGTAAAGGAGGGTTAACATACATTGTTCGTATTTGAGAAAGAGCAGATCATCTACAATATCGGTGGAGTGAAAATAGGTGGTAGTTTTGGAGAAACCCCAACAGTTCTTGCTGGCACTATTTTCTATGGTGGTCACAAAATCGTTGATGACGTGAAGAAGGGGAAATTTGACAAGACAAAAGCTACGGCACTCATACAGAAACAGGATGAGATGTCTGCAATGACAGGTAATCCTGCTCTGGTTCAGATATTTGCTGAAACCTCAGAAGCGATGGTCAAGTACATTGATTTCGTAACCGATCTTACTGCCGCACCATTTCTCATTGATTCAACTAGTGCTGATGTTCGTATTGCTGGACTACGTCACGCGGAGGAGATTGGACTCCTTGACCAGGCTATTTACAATTCTGTCAACATATCTGTATCAGAAGAAGAACTTGCACAGCTCGGTGAAATTCAACACGAATGTGCGATAGTTCTGGCATTCAATCCTCAGGATTCGACAATCTCAGGACGAAGAGCAGTTCTCGAAAAAGGAGCAATGGAACTGGACAAGGGTCTCTTAGAGATATGTAAGGAAATTGGAGTAACAAAACCTCTACTTGATACTGCAGTTACTGCAATGGGTGCAGGAGCTGGTTCTGCAGCTGCGTTTACATTTGTGTCTAAAACACTCTATGGACTCCCAACCGGATCTGGTGTACACAATGCACCAGCTTCATGGCCTTGGTTGCGAAAATACAAGAAGATCAATAGAGCTGTATTTCAAACTGCAGACATTGCATCGAATCTCATCGTTCAACTGATGGGGGCTGATTTTGTGTTGTATGGTCCAATTGAGAATGCTGAACGAGCTTTTCCAGTTGTAGCAATGGGCGATACATTTACAGCAGAATCTGCGTATCTTGAGTTTGGTATTGAACCTGGACCCGATCATCCATTCCGGAAATTACTTTGATGGTGATAACTTTGCAACGCGTCTTGAGACCAAAGTCTATTGGAATCGCATCTCTACGTATGGGGAAGTTTTACACGGTTGCTTCAGTTGAGCTCGGAAATACCACTACGAAAGCCATCATTGTTACTACAAACCTAAAGACTGCTGAAATCTTTGAGATTGAAAAAGAAGTACGAATGACACGTGATGTACGGCCACCAAAAGCAGGTGAAACGATATTTGGCGAAACCGTATTTGGTGTATCCTTAACTCAAGAATCGGTTGCTGAAATGATATCCAGCATTCTAACCTCGGTTCTATCAAAATCCAAACTTGATATTGAGAGAGACCTTCATTTTGTTGTTCGCTCCACTGGTGTAACAGCTGGATTTGCAAGTCCAGAGGAAGTCGGATCGATTGTCAGGGCTCTTGCAGATGGCTGTCTTCAAGCTGGTGTTCCACCAAGAAAGATGACTGCTGCGTTAACCCCCGAACAACTCCCTCTTGGATTACGTGACTTCACTTGGTTGAAAAAGGTCTACTTCGATGGTGCGATTGCATCTTCTCTACCTCCATCAAACACAGAAATAGTAGCAAATGAGATGGAAGGTGAACTTGTCACAGCAGGTCTCAAGGGCGCAGTAAAGGGAACTGAAATCGATTTCAGAAACCCCGTGATGACCCTTGACTTCGGAACAACACTTGCAGGGCGAATCACAGATAGAGATATTCCCTATGCAAAAACAATTGGTTCCTTTGCAGGTCTAGCAGGTGCGATTCCTGATGCTATTATGCGTGGTTCAGGTTTCGCTCAAGCTGGTACAGGTTGTGTTCTCGATGTGATTCCCACCAGAACAATAGAACCTGTCGAGATCGATCCCGCTGACATATTTGAAGCCCATGACCTGATTACAGTGCAACGTGTGCCGGAATCAGTTACTCGCTATGGAACAGTACCTGTTAATCCAAAGGCAGCCAATGAATCTGGAGTTATACTGATAGGTGTTGATGCTGATCTCGCAGAGATGGAAACTTTCGGAAAAACATTCTCTGAAGACTATACCGTGGATTACTTGCATGCGCTCATTGATGGAATACAAGCTAGAGTTGTTGAGCGGCTCCTAAAAGTGGCTGAATCTGAGAATTTGATTTTCGAAGAAACTTCACTTGGCTTGACTGGGCGAGCAGTTACATCAGGCTCCAAGCCCGAACTCATCGCGTCGTACCTGAAATCGAATTCTGGAGAGCTCTGGACTGACAATCATCAACTTGTGTTTGTTGAAGATGGTCTTGCTATGGGTGCTGCAGTCGCTGCTAGGTGTATGAACTCTATGGGGACAACAAAATGTCCTATGGGTGGTAGAAAGGGTGACCGGTGCATTATGGCTGAGAGGATAAAGTTGCAAAGTAAGAAGTAAGAGCCTTTATCTTGAAATGAAATTCTCGCAATTCGGGTTTCAAATATGCAAGTGTTTCCTATTAGAACGCGAATTATAGTTCCGGAAGATAATGTAGTGGATGTCTTCTTAGAAAGTTTGAATGAACTGGGGATATCGCTATTGGATGATGATATCCTCACCATTGCTGAAACCCCCTTGGGAACAACTGAGGGACAAGTTGTGAAACTGTCTGAAGTTCATGTTTCCAAAGAGGCCAATGAATTAGCTGAGCGATATGAACTACTCCCCGAAGTTGCAGAATTGATTATCCAAGAAGCAGATGAGATCCTTGGAGGAATTCCTCGAGTTGTCCTCACAATAAAGAACAACACTCTGATGGCTAATGCTGGAGTTGATAAATCCAATATCCCTCCTGGTTATGCGTCTCTCTTACCCGCTGACTCACGTGCAAGTGCAGAATGTCTACGAAATGAAATAAAGGAAAGAACAGGAAAAACCATTGGAGTTATGGTGATAGATAGCAGAACACAACCTCTTCGACTTGGAAACATTGGAATGGCATTAGGAGTTGCAGGTTTCCGCCCTGTTGCTGATGACCGTGGTCGCCATGATCTATTCGGAAACGAGATGAGAATCACTCGCAGAGCAATCGCTGATAATCTAGCATCAGCTTGCACCGCAGTAATGGGAGAATCTGATGAATCTGTTCCAATCGCATTAATTAGAGATGCACCAGTAGAATTTGTTGACCAATCATTTGATTCATCTGAGATGTGGATGCCACCAAAGGAGTGTATGTACATGGCTATCTTTGATCAGTGGCGAAGAAACGCTTCGGATCAGTCAATGTAAATGTACACACTAGCAACTTAATTAGCAGGGTCAATATGAAATAATGATACGCGACAATCTGCATTGCTGTTGTCCATCAAAGAAAGAATGAAAAGGAACCTGGCGATGCAAAGTATACTCGGTGGAGTACTAGCAGGAGCAATTACGAACTTGACAAAGAAACGAGTCTTAATCGATGTGGCAACAGCAGGTGCATCAGGAGACATGTTCTTGTCTGCTCTTACTGATCTCATCGGAGAAGCAGATGTTCTTTTGCCCGTTGCCGCTAGTTTGTTGATATATGATCCTTCATTTAGACTTGCAATTGGTACGAAGGAACATTCGGGCAACACAGGTCGAGTCTTACAAATAACTCGTAATCCTACAATTCGTCTACAACCTAGTGCTATGATGGAAGTCCTTCTAGCAGTTGCTGAAGAAGTTGAGCTATCACCAAAGGCAAAGACCTTCGTGAAGGACACGATGACTGTTATTCTTCAGGCTGAGAGTAGAGCTCATAACAAACCAATCGATGAATTACATCTTCATGAAACAGGAAGTATAGATACTGTTCTTGATATCGTTGGTACTGCATATCTGCTAGAGCGAGCAGGTTTGTTTGAAGATACAGAGATAATTTCTACACGAGTTGCTACAGGAAGTGGAATTATCTCAACTGAGCATGGTGATCTTGAAGTCCCTGTACCTGCAGTTGCAGAAATTATTGTAGTTCATGATATGCTATTCCATAATGGTGATGCTGAAACAGAAGTACTAACTCCAACAGGTGCAGCTCTATTGGCTGTAATGGCAACAGAGTATGTTGACTCCGTAGATGATTTTGTAGCTCAGAATCAAGGTGTTGGTTTTGGAACGCGTGACCTTGGTAAAATTCCTAACATGATGAAGATTGTTGTGGGAGAAGTTGTTGTCGAAGAGAAGAAACCTGAGAAACCTCCCAAAGAAGAACCTAAGAAGAAAGAACCTAAGTCCGAACCCAAACCCGAAGAAAAACCAGTTGAAGTTACTAAACCAAAGACCGAGGAGCGAATAGGTGTGCTTGATGAGTGGAATTCAGACGAAGTAGTTGTCATTGAAACAAATGTTGATGATGTTGACGGTGAAACTCTAGGAACTCTATTCGATACTTTGCTTGAAGAAGGGCTGGCCTATGATGTAGTCATCATCCCTGCATTCGGAAAGAAAAACAGACCATGTCATGTAGTGAAGGTCATTGCTCCCAAAACTGGACTGAAGAATATAGCTGAGGTCATGATTCGCCAGCTAGGCACTATTGGTGTTCGTTATACTACTTGGGAACGACTGAAAGCTGCTCGTGAAACCATTGTCTGCTCTCTTGAGATTGACAATAAGGAATACATGGTTCGAGTGAAGGTTGCACGAACAAGAAACGGGAGTATAATCAGTATCAAACCTGAATCCGATGATATGATTCGGGTATCCCGTGAAACTGGTATTCCAGTTAGAGAACTCAAACCACGGATTGCAATGCAAGCCCATGCAGTCAATGAGTAGACAGTAGTAACTGATCAGGATCCCTATCTTTTGATGGTGTAAGGTATTGAGCGGGTATTAGGTTTTCAAAGGCTCGTTCACACAGTTCTGCATATGCCTCAGGATCGTATCTTGTGGAGTTATCAAATAGTTCTAGAGCGCGCACCCTGCGAATTGGATTATCTGAACCCGCGTCAGTCATGACGTATCTGACCTTTTGTCCTGCGTGAAGTTCCTTTCCTGCTTTGACAAGTTGCCCAGCAACAATTGCAGCTCTGGATGTGGCACGATACTCGTTGGGCTCTCTCGTTAGGGTATTGTTTAGAATGAGGTCTCGGAGGTCCACATCTTCATCATGAAGACGGTCAATGTAACTCTGACAGATTGTATAGGCGTCCGGTATACGTTCCAGAAAACCTGCTTTATCATTGGCACGTGCAAGAGCCTTGATCATTGACATCTGACAGTCTCCAACATAGAGGCAGGTATCCCGACGTCTGGTTTCGATTCCTCGTGTCTTGATGCTGCCATTCTTGTATACCCCATAGTATCGATTCAGAGGTGCAATAGTTGGATGTATACGTGATGACGGAATGACCATCCATTTGTAAACACCCTTTGGTGACATCGAAATATCAACTTCTTTGGTCACGCGTCTGCAGAACTCCTCAACATTCTCGTGACTGATATCTCCCTTCAACCAGACCGAGTCAACAATCCCATGGATCATCTCAAGGCCCATCGCCTCTCCAATATCCTGCGTCTTGAGCATGACCTCTCTGGCAAGAGCTGTGACTGCGGTATGCGCTTCAACTCTTCCAAACTTGGCATTCTTGAAACCAAGATATCCAAAACAAGAAACCAGTACTCCCTTCAGAGTATTCTGGATCAACTCGTATTTTTTCGCATCGTTTCCCTCTTCTATCAATCTCTTGAGGTCTGTTCGTCTATTGACTATCATCTCCAAGGACTTTGATACTATGCCTCTTTTTCGAGTACATAGTTTGAAGTTGAGTTCGGGAACAGGTATGCAGTGTTCCTCACCATAAGGGCAATCATTCCTAGTGCAGATAGTTTCAGGGCTGATATTTCTGGTGACCATGAGCGTAGGATACATAGACGAGAAATCGCACTCTGCAATGTTCTCATAGATATCTGGCCTTGGCTGAAGTATCAGTCCACCTCTATCTATGGCAGCCAATTCATTGATAGACTTGAGAAACTCAGGGTTCTTCTTCACCGGTGGAATCAGTATGTCCATCTTGAACGCATTATAGTACTGAACGGCAGCATTCACTGCACCAATGGTCATTCGGGAAACCCGCTGTGGTCTTCCAAGCGCGAGTCGGCAGCTCTCTGCCACTCCCTCCAATCCTATTGGTGAATAGAAGTGCATGCCCGTCTTTCCTCTGTCAATGTGGATTCTCCCGTTCAAGATGACCTGGGTTCCTGACCTGTATACGATTCGATTGTATTGCCAGAATGACTGTGGTGCTCCCTGCGTGACCCTCAGTGGTTTTCCATCACGTGAGAGAATAAGATCCATTCCATTCGCCTTGGCTCGAATACTGAGATATCTGAAGAGTTTCTCATCTCCACCTCTACTGACAATTACATCTGGGTCAATTCTATTGAGGGTCTCTTGGAACTGCCTGAGAATCTCTCCCTCGTCCTCTTCATCGATACGGATTGTATTCCCCCTGTGATAGACATCGATGTGATGTATTCTATCTTCCATAACGGGAAATATCTGGTCCGTGTCTATGAGCACTTCAAAGTCCATCTCTTCGAATTCTGGGAGGTCGTACTCTGGGTTGTCACGGTCATCAAGACATTCGATATGTACAATATCCTCGCCACGCAACTCAAACTCGACATTTCCAAAGGCAAACAGGTTCTTCGCTATGAAGAGCTGTTGCACTGCATCAATATCCGCATGAAACACTATGGCTCCTGGTAGTTTCTCTAGGTCTGCTGCTACTTCTCTCTGTGCCTCTGGCGTTGTGAGAACTTGGAGCACTGGAGTCTTTTCGTCATCATAGACGCTGACAAATTTACGTACTATCTCCGAGTCAACAATTTTCGGATGTTCGAGAACCGAACGAAGAATCTGTGAATCACTCCAGTCCCCACTTCGAATCATGTCCGTGCTGACGAATATCGAAGGATGGAATCCACGATAGGTATATCCCCGGGTCTTGCCCTCATGTTTGATCCACAAGGTCAGCGCTTCTTTCTCATAGTCGATATTCGCATCCAAGAGCCAGCCAGTCTTTCTCATCAGGGGGTGGTCTCCTCAAGTCGTTGTTCCAAGGCCTCCACCCTCTTTGCAATGTCGTCAAGATTTCCTAACATCTCAAGGATTGCCGATAGCAGGATCACTTCCGCAATACGTGGGGTCACAATCATTGTACCCGCATCAGCATACCCTCTTGCAGAGTCGAATATGCGGTCGAATCGTTCTCTCTGGGATGGTCTCAGTGTACGCCGGAACCCTTTCCAGCGTGCTTCTTCAATTTTGATACCATCTCTGAATGTTCGGACTGTACGTCCCACGTTTGCATCCTCTTGGTTGGCATGTCTGAACATCACTGTTCAGCCCTCATACAGTAACCTCGCTGATTGTGGGTTTTACTGGATAGCACCATCCGTCCAAGCGGATGCCGGCGAGGGGGACAGTCTCCCGAAAGTAAACAACCGAATTGTCGTCTATGTTCAATCGGCATAGACTCAAATACTGGATTACTCAAATAGCGCCAGTGCGTCCAGAGAGAGGATGCAAAAAATAACTCAGGTAGCAAAAGATGGTCACTGCACTATTCAAAGTTGTACTCATGGGTGACGGAAGCGTCGGGAAGACAAGTCTCCGTCGAACCTACATGGGTGAAGGTTTCAGAGCCAATTATATGATCACCATCGGTGCAGACTTCGCCGTCAAGAAAATGAAACTTGAGGGTGGGCATGATGTGTCCATACAAATTTGGGATTTAGCAGGTCAGGAGCACTTTAAGAGTGTCCGTGCTACCTTCTATAAAGGCGCTCAGGGAGCATTAGCGGTGTACTCCACAGTCGAGCGTGGCTCCTTTGACAATCTGATGAGCTGGGTGGATGAGTGCTGGACAAACGCTGGCAAGAAGATACCAATAGTTCTCATTGCAAACAAGACCGACCTTAGAGACCAGTTCAAGGACAATCCTGTGATGGCACAAACAATTGTCACAACTGAAGAGGGTCAGCAACTTGCAGCTAGTATTGCAAGTCAAGGTGTTGTTACATCGTTCCTCGAAACCAGCGCAAAGACTGGACAAAATGTTGAAGCATCCTTCTTGGAATTAGCAATCAAGATTCTTGAAGCTGGTGGATTGGCCTAGAACCTATTCGCCGTTCAAATCAACAATATCTAGATCTTTCAGAATAGTTTCAAAGAGATCACTTGCTGCAGAGTGAACTATCTCATTATTGTTAGAGTAGATGTCTATTCGTAATTTTGAGATGGTATCTCCCTTTGTTCCAACCACTGTTAGAGTGACTGCAAGATGATGTTCTGAGAAATTACTCCTTGCTATTCCTGCTATAACTCCCATGAAAGTATTCTCGCGTTCCATCTCCTCATTCTGGAAGACGTAGAGATTCTTCGCTTCCATTATATTGTGCAGAGCTCTATAGATTTCGCTAGCTCCCACACTAACAGAATGTTCTCTATTCCACTGTTTCATTTCTGATTTCATGCGTATAAAATCGTCCGTTCCCATTTCTAACGGACTGAATTGATTGTAGATTGACCTGATGAATACATTACCTGCCTTTGCAGCTAGGTCTTCTCCATTATCGTCGATAAGACGAACTGATGTGATTATTTCTCCTTCAATGTATTCGCCATCTATTTTGAACCCAAATATCAAAGATCCAGAATCACCTGGTGCTATCTCATCAATTGACTGCGTAAGTGAATCTACGGAGCTCAAACATTCACTTGGAAATGAAAGAATCGACACACTAACTTCGTGAATTGGTGCGGGGTTTTCATTCTTGATAGTTATTCCATACTCTATGCTCTCTGGTGAGGAAAAATATTCATTGATGACCAGGACCGTGTCTGTTGTTCGAAGCGGTGGTCCCTCAGATTCTAGAAGAATATCAGCAGGATTTTCTTTCGAGATTGGAACATAGGTGCCTTCCTTAGGTTCCTCTCCGTATTCGTCGAGCCATCCAAGTGCAAAAGCTACGGTTTCTCTAACAGTTTCAGTATTATCTCCTGCATATTTCTCCAGAATAGGGATTGCATCAAGTCTTTGTGTATATGCCAGCATTCCTGCTGCAGCTGTTCGTACTTGATGACTATCATCATTTAGTGCAATATCAAGGTTCTCAAATCCATCTGCTCCCCATTCACCTAACTTACAAACTGCGAGAAGTCGAGTATCTTTATCACCGGTGAGTGCAGCATCCTTGGTTGCTTGGATACTTGTGATTTGTTCCAGCATCTTCGTAATTTTGTCGTCAGAAGGTTTCGCGACTTGCCTTACAGCTTTTTTAAGTCGACGAAGTGAATCTCCACCACCCATTGCTCGTGACAAGTTTCTATCAGTCTTCTTGGACAAAGGTCACCCTCATGAAGGCCCCCCGTTTTGATACATTTAATCATTGTTCTGATGCTGAGGATTCTGATGAAGAGGTGTAACGTTCCTATTCATACCGTACTCGCAACACTTTTACGCATTACAAAGTTCGCCTCATTACGAATCAGTCCTGTGAGTGAATTCCATGGAAAACCAAGATCATAATATCTTCTTGAAACCAACTATCCTCAAGCCACAGGCTGAACAGAGCGCAGATATAACACGAAGATTCGCTATGAATCGTGTTGGGCGCATGTTTGCCGCTGCACTTCAAGATAGGAGCATTCGTCTCTATGCTGCTGAAAATGGGGATGAGATGCAGCGTATGCAAGACGAATTTCTAAGCACATCTCTTGCATTTAGTCCAAAAGGCGATATTGTTGCTTCAGGTACTGTTGACCGTATGGTGAAACTTTGGGATATTCGGTCTGGTGAGTGTGTTGGCACACTTGAAGGGCATACCTATCCAGTTCTCTCATTATCATTCTCTCCTGATGGCGATAAGCTTGTTTCTGGAAGTGGTGATACAACTCTCATCACTTGGAACCTTGATAGTCAATCCAAGATACATCAGATGAAGGGGCATGGATTCTATGTAGTAACTGTTGACTGGGACCCTAATGGAAATAGAATCGTTTCAGGTTCAGTTGACGCAAATATCTGCGAATGGGATTCTAACAATGGTGATTTGCTAGGGCGTCATGATGATCACCGAGCGGCAGTGAGAGAAGTTCGCTTCACACCTGATGGGTCTAGACTGATTTCGGGTTCCTCGGATCTGAGCATGTTGGTATGGGATTCCACTTTCAAACCAATGAAGCTTGATAGGATTTTACTAGGGCATGAGAGTGAAGTACGGGCGATAGGCTTTAGCCATGATGGAAAATACCTTTCTTCAGGTTCAGGCGACAAGGATCTATTCCTTTGGGATATGGAAACATATCAGGTTACCGGGAAAGCTTTTACTATGGGTGAGATTGATGGCATTAATTGGTATCCTAATCAAAATTCATTCATTACTGCTGACGGTACAGGAGCTATTATTCGTTGGGATGTTGAAGACATGGGATCAATGTTAGCACCATTCCAAAAATTACTTGCTGAGATTGAGGCTGCTAATGATCCAAATCGACGGGAAGAATTCATTCAGAAGTTTAATGGAGTTTGTGATCAATATGATTCCGAAACCCTTCAGACGAAGAATATGTTCTATGTTGTCTGGCAATGCAAACGTGCCTTAGGATTACTCAAGGGCAACGTCAAAAAATAACACAACTAGAATGATGGTTCCTTGGGAGCAGATTTTGATTCCTCAATCATTTTCTTACAGAGCTCGATATAGGCATCTTCCACGTTCTCTCCAGTTAATGCACTGGATTCCACATAGATGAAGCCATTCTGTTTTGCATAAGCTTCGCCATCTTCTTTGGTGACTGCTCTACTTTCAACCAGATCTATCTTGTTTGCGACAACAATGAGAGGAATATCTCTTCCTGCGTTTGTGAAAGTTTCTTCTTTCCATCTATCCATATTGAGAAATGTTCTGCGTCGAGTTACATCATAGAGCAGGAGACCTCCCCTAGCACCTCGATAGAATCCCTGGCGGACAAACTCGAAACGTGGTTGCCCAGCTAAATCCCAACATTGCAGCGTGACATGAGCATCGATGTCTTGGATATCCATGCGTTTTACGGCGAAGTCTGCACCGATGGTCCGTTTGTAATCTGAATCAAAGGAGTCCTGAGTGAACCTTGTTGTCATCGCCGTCTTTCCTACTGCGCCGTCTCCTAACATCACGACTTTGAAACGGAATTCTGCAGTCATATGGATAACTCCTAATCATTTGCAAGGGTATACGCCCATTTAAATCTCTACTGTGAATGAAGACAGCTTCATATGATTTAATAGGGAAACGCGCAAATTGACAATTAGTCCTTAGTTTGATGGTGCATCTTCATGGAACGACCTGACTATCGTGAACTCCCAAAGATATTAGAACGAATGAACAAAGAGGGTGGATACTCCGCTTCAGTTCTTGCTAGAGGACACGGACTCCTAGTTGCATCTGCAACATCCCCTACAACAAATCAAGACGTTGTGGCTGCTATGTGTGGCATGATTGCTGATGTGGCTGAACGAGTTAGAAAGGAACTTGCACTTGGAGATGTTCGTGATATCAGCCTGCGATGTTCTATGGGAAAGGCTGTATTCAAGAGAGTTGGTGCACGCGGCGATGATGTACTCATTATCGGTGCCATCATGCCCAAGAACGTTCGTTATCATTCACGCGCAATTGGCAAGGCAACAACAGGTATTCGAAAACTCATGGGATACAAGTAGCATTTTCAGTGTGATACACGTCTTCAAAACATTCAAGTGACTACTTTTGCAACAGACATTACCACTAGTCAACCCTAGGAGAGCGCAACTTGAATAACGAGCAGGATGTAGTTCCAGTAGAGGAAGAAGATGACCGGATAGAAGTTGTCCTCTTCAAATCTGATACATGCGCTTTTTGTCCAAGGGCTGAAGAAGTGGTTCGAGAAACAATTGACGACTTTGGACCCGGCATCTTCAAACTGAACATCATCAATGTGAGCGAAAATCCAGAGCTTGCAGAAAAGTATGGTATCTTTGCCTTACCCACTGTAATGATATCTGGAGTATCAATCACTGGAATCCCTGAACCTGAGATGTTGATGAAGATGATACTTGGTGTTAAAGTCATGTCAAAGAAGAAGAGTGAGTCCAAATGAGTGACTATGATATTGATAGAGTAAAGACAGGTATTCCTGGTCTTGATGAGCTGATAGAGGGAGGTTTCCCACGTGGGGACACCATTCTCATAGCTGGAAAGGCTGGAACTGGCAAGAGTATTCTTGCAACGCAGTTCATCTACAAGGGTGCCATTGAATATGATGAACCTGGTGTGTTCGTTACACTGGAAGAACCTCCCCACCTAATTAAACGGAACATGCTTCGTTTTGGGATGGATTTGGAGGCTCTCGTCAAAGAAGGCAAGATTTCCATTGTTGATCTTTCTCCATCCAAGGAAATAACCCCGGTAACAATTGGTGAATATCCAAGTTTCGATCTCTCGGGGTTGCAGGCAATTATCATGAATCACATCAAGAAGGTAGGGGCTAAGCGAGTTGTATTAGACACTCTATCAATCATGGCATACAAGTTCAGAAGCCGTGATATTCTTCGTGAAGAGTTCTTTAAACTCACTGCTATGATAACAAGGACTGGATGTACACTCCTTCTCACAAGTGAGATTCCCGCCAATGCTCAGAGCTTGGGTGTTTTTGATATCGAAGCGTTTTTGGCTTCGGGTGTTATTGTACTATATAACGAGAAAATCTCAGACACATCACGATCTCGTTCAATAGAAGTCCTCAAATTGAGAGGTTCAAAGCACAGTTCAAGAATTCACTCCATGAGGATTACAGACGAAGGTATAAGAGTGTGGCCGGGTGAAATAAGCCCAGGACATTGATTACCAGGAAGTGAACAAGACGGACAGTTCAGGTGGAACCGCCCCAAATCCTGCAAGGGCAAGTCCTATGATCAGCGACCTAGTCAAATTTGGTCAGTTGACACAGGTATCCTACATGTTAGTAGGTCCTCTTGGTTCAGGGAAGACTACCTATGCTGAGGCGTTTCTTGCTGAAGGTATAGCTCAGGGATTTCCCGCTGTTTTTGTAACAACAGATGTTTCTCCTAGAGTGATTCGAAATGATATGAGTCGACATGGATGGACAATTGAAATTCAAGAAGCCTCAGGTCAGTTCGTCTTTATTGATGGATATTCTGAGCGCATGGGTGCACCAAAAACTGGATCTGCCCGATCATTGATCAAAGTCGATGATATCAGTGAGTTGGGAATAGTTCTATCAGAAGTTTTGGAAGAGCTTGTTGTAGCTCGAGTTGTTATTGATAGTCTTTCAACATTGATTCTTCATTCGAATGAACTAACAATGCCAAGGGCAGTGCAACGTCTTAGTGGGAGAGTCACACAGAGCTCACACAGCATCATGTATATTCTTGAAGATGGAGTTCATGATGAAAAGACATACGCAACCTTTTCGTATCTGGCTGATGCAGTACTACGATTTCGTATCACTGATAGTGGAAATCTCCCAAAGCATGAAGTTCGAATGGAACGAATGCGTGGAACAGAAACTTCTCGGGAATGGCATGATTTTGTAATTGAACGATAGTTTTCTGTGAAACCTTTAAAGCGATACGTGTGGTTTTTTCATTAGTACGGAGCGAGAAAATGTGGAGTCCATACTTCAAGCAACATTGAGAGATATCTTGATTGCAAGTCTCTCGCTTGATGATGGATTATCTAAAGTTCAAGGAATCTCTTTTCGGAACCAGGACGATGCTGATGTACTATTTGATATTGCTCGAGCACTTGAAGAGATAATTCTCCGTCGTCCTGGACTTGCCAATGCAAAGTTAACAGAGTTAGTTGTAAGAATGTCATTCAATGAGAACCGAGTACTTCCAGAGATGCTTATTCTCCTTGATACTCGTTACACGAACAGTCACAGAAGAGCTGAATGTGAAATTCTACCTGACCTCGAAGCACTTCCACGCCTGATTGACATTCTTGGTGAACTTTCTCAAGCAATTACATCAACGATTCGCTTGAATCTCCGTCCAGTTCTTCCTTTCTTGAGCGACGAAGTCCTAATGACATTGAATGCCATCTATGATCGTCGTCATGATGCCACTATTTCGCTGGCTCTGCACGAGGTTCATTATCTTGCATGGATATTAGTCGAAGCTGGATTCTTTGAAGGTTCTGAATTACTTCTGAACCGATTGATAGAGATATCTGGTGAAATTAGCGATGACGAGCTCACCTATGTGGTCACATTTGATTATGCATGTGTTCTAACAGAATTGAAAATGTTTGATGAGTCTAGGGATATTCTGAATGATTTGGAAAAGTATGCAAGACGAAGTAAAGATTCTCTCAAGCTTGCTGAAATCACACTTCAACAAGGAGTAAACGAAACCCGTGATGATTCAGTTGATTTCGATGTAGCTCGAAAGCTTGGAGATAAAGCGGCAGAATTTTATGATATTGCTCTAAAAGCTGGTTCAGTTAGTCGTGATGAAGTTGGTCTAGCACATTTAGTGATTGGTTCAAGTATTCTTGCCAATGGTTGGAGAGAGGGTGTTTCTAATGCTGTTGAAAGATTGGAACTTGGTCTAAGAATCTATGACAGTATTGAGAACAAGACCCCCAATCAGATGCTTCATGTTTTTCGAACATTAACTGGGCTTGGGTTTGCTCATGGACTAATGGGTGACCATGAAAATATGGGCAAAGCAATTGAACACTTATCCAATGCAAGGGAAATCATAGAGCAGTACAAAGACTCTTTCTCTGGTTACGAGATTGAACTATCGAGAGTTGAGAATGCTATAGGTTGGCTATGTCTCTCAACTGAATCAGATGAATTCTGGGAGATGGGCATCCAATCCTTCAAACGTGCTGAAGAAATTCGAACAAAGTTATTGACTAGTGGACAAATTACCGACATAGAAATATTGGGAACACGAATGGGACTCGCATTTTCAACAATGCGCTCTGCAGAACGAACTGATGCTGACGACCCTCAAGATCCTATCCGAGAAATCATAGCTCAATACATACCACTATTTCCAACAGATCCCCGAGCCTACGAAGAAATAGCGATCTCAACCTTTGACCTTGTTTGGCTTCTTACGCGTCATGGAGGTCACCTACCATCACGACTTCGTCGTCTACTGGATGATGTTGACCGAATGCTTGAAGATGCTGAAACAGATTCAATATTCATTCAAGGTGTATCTCTAATCTTTCCGTACTTGGAAAATTCGTGGAATACCCTTCTTGAACGTTCAAAGCGAATGAGCAATAATCCCGGTCATCTATCCGATGTATCCAAAATTGTCGCAGCACTAGCTGTTTCCAAAATGAATCTTGATGCATTGAATCTCGAACTCGGTGCTAGAGTTAAACCAGCTGTAGATGATGAAGTGCTACGTGTTGACGCTCTACTTGCACAGTATTGGTTGGGTCAAACTTACCTCGTTCAGACTATCAGAGCCTTCTATGATAACAAGGACTATTCTGAACTGGCTTCTGGATTGTACGCAGCTGCACTAGCGTTCAATGATGTACTTGAAGTTGAATCTGACTTTGGAGAATCTGTTGAATTCATCAAAGCAACCTCTGCATCAATGGCGCAGATGTTACGTAAATTCTCTTTGACCTTGGAGAATCAATATGCTGCATATATCGACCGATCCGAGTTCTCTGGAACAGTATCCAATATAGACGACTCTCAATATTCATTCATTCTTACAGAAGACTGGCTAGGTCTCGTCAAAATTGCAAATTCATACTTGCAGATGGTCGAACAATCTGAGATAGTAGAAGCACAACCATACTTGAATGCTGTATTCTCAAATATCAATCGAGCATTGAGGATGATGGATGCAGTATCTCTTATTGATAGACGAGTTTTGGCACTTCTTGGTGCTGAAATGAATCGCCGCTACTATTTGAGAATGTGATTTTTCTATCAATCAAATCTGATATTTTGATTACTTGGGCTACGAAATCCCCCTGCACGAGCTCCCCAAGTAGCCCACCCCGAAGTGGAGGTTCGAATCTCATTTGCAAGGCCAAAGGATTCTCTAACTGGGATTTCTGCATCAATTCTGAAAAGACTTCTTTCCGAGTTAATCTCAAGAACTTGCCCTTTTCGTTTTGCTAATATTGAAGATAATGTTCCAACGTGTTCTTCGGGAGCACTGATTTCCAATTTGATCCAAGGCTCTAACAAAGTGGGATTTCCGCTCATTACACTCTTTCTGATTGCATCAAGAAGTGGTTGAGTTATCTCCCTCCAAGAGGTTTCAGGGGCGGTGTACTTCAATTGGGCTTTCTCAATAACGATCCATATTTTTCGCATTTTCTCTCCATTGACTGGTCCGTTCTTGATCATGGTTCGGAATGCTTCTCTAATCCATTCCACCTCTTCTCCATATGGATTGATTTTCCCAGATGCATCTATGATCCAGCAATTCGCGATGGGGTCCTTATCGATAACAGTACCTAATTCCTCGGGAGGATTCTCACTCGTCGGCATTAATACCTTCACTGAGAAACTACTGACATCTTCAGCATCGAAGTACATGTTTCTCCATTAGTTGTGATCTGTTCTCGCAGAAGAACCATGGGTCTCCCCAGAGTCACAACAATCCCGATTCGAGTTAATTTCTCTACAGTAATCTCAACATGAAGTTCGCCTGCACCCGAAAGAAGCATCTCACCTGTTTCTGGATTCACTTCGAACTCAAGTGCTGGATCTGACTTAACATAATCCGCAATAGGCTCTGGGATATTTGCCAGTTCTGACAGGTTCTTTGGTTCAACTGTGTACGTCACGACTGGTTCCATAGGATATTGTAATCCCGTCATCGGAACTATATCCTTAGCTTTCGCACTAACGAGTGTGTCTCCAACAGCTATGTCTTTGATTCCAGTAATGAAAGCAAGATTTCCAGCAGGTATTGCAGGAAGGTCAACTCTTGTCTTTGACATTGAGATACCAATCTGAAGCGACTTCACTTCTTCTCCTGTTCTCAAATTGATGAGTGGCTTTGCTCTTTCCATTGACCCTGAGAATACTCGTACTGCTGAAACTGTTGAGGCGTGTCTATCTGGTTGGACATCGCCCACAAGACAGATACAAGGTCCTTTAGAATCACAAGCAACAAGAGACCTCCCTTCCTTGGATTCAATATCACCTTCCCAAATTGATGGGATTCTGTATTCTTGTGCTATAATTGGATTCGGAATGATTCTAACAGCTGAATCAAGAATCACCCTTGAAACAGGGTATGTGTTCATCAGGTCTTTTCGCTTCTCATCTCTATAGTATACTTCTTCGATTTCTTCGAGAATCTCAACGAATGCAGTTACTAGGTCTCCTGAGTCTTCACTTCCACCAGTTCTTTGCTTCAGAGTTTCAATGTCAATTCCCCACTTATCCAGAGCTGAACCAACACTAAGCGACCCTTTGTTGAAAGAGACCTCCCATTCTTCCAGCAGATCATCATCAAGATATTTTCCAAGCATTGCGTTAAATTCTCGAACTACTCTATTGATTTCCTCTGCTGTCTTACGACCGCTTAGTTTTCTCTCTCTCAGAAGTCTATCTACTTTGTTTACGAATAGCACAGGTCTCACAAGTTCATCCATTGCTTGTCTGGTTACAGTTTCAGTCTGAACCATTATTCCCTCGATAGCATCTATAACAATTATTGCACCATCAGTTAATCTCAATCCTCTAGTGACATGACTCGAAAAATCGATGTGTCCTGGAGTATCGATGAGATTGATCAGGTGTTCTTGCTCCTCAAAGGAATGCAGGATTGAAATTCCAGAAGCCTTGATTGTAATTCCTCGTTCTTGTTCAATTAGGTCGTAATCCAGAAGTCTGGCAGTACCGGCCACTTCTTTTGAGAGTAATCCCGACGCTGCGATTAGTGAATCTGTCAACGTAGTTTTCCCATGATCAATATGAGCTATAACTGTGACATTCCTTATTCTCTCTGTTTCTGTCACTAACTCTGCAGCACGTTCTTTCACGAACTTCTTGTAGATATGGGACAATGGAATTACACCTGTCTTTGAATTGCTACTTTCCTTTGGAGATGACAATCTCTTCATTGCATTTTGAGCACTGGAACTTTTTGGAGTTGTCATCACGTGATATCTCATTCTTGAGAGGTTGACCACATTTACATACGTATCCTACTAGCCTGGCTGGATTTCCAACCACGAGACCATGTGCTGGAACATCTTTCGTCACGACGGCACCACTCCCAATCATACAGTACTCACCAAGAGTAGTATTGCAGATAATGGTCGCATGAGCCCCGATTGATGCTCCTTTCTTGACCAACGTCTTGGAAACTTGAAAATCGTCACCAAATGCACGAGGATACATATCATTAGTAAAAGTCATGTGCGGTCCGCAGAAAACATCGTCTTCAATAGTTACTCCGTGGTACACTGAAACCCCATTCTGGATTTTCACATTGTTTCCTATTACAACGTCACCGTCAATGTATACATCCTTGCCGATGTTGCAAGCTTTACCTATCTTTGCAGTTCCTCTTACGTGTGCGAAATGCCAGATGCGAGTACCATCTCCAATATCTGCTCCTTCATCAACAACTGCTAACGGGTGTATGAATACCTCTGTCATGAGCTTCACTAAGGAAAATGTGCTGCTATGCTGTGTTAACTCTTACTCTTCCCACGTTTCTTCTTTGATACATTGGGCTTTGCCCATAGTGTGCCTTTGTAGGCACTAGTGTTAGGACACCCAACACATTTGTCCATTACATATCTCTTGCAGGTTTCACAGTCCATCTTACAGGGTGCTTTTGTTGTACCTGTCTGGTCTGGAGCTAGATCAAGTGGTAGGAATTGTGGAACTAATGGTGCATTACCAAACCATGTTTCTGATTTTCGAATGCCTGGCTCAGTTCTCATACTACAAGTACCTAGGATAGACTCGAGACTCCAAGTGTCTTCTGCAATCATCATTGCAAAGAGGTTGTATGTACCTGTGACTGGAGCGAACATCAATACTCTAGGACAGTTTGCATACTTTTTCTGGATTTTCTCTGCAACATCCATACTCTCTGTTTCCAATCCTAAGAACAGGACCTTTGTATCCATTGCTTCAGAATTAATTCCTGCAGAGATCTTGATGAGGTTGGATTTGACCAGTTTGTCAAGTCTTTTACTAACTGCTACATGGGACATCCCCAATGTCTTTCCAATCTCAGAAAGACTAGTTCGACCATCCTCTTGCAGTATTGAAACAAGCTTTTTGTCAGTGTTATCCATCATTAATCATACTCCTGGATTTGGACTTACAACTTGAAACCGTTAGGGGGGTTGCAAGTTAAAGGACTATATGAATATCACGGAAGAAGCTTACACCTCTTCGGCCTTGCTCCAATCGTTCTTGTAGATGTGGGCATTGACAGAAAGTGTTGTAATAGTACCCTGTTTCAGTCCAGTCTTCTCGGACACATAGGTGAGAAGGTCACCCAGTGCGTATACATTTGCAGGCCAGGCTCCATACATGTCATTGGATCGAATCATCACCGACATGTCCAGTAGACCTTCGCGAACCATGAACACAAAATGGTTCAGACAAGGGACTTCATCTACAATAGTATCTTTTCGAGGGTCCCATGTAGTTGCTATTGCTCTCCTGGAATTTGGACTTTCCTTGAGTTTTTCAATCACGTAATCAATCTGATTGACCTCATCCCCCCATGCATTAAGTCTCTCACCATAAGTATAATCAAAATCAAGCCGGTCCGGGTTCAACAGCTGAGTAGAATACTTTTCCTTGAGCACACCTTCACTGAAGGGATACTTCTTGCTGACTCTATCCACGTAGGGGTTAGCAATATGGATCATAACATTGTCGTGCCATTTGGTTTCACTACCCCGTTCATCGACACGAACCATTCCGCTATCCATAATCTTCCTAACAACTCGAATCCACCCATCTTCTGGACTCTTTGCTTTCAGATACGTAGGCATTACTCAGTATCCCTCTTGGGTTATTGCTCCCTCAAGCAGCTCCCCTATTCTAGCTTTTGCCTTGCAAGATATTCTGTCCATAGTGTCGGAATTTCGAAAATGTTCCGCGCCAAACATCATACCGATTTGTTTCATGTATTGGTAGTCCTTACTAGAAACTTGTTCAAGGAATTGCCTCTGAACTGCAAATTTCAGGTCATTAACCCTGTTAATCGAACCAATTTCTGTATGACCTTAAGTAGCACGGGGATGGTTTCACCCTGTGGACTATGAACGAAACCCACGTCCCTAGAAACGAGCTAGAGCTTCACCACAGACCGACTCCAACCGTGACAATCCTTTTATTCCAAGAACGTCAAAGTATCTTTTGCCCCTTCTCTCAGGGAGGGTGTGTTTAGTGATTCATACGCCGGGAGGACTAGCTACGAAGCCGATTCTATACTTGTTCACGCAAGACAATTGTGTGAATTGTCCAGCAGCAAAAGCTGTCGTTAACGAAGCTTTCGACGGATCAGACAGTGTTCAGGTGAAAACTGTGGATCTGCAGAAGATGGACCCAGACTTTGAGTTTCTACTACTGGAACATCAAATCTTCATTGCTAGTACGCCCTCTATTATACTTGAGAATAATGGTAACATGAAGCTACTCTATAGCGGAAAAATTCCTGATGTTGATGATATACGAAGGGAGGTCCAAGATTTCGCATGACTGACATTCGCAGCACGCTAACAGACGCAGAGGATCTTCGGATGAGAGAGAAGAAGATGCCAAAGGTCCGTACAACCAGTAGCACCATGGAAACTTTCGATGCTAACAAGATCATCGACAGTCTTATTCTAGAGGCAGGTCTTCTTCGCGTGGATGCTCAATTGGTTGCTGTTAGGGTCATGGATCGAATCGTAGCATCTGGAATCAAATTCCTCTCGGGTCCCCTCATCCGTGAGATGTGTAACAGTGTTCTTGCAGAAATGGGCTTTGAACGAGAACGAGTTCTCTATACTCGTGTGGGGATCCCGATGCACGATCTGGGTAAGCTCATTCACGATACTGGAACACACACATCCAATGCTAATCTAATGCGAAACCCTGAAACCATTGCCAAGCTCGTACATGACCAGGTGATGGAACAGCACACCTACCTGTCAATCCCACCTCACCTTGCAGATGCTCACCTTAGGGGTGATATCTACATCAAGGACCGAGAGTACTTCAGTACTCGTGATTACTGTGCAACCTGGGATATGCGACAGGTTCTCAAACTTGGTATCGCACCAGACGGTCTCGGAGGTATGCACTCTAGTGCAGCCGGTCCCGCTCAGCACCTTGCAGTAGCAATGAACCACGCAGCCATATGGCTAGCTGCAGCTCAGAGCTCCTTTGCTGGCGGCCAAGGCTATTTCTACTTCAACACATTTCTTGCTCCTTTCATGAAAGGGCTTTCCTACAAGAAGATCAAGCAATCTGCACAGCAGTTGATCTTCACACTTACTCAACAATATGTTGCCCGTGGTGGTCAAGTCATATTCAGTAGTGTCGACCTTACACCTGGCATTCCCAATATCATGAAGAATGTTCCAGCTGTCCTACCCGGCGGTAAGGAAACAGAGGTCACCTATGGCGATTATGAAGACGAAGCTCGTATGTTCTTCAATGCCTTTATGGAAGTCATGATTGAAGGTGACTCAAAGGGCAAGGGATTCGGCTTTCCAAAACCAAACATTGTCCTACGAAAGGAGTTCATGGGACCAGAGAACGACGAGTCTTGGAGGCTTGTTGCAGAACTCACTGCCAAGCACGGTTCTCCCTATTTTGAGAACTACCTGAACTGGCGTTCATCAATCGAAGCTGGTTGCAGCAGTTGCTGCTCACACCTGTGGACTGCAAGCAGTGATGAAGAATTGGAAGAGTTCCTATCAGGCAATATGGTATTTGGTGCCAGTCAGATGGTAACCCCCAACTTTGGTCGGGCTGCTTACATAGGCAGAGCAGATGAGGACAAATTCTTCGAGAAGCTCGATGCTTACGTTGAGATGTCCAAGGAAGTCATCCTCGAAAAGAAGCGACTCATGGATCGTTTGATTGCAAGTGGAAGTGTTCCGTTTTACACTCAACCCAAACCTAATGGAGACCCTCTCATCGATATGAGCAAGCGTCAATTCCTTCTGGGAACTGTTGGTTTTGATGAGATGGCTCAGGTTCTTACTGGGTACCAACTTCATGAACAAGAGGGCACCCGATTCGGTATCAAAGTTCTCAAGCATCTTAAGGCAATGGCGGCTGAGTTCGAAGAAGAAACAGGACTTCACTTTGGTGTTACTCGTACCCCTGCAGAGAGTGCAGCTGGTCGACTTGCAGTGAAAGACTACAAAGCATATCCTGGAATGAGAAAGTACCTCAAGGGCGATGCGCCTCACGTTTACTACACTAACAGTACCACACTCGATGTAAGTGCTAACCTACCATTGAGTAACAGGATAAAGACTGAGGGAATGTTCCACCCCTGGATGGATGGTGGTGCATTGACTCATGTGTACCTTGGAGAGGCTAATCCCGACCCTGATGCTCTGTGGGAATTGACAAAGAAGATTGCTACATCGACGTTGTCATCGTATTGGAGCTACACAAAAGATGTCATGCAGTGCGGTGAGTGCAACTTTCAGGCTGGTATTGACTGGAAGAGAGTTTCATTCTCATCTGTTGATGATCTTACTCGTGTACCCTGTCCAAGATGTGGACATGTTGGTGTGGAGATTTTTAGTAGGATTACCGGTTATCTACAAAGTTTGAGCAGCTTCAATCCTGCTAAAAAACAGGAGTTCTTGGATAGACATAGATACACTCTGTAGATTGCATTTGCTAAAACTCATCAAGAGTTGACTGCTCACTCTTCGGGTTGGACAGTCTATCTAATCGTGCATCTTCACCACGTCCATTGACTGGCAATTTTTCATCT
>Ga0114923_10000264_pt1 | contig 43937 bp, 76 predicted proteins | sample SumtaG_FD_89578 | JGI IMG/M metagenome (GOLD analysis project Ga0114923, IMG submission 89578) | Deep subsurface microbial communities from Indian Ocean to uncover new lineages of life (NeLLi) - Sumatra_00157 metaG | ecosystem: Environmental > Aquatic > Marine > Oceanic > Sediment | place: near... | reverse complement strand
GTTTGCGAAGAAGTACGCGAAGAACAAGTGGGTGTGGGTGATGCTTGTCTCCATCGCCGGCTTGGTCAGCGACGAAGTATTCCTTGGCGGAAAGTTTAGTCAGGTGCTCCTGATTATCCTTGGTCAGGCATAGCGTTTACACGTGTTGCAGAAAGCAGCTTCCGCATTCTGGGAGTGGTGGCTACTGCGACTTGTGTTCGGGATACTCAGGGTCCAGGCTATAGGGTGCAACCGAATAGTTTGAGTCACCTGAGATTCCGTATCGCGGGGTTGAGAAGTGGTATCTCATGGGTTTCATACGCCCATTGTCGGTGGTTCAATTCCACCCTCCGCGACTTGGGTGTGTAGTTTAGAACAGTGGTGGGTTCGATCCCCACAAGAGTAACGGGAAACCCTACTCTCCTGGCGACCACTTTGTGAGGTGTAATTTCCTCCTTTACATATCCTAGCTATAGCAGAGATGGGGATAGTGGTTTTCCCTTGGCGTATTCATGAGCGCCAGGCAATATTGTAGGTTCGATTCCTACCTTTGCTACTTGCCGGTATGAGGAAGGTCGGGGTAACAGTTTGCGAGTTTGCTACTCGTAGGGGTGTGATTCCCCACCCCATCCTCGTTGATTCGCGACAACACGACCCGGTTCGAGTCCGGGACTGGCAGCTTACAAAATAATCAGGAGAGATAGTATGGAAGCCTTTGCACTCTTGATCCAACAACCAAAGATCGACTTTACCAAGCTGTTGGCAACAAGCCACAAGATGTTTGGCTACAGCCTATCAGCACACTCGGACGCCAGCCACAAACAACTGAGTGACAGCGAGAGATTTCTTAGTTGCCTTGCAGCCATGAAAGATCAGAACGCACCGGTGGGTTTACCTCCCCACCTCCTAGCTCATGTATCTTTTTCAGTTCTGATCGCCGCAAACGAACGTGACTTGGTTGATATCCTTGAGTGTTGTTCACGGATGTCTTTCACCGTGGCAGATACTATCGTCCGAGGAATCCAAGCGGCAGTAATCACTGGAACACTTTCACAGTGGAAGATTGCCATACTATCGGGTTGTCACGAATCAACTGAGCCTTCAGTTCGTTACATGTTCAACAAGATACTGGCACTGTTTGAATCAGACAATCTTGGTGTGTGGAGTGATTGCACCCGGAGGAGTAACCGGGAAGACAATACACTCTTTCTGGAGGGTCCAAAATGAAAGACCCAAGTCGCGCCCACAGGTCACTGATCAAGGCGGTAACCTGGGAGACCTTCTCATTCTTCCTCACATTGCTCATCACCTACCTGTACACTAAGAGTATCAAGACAAGTTGCGAACTGACCAGTATCTGCTTCTTCATCAAGATATTCTTCTTCTTTTGCCATGAACGACTCTGGCATCAAATTCCCTGGGGGAAGCAACCAATCCAAAGGACTTCTAATGTCGAACATTGTTGATTGCAAACTGAAGTACCAATCGTCTAGTGGCAAGCGCCTCAAGGCTCCTGCTCGATTGGAATACAAGGAGGGGCGGATCATCTTTCGTAAGTCTCCCTTCGGAATGAAGGATGAGATCAAAGCGATGGCTGGTGCGAAGTGGCATGGCTTCGATCCCAAACCTAAGAAGCATTGGTCTGTCACTGACAACTTCAGGAATCAATTTCAACTCAATTGGATGATGGGTCATAACGTCTATGAGTGGTTTGAGAGACCCGTTCCTGAACTCCAGTATCGAGATTACTACCGGAAGGGTAACCTTGAGACTGTCATGCCACATCAATTTGATATGGCAAACTGTGGTTTAGCCAACCATTTTCAAATCTAGGGTGCTGAGATGGGCACCGGTAAAACCCTCTCTGCTCAGATGGTCATTGAGAATGCCAATATCGACTACTGGTATTGGGTTGGTCCAAAAACATCTCTCCCAAACATCCAAAACGAATTTGCTATCTGGGGATACGATCCGACCGTAGCTACCATTGAATACATGACTTACGAGCGCCTTGTTCGGATCATGGATGAATACAAGGAAGGGAATCCTCTCCCCGGCGGCGTAATTTTCGATGAGTCATCTCGATGCAAGACTTGTACAAGTCAGAGGTCGATGGCGGCTCAGAAACTTGCGGACACAATGCGTGCCAAATACATGTGGGATGCGTATGTCATCCTCATGTCAGGAACACCATCACCGAAGAAACCAACGGATTGGTGGAGCCAGTGCGAAATTGCTTGGCCTGGTTTCCTCCGAGAAGGGAGCGTGAAAGCTCTTGAGAAGCGTCTTGCTTTCCAGGTGCAGAAGACATTCGACAGTGGTACTTTTTGGACGACTGTCGGTTGGAGGGACGACAAGAATAAATGCAAGCAATGCGGTCTCACTTATGAGGAGGGGGACCACGAGCGTGACTTCGATAATATGGACGTGGAAGTCCATAAGTTTGTTCCATCAAAGAACGAAGTCGTTTTCATGCACCGACGTTTGAACGGATTAGTCATCATAAAGCACAAGAAGGATTGCCTCACTCTACCCGAGAAGCGTTACCGTAAGATCGAGTGCAAACCAACATCTTCGTTGCTTAGGGTTGGCAAGACCATCGTTGATTCGGCTCCGAATGCCATGACGGGCATGACGAAGCTGCGAGAGTTATCGGATGGTTTCCAGTACCGGGATGTACCTGATGGCATGAAGCCGTGTGACCATTGTCCCGAGTCCTGTGGTAAGGTCGACGAGTGGTTTGATCCCGAGGATGCGTACAAGTGCTTTGAAGCAATTGACATGCTCGACGAAGTACTGGTTAGCCGACTGGAGAAGCGTACCGTTGTCTGCCCCAAGTGTCAAGGCGGCGGCGAGATCAAGAAGACCAAGAGAATTGTCAAGCGAGTTCCTTGTCCCAAGGAGAAAGCTTTGAAAGGTCTTCTGGGTGAATGTGAAGAGACGGGAAGGATCGTTATCTTTGCAGGGTTCACAGGGTCGGTCGACAATTGTGTTGAAATCTGCCACAAGGAGGGTTGGGCAGTCGTCCGGTGCGACGGGCGTGGTTTCCAAGTTACAGGTCCGGACGGGTCAGTCCTAACAGGTGCCGACCCTCTCGAATTCTGGGCGAACATGGAAAACAAGTCGGTAGCCTTTGTGGCTCATCCTGAGTCCGGAGGTATGTCACTGACATTGGTTGAGGCAAGGATGGCTGTGTACTGGAGTAACTCATTCAAGCCGGAATACCGAGTACAATCTGAAGATCGTATTCACCGGAAAGGGATGGATGAGAACCTCGGTTGTGTAATCGTTGACTTGATACATCTACCTACCGACGAGCGTGTCGTCGACATCATCAGAGAAAATCGAAAACTCGAACTGATGACGATGGGTAGAATAACGGAAGGAATCGACTGGGAGAACGGATCATGATTTCAAGACTTCGATTTTATATGACGTTCAACCCTGAATGGATACATCCGATTGAACGTCCCCAGAATGTTTTGCAAGATGCACTGGATGTGGGTTTAGAAAGCTATGATGAAGGCTTCATTTCTTTCGAGTACGATGACGGTGTCGCGATCATCTACATGATGAGCGCCCGTGACAGTTTCTCGGTGAAAGACATCATCATAGAAACCCTCTTGGAAAACATTCCCAATCTCAGTGAGTCTGATTTTGATATCGAGATTGACCTTGATGTCAAAGTTGAAGACTACAACGACTTTTAGTGTGCTCAGGCAAACGCCTGTGACTAGTTTTACTTTCACCTTTGGAGGTCTCAAATGAGGCGACTCGTATCTTTTGTAGCGGCTCTGATGTTGGTTTCTCAACTGGCCATTGCCGCTCCCGTCACGGACCAGAAAATCATCGACAATTTGCAAAACTCCAGTGTCACCATCAGTGTCGAAGGACGCGGACGTGGCTCGGGGACTTTGTTCACCCGGGAAGTTTCTCCTGGCACTTTCAAAACCTTTGTCTGGACCGCCGGTCACGTCGTTGAAGACCTTCGTACGGAACGGTCGGTCATCGATACCAAGACAGGGACCAAGAAGATCATCGTTGGCTTCAAGGATTGCCAAATTTACCAGGAGACTTTGCAGGATGGTCGAAAGGTTGAGCAGCGATACTTGGATTGCAAGGTGATTTGCTACAGCAATTGTGTAACAGGCGACGATCAAGCGGTCCTTGAAATCCGTATGCGAAATTACACAAAAGAGACAACGACGTTCTATCTTGATAAAGAGATTCCCGGCATCGGTACTGAACTGATTCATGTCGGAAGTTTGCTTGGTGATATTGGGTCGTGCTCGTTTACCACAGGTGTTACGTCGCAAGTAGGTCGTTTGTTGGCTCTTCCCAGTGGTGATGAGTCTCGTGCGAATGATTCCTCTCGAACTTATGCTGAGGTAGTCTACGACCAGACATCGGCTGTATCGTTTCCCGGTAGTTCTGGAGGTGGTGTATTCAATCAGGAGACTGGGGAATACATCGGAATGTTGACGGTTGGTATTCGTAACGCTCAAGGCTTCGCCTGGTATGTTCCGGTACGTCGGATAAACGCATGGGCTAAGAGCATGAATATGGATTGGGCAATGGATGCTTCCGTCGAGATGCCCACCAAGAAGGAATTGGCGGAGATTCCGATTGACGACGGACGTTAGAAGTAGGACGTAAGGATTTCACACAGCCCGCAGGCTTAACCTCCTGTGGGCTGTTTCTCTCCCTAGAAGGATCACCCACATGGCAAAAAAACTCAAAATCACCAAGGCGAAGGTCGCCAAACTCAAGGCTGACATCACGGCTGGCATCAAGCAGACAGACCTTGCGAAGAAGTACAAGATCAGTCGATCAATGATCAGTGAGATCGCGAACGAGCGTGCTCACAAAGATGTTCCCTGGCCTGATGGCAAGCCGGCTCCCAAGATTGCAGGCGGTCAACGTAAGAAAATCGAGGACTACGATCCAACCAACCGGAAGATTCTGGAGTTGGAGGCTGATTTGATTCATCTGACTGATGAACGAAATCGAGCCCGCACGAAAGCCAAAGCCAGCGCAAAGCTGGAAGGTCTCTTCCAGTCAATGACAGGGGTTCTGGAGGACCATATCACTCCAATGACGCCTCTTCCGAAGGTTCGTAAGAAGCCTGCGAAGAAAGGTATCATCACGGAGCACGCTGTTCTTCACTTGTCTGATGGTCACCACGACCAAGTCATCAACCCCGGAGAATGTGGTGGACTGGAAACCTACGACTTCCCCATTAGCTGTTGTCGCGCTGAGAAGCTGGTTGAATCCACGATTCAGTGGACTCAGGACAGATTATCTCCCGGGTTCCGATTCCCAGTTCTCAACGTGTTGGCCTATGGAGACTTTACCAGTGGAGAAATTCATGGAGCAGCCGGGCGAAGTTACTTTAGGCGAATGATGAACAACACGTATGCCATCGGTCAGCTTCATGCTCTGATGTATCGTGACCTTGCCCCTTATTTTGACCAAGTCAATGTCGTGTATGTCCCTGGTAACCATGGTCGCCGGACTCCGAAGAAGGATTACCACGGAGCACAAGACAACTGGGATTACCTCGTTGGACTCATGGCGAAACTGCATTGCCAGGACATCGACAACGTCTCGTTCCTGATCCCCGACGCCTGGTCGATCAACCTTGATATCAACGGTGTGGGCTTCAACATCGCCCATGGTGATGACATTCGGAGTTCGATGGGCATCCCCTGGTATGGGCTGCAACGGCGTACGAAGCGTCTCCAGTCCCTGGCACCCCTCCTGGATGGTCCTCGGGTCCGATACCACTGTGTTGGTCACTTCCATCAGAAGGGTATGGTTGGCGAGCAAGACACTGAGATCATCATGAATGGTCCCTGGCCTGCCACCGATGCGTACGCCTACAACAGCTTGGCAGCATACTCGGACCCATTCCAGTGGTTGCACGGCGTGAATCCGAAGTATGGTATCACCTGGAGACTCGATGTTCGGCTGAAGGATGCGATCCGTGAAGCCAAGGGTCCCCAACGTTACAAGATCATCCTGGAGTAGACATGACTGACAAACAGAATCTGACCTTTGAACAGATGTACGGAAAACTCGACAGGAAGGAAACCCCCGAGAAGGTTTCTGGACGCCCGGTCGCCCGCAGTTCACGAGCCCACTTGGAGGAGTTGAAACGTGTACAGCAACAGGACTGAGGTTTTTGTAGACATGGTGGCTTGGACCCAATTGCTCAACTTGTATGTCCGCAAGAGTGCGGATGGGAGTGGCAAGGGGGTCTGGTTGACAAACCCTACTGAGGTGGAGGTGAATACTCTTGAGGGAGAGAAAGCCCCAGTAGCGTTGTCCCTGGAACTCATAGAGGCTCAAGCTCTCATGGATCAGCTATGGAAGGCGGGTTTGCGACCCACGGAAGGGTCTGGGAGTGCGGGAGCCCTAGCTGCCACACAAAACCACCTCGCGGATATGCAACGGATAGTGTTTGACGGAGGGGATGATGGGTAAGAAGATATTTGCAACAGTATGTCCCATCCTTGGACTAGTAGTGTTGATAGCGATGGCTTTTGAGGGTGGACTGGAATTTCCACTACCTACATCTCCGTCACCTTCAAAATCAATTTCCGTCCCAAGTGTGATTCCACCGATAACTCCAAGCACAGGCTCGAACGAGGAAATCAGAGCTTTACAAACTCGTGTTTCAAACTTGGAACGAGAGCTTGAAGTTCTCCGAGGACAAGTTGATCGACATGATAATCGCATCAACGGACTGGAAAACAGGAACGATAGTCTACAATGATCACAGCAATTGGATGGATAGGATCGCTCTGCCTCGCCTTTAGTGGTATGCCTCAAGCATACAAATGCTACTGCCAAGGTCATGCGCGGGGTCTTTCCATACATACGTTGTCTCTCTGGTTCGTCGGTGAGGTTTGTTACATTGTGGCAACGATTGGCGAGTTCGGGATGGTTGCATGGATGCTGACGAACTACATCCTCAATTTGGTTTGCATCTCAGTGATGCTTAGATATTGGTTTCGCCCTGTGAGGTAGCTCAAGTGGCAGAGCAGGGGACTGTTAATCCCCGGAGTGCAGGTTCGAGTCCTGCCCTCACAGCTTGTGTAGGAGAGTGTGGATCAGAGCGGTAAGAGCGCGATGGTTGGCTGGTTATCATGGGTAACGCCGTGGCATTGCGATGAGGATCATAGTCCGAGGCGCACAGTATACACCCTACACATTAAACAGGATGCGCTCCGACGGTCGACCGTCCTGTAGACTCGGTCGTACGGAGCAACAGGTAGTCGAGGACTGGTTGACCAAACACGGCTGATATCCGTGTCGCGCTGAGTTCGATTCTCAGGGCTACCACTTTGTTATGGTGTCTGTAGTGTAGTGGTCTGCACGCCAGACTGTGAATCTGGAAGCGAGAGTTCGATTCTCTCCTGATACCCTTGGAGAATGCCATGGACAACAGTAATAGTGGACTTAGTCATCTGTATGATGCTGCACGCAATAACCATGGTGGGGCAGAGATGCCATTGGGGACATTTGGACCACTGGCACCGCTCCCAACGTCAGGTTATGAGGCGTTTGAGTGTGAGGGGTTTAACCAGCCACGGTCCCGGTCCATCACCTTCAATGATGGGGTTCGGAAAGCGACCTTAGACCTCAGCGGCAACGAGATAAAGTACTCAGGTGATCTACCTGTTGGGGAGTCTGCAAGGAGGTTTTGCGATGCTGTGTTTGGAGAACTCCAACCAAAGACTTGTGGTACGTGCCATTGGTACAATATTGTTCAGGGGTTTGACTCCCTGAAGTGTTGTCACTGTCCAAAAGTAGGATGCAAACTGGACTATGATGATACACTTGATTGTGCTTGTACTGCTCCTGGAGAATATGGAAGTCCAGGTGTACTACCCGGGCCCAACTTCGGGTGTATCCACCATAAGGTGGAGAGTCAATGAAAGATACATGCAAGACGTGCCACTGGTATGTAGATGAACCTATCATAGAGTCTTTGAAGATTTGTGAATGTCCGAAAGTAGGGTGTGATTGTAATCATGGAGACCCTGATTGCCATGACCACGCTCGCATCCAATACGATTCTGGTCTAGGGTTAGCACCGGGTCCCGACTTCGGGTGTATCCACCATAAGGTGAAGAGTCAGTGATATGGAACGACTGAAGAACTTTGACGCCTACAAACTCCCCAAAGGGGACATCTATTATGATGAGAGTTTCAATTGTCGAGGTCCTTTCACACTACAGTCAGTCTCAGAGTTAGCAGAATCGATCCAGGAGATTGGACTTCAATTTCCAATCGTGGTACAACCTTGGGAGGGTAAGTTCCGTTTGATCGCGGGGCACCGCCGGTACAAAGCTTGTACAGTGTTTTTGAAGTGGGAGAACATCCCAGCAGTGATCCGGGCAGACCTTGACGAGCATCAAGCCAGACTTCTGAATCTCACGGAGAACCTTGAACGAAAAGACCTGAACATCCTCGAAGAAGCTTTAGCGATCCAAGCACTCTACCCTGATGGTGTTTCCATCCGGGTAGCGGCGAAGGAACTGAAAAGACCCACTCGATGGGTTCATACTAGGTTCCGTTTGGCAAAGCTTCCAGAGAAGGTTCAACAGTTGGCAGCGGTGGGGAGACTAGCAGCCACTGACATTGAAGCCCTTTGGAATCTTCCACCAGAGAAACAAGTCGATGCTGCTCAGAAGATCGTGAAGGTGAAGAGAACCCCGGGGAAGAGGTTACCACACCAACTCACGAGACGGTTCAAACCTCGGAAGACAAAGGAACAGATCGGAACCCTGACCGGTGTGTTGTTGAATGCCGGCATCGAAGGGTTGCCTCCTCGCCTGTTAGCATGGGCGGCTGGGTACATTACCGACAAGGAAATCAGGGAGGACATCAAAACCCACGCTCCCGAATACCAGTTCGAGAGTGACGAAGTCCAACTGGAGTTTGAAGATGACGAATGTGACGAGGCTGATTGACCTACGGATAGCACAGATAATCTTGGAAGAATACGGCTTCAGGGCTGCGAAGGTAATGGAGAGCATCACTTTTGGTGACGTAAAGCAGCTTGACAAGGAAGCTTCAGAGTGGGTAAAGCACACTATCAGGATGACCTTGGCTGCTCCTAACAATCCATACAAAGACAGTGAGGAAGTAGCCGCCGCTATATTGGAGGTATTAGGTGTCACAAAGTAAATGCCGGGTCTGTGGGGATGTGTACATGCACCCTTGGGATGACGAGGTTGTTGATTATTGTTGGGAATGTCGTGTCCCATACACTATCGAAGACTTCAAAGAAGCAAACATGATGCTGAGGAGGAAAATTGGGATACTGGAGAGGAGATTAAGGAACGCCGGGGTGTGCGGAGACGCTGAACCCATAACCACATGACTGGAGACTGGGGTTGCCATTAAGGTAGAGTCGATGGGTTGGCACCGTTGACGAACTCATGTGATGTGCCCACGAGCGTTCCTTCAGCCGCTGTAGCTCAATTGGCAGAGCAGTTGATTTGTAATCAACAGGTTGTGGGTTCAATTCCCACTGGCGGCTCTTTACTACAGCACTCTTAGGAGACAATTGAATGCCCGACACAGACACAGTTACGATACCTCGCGAAGAATATGCTGACCTTCTTGAATCCTCCGAGGTACTCTATGCGTTGTACGCTGGAGGAGTCGATAACTGGGAAGGGTACGCCGATGCGTTGGACACGGTGGGCTAAACGAACCATACGGCTGTCTTCAGACAGCCATTGAATACTGTGTGGTATTCACAAAACAAATGGATGCTTTCAAATCTTTCAGGGATAAAACATGAAAAAGCTCTACTTAGATTCTGAAACTTGTGGCTTGCATTCCATGCCGGTACTCCTTCAATACGCTATTGATGAGGGTCCGATTCATCTGTATGACATCTGGAAGAAACCGATTGGCGAAACTCTCCAACTCATGGAGGGTTGGTGGCAACACTGTATCGTCGGTTTCAACCTTTCTTTTGATGTCTTCCAACTTGCAAAGCTCTACACTATTTTCCGTTTATTGCCCGAGGAATGGATGCCGGAGGAGCACATCGAGTCGATTGCACAACACGAAATGGACGGGCGAGATGGACCAGCCATCAAATTCGCCAGTGCTCTTGATCTGATGATGATCTCACGAACAAACGAGTTCCAAAGTCTCATGGCTTGGAAGGATATTTATATCCGGAAGGTGCCTACTGCGTTGGCGTATGCGCTGTCTGAGGAGTTGGAGAAGAGAGTAGAGTTGGATGGCATCTACTTCGCCCGTAAGAAGGACCCCGAGGCTCCCCGTTGGACCGTGATGGACCGGAACGATAAGGATGGGGAGTATGATGCGGACTTCAAAGATGTGGTGCTGAGATTTGCTCCAGCCGGCGGTCTGAAGTTCCTGGCGGAATACGCCATGGGATTCAAGCCGAAGTTCCATTACGAAGACGTTGAACCTCCCAAGTCCTGGTATCCCCAGGAGCTTGGCTATGCCCCATTCGCTAAAGCCCTCTCGACTCGTGAACAGAACTGGGATGTCTGGGGATACGACAAGAAGAAGGAAGCACCTAAGCTGCTCGGTCAAGCTTGGCCTGCTAGGATCAAACTCTTCATTGATCACTGGGCAGAAAACGCTGACGCCCGAGAATATGCTCATGATGACATTGTCTACACCCGGGCACTCGACGAGTATTTCAAGTACCCGACTCCTGGCGACGATGATTCAGTACTGGCAACCATGGTCCCTGTCGTGCGGTGGCGTGGCTTCCAAATCGATAAAAAGGGGATGAAGAAACTCAAGACTATCGCTCAAGCAAAGGTCGATGCCAGTCCTGTCAATCCTAACAAACCCAGTGAGATACGTGCCTACATCAAAGAGGCGATGGACGATCTCGAATATGAGTTTGGGATGGATGGAGACACTGATCAAGATAAACAAGCTGAGAAAGCTATCTCCGCCAGTACCAAGAAGTCGATTCTGGAATCTGTTCGGGAATGGGAGTTCAAGGAAGACGAGGAGTGTACCAAGTGTGACGGAGCCGGTTGTGTCAGGTGTGGAGGTGTGGGAGAGACGAAAGCTAACACCCCACCCTGTGACGAAGGTCTCGGGAACCACGCCGCTGCCTACCGTGCCAATGAAGTTCTTGACATCAAGATCGCGGCGAAGGAAGTTGAACTCTACAACAAGCTGCTGATCTCTGGACGGTTCCATGCCTCGTTTGTTGTGGTTGGGACCAAGTCCTCCCGTATGTCCGGAACTGATGGACTGAACGCTCAAGGGATCAAAGCGACGAAAGATGTTCGTAGATGCTTCCCACTCGCTTGGGATGGTTTCACTCTCTGCGGAGGTGACTTTGATTCGTTCGAGGTTACATTGGCGGATGCTGTTTACAATGACCCCGCTCTCCGTCGGGCTCTGGTCAAGAAGATTCAGTGTCCTTATTGCAATGGGACAAAGAAGTGCTACAAGTGCAAAGGTTCCGGCAAAGTCGATGACAAGATGTGCAAGGAGTGCAAAGGGTCATGCAAGTGTGGTGAATGTGATGACGAGTGTATGACTCGGCAGAAGATTCATGGTTTGTTTGCAATGTCCATTTTCCCTGGGAATACCTACCCCGAGATCATTGCCACTGCCGGTACTGAGAACGACTTGTATCTCAAAGGTAAGTCAGGTGTGTTTGCCATGATCTATGGTGGAACCGCCGAGACCCTGGTTCGTAACATTGGTGTCAAACAAGATATTGCCGAAGAGGCTTTTGAGAATTTCGATAAGTCATTCCCCGGCGTGGGGGTGGCAAGGGAGCGTACATTTGACGCCTTCTGCTCGATGCGTCAACCCGCCGGCGTAGGGACGCAAGTGGTTTGGCAGGAGCCCCATGATTTTGTTGAATCGTTCCTCGGCTTCCGTCGTTACTTCACGCTGGAGAATCGCATTTGTCGAGCCTTGTTCGAGTTGGGTCAGAGTCCACCCAAGGGCTGGCGTAACCATCCGGTGAAGGTTTGGCGACGTGAGCGTGTCCAGACAGCCGGCGGGGCTGTCGCAAGTGCTTTGTATGGGGCTGCCTTTGGTCTCCAGCAAGCCAACATGCGAGCCGCTGCCAACCACGAGATTCAATCCCCTGGTGGACAGATCACCAAGCGAGCACAGCGTGCTATCTGGGACCTCCAACCGGTTGGCTGCCATGAGTTGGTGGTGGCACCAATGAACGTACATGATGAATTGATGGTCATCACCAAACCGGAGTATGTTCCTCAAGTCACTGAGAAGGTTCGTGAGGTGGTCGAATCCTACCGAGAACAAGTCCCCCTGATTGGTATGACCTGGAACGAGTCCCAAGCGAATTGGGCTGAGAAAAAGGGTGGTTCAATCACCGTCAAGATGGCAGCCCCGGAGATGCAATAATGTACGTGAATGAACAGAAGAAGATCATCTTCATCGCCCACCCTCGGACGGCGTCAACAGCGACTGTTGCCGTACTATGTGAGATGGGTTTTGTTGTCCGAGGGGATCATCACTCTTTTGATCCCAAGTTGGATTTGCGGGGATGGATGGTGGCTTCCACAGTTCGGGACCCCTTTGACACGTTGTCGTCTTGGTACTACAACAAGCCCCGGGAGACTCCGTTCAAGGATTGGCTTCCAATGTTTCTCGACGGTTGCCATTACCTCCAAGGTCCGAGGATGTTCTATGGGACTCCCTATTGCACTCATGTGTTGCGTTTCGAGGAACTTCAGTATGACTTCAACTGCTTGTGTCAGGACATTGGACTCCCTCGAACAAGGATTCCAAAACGGAATGTGTCAAAACGACCTGGACACTTCCTGGGAGATTACGACTATGCTGAAATGAAGTTAGTCACCGAGAGGTTCCGTGGCGAGTTCATTGAGCATAACTACATAGGTATCAACACTGGGAGGATAAGACGATGTCGTACCCGAATCCAAAACTAATCCACTACACTGTCGAAGTTCGCGACCCGGTACTTGGCTACTGGGAGGTTCTCTACACTAGCGAACCTCACTGGAGGATCGATCAGAAGATCGTGGCTCACCACTTCATTGTTTGGAAGTGGGAAACAATACGGACAGAATTCTTCGACCATGGGAGGTCAGAAAAGCATTGTCGTTTGGGAGCCATGTACCGTGCTTTTGAGGCGTACCAAGGCGAGCATGAGGATGTCCGTGTTCGCAAAACATTCAAACCCAAGGATGGTCACACTTTTACTGAACTCGTTTGGGAAAACGGGCGATGGGAGGACTGCTAATATGTTACTACTCTACCGTGTTGAAGCTCTTGATCCATCAACTGGCGACTGGCTCACTTTAGAGACATTCTACCCAGCTTACGAAAAGAGTGAGATTTTCGAGATTGAACACTACGGTTTTTTGGGGTTGTGGCGAAGGTCAATCAGTGTGGGGCACACTATCTGCAATGAAGAAAAAGCTACAAAGGATTGTTTTGCTGCGGCGTACCATTGCATGGCCAAGAATTATCGGCTCCATGATGAACTCAAAATTTCAGCGAGTTATCAAGTCGGTGACGGAGTGATTTCAAAATCTGCTGGTGCTGGACCTCCTCAAATTTAGAAAGGTTGCTAACATGTTGTTACTTTACCGTGTTGAGATACGTAGCGGAACAACTGATGGATGGTATACCGTTCAGACGTGTCGTCCGAAGTACGAGAAGACTGAGACTTTCAAGATTGAGAAGTACGGTTTTTGCAAACTGAGGAAGAGGAAAGTCGTTGACCAGTGTACCATACACAATGAGGCAGCAGCAGTGAATGATGCCTTCATTAAAGCATCTCAGTGTATCGCCAAACTCAGTCCTAAGCATGACCGTATCCGTCTCTCAGCGACCTATCGGAAAAATGGTGAGTTGAGCACAACGGTACTCAGTACGACCGCCGGGAAGGATTGATGTCATGCTCAGCACAATTCTGCGGTATGAGATTGAAGTTTTCCTGAAGTTAGACAGACCAGAGGAGGCTGAAAAGGATTGGCACATATGGAATACCATCACCCCTAAGTACAAGTACGAAGGGTTTGTAGGGAAGAAACGATTTCTCTGCTGGACGTGGTCTGAAATTCATCAAGTGATTGCCAATGAACGGAAAGCACGTATACAGGCGCGTAAGAAAGCCTTCAGGAAAGCAAGACGACTTTATCCCAGGTATGACACTCGTGTGTATGTCGTCTTCAAGTTTCCAGAAATCGAAGAACCATTCCGCCACCGTGTCTGGGAAAACGGTCGCCACCTTTCACCTCACTGAGGAGATTTTATGGACACACTGGTCTACCTCGGGGCTGTGGTATTTGTTATCGGCTGCATTCTTGTAGCAGCGTCCTTTAACAAACGTCTGGATGACTTGGAATCTCAAGGATGCCAGATTAGAGACGAAATCCTTAACCGAATTGACAAACTGGAGAACAAGAAATGAACACCAAGCAAGCACTTTTTCTTTCGACCATATCACTAGTTGCGGTCACTATCGCATTACTCGGAGTCCTTCATGTGACTACGGTGACAGCAAATGTGAAATGCCAATTGGATGCCACCACCAAGATCAGAGTGACTCAAGACTCAATCATTGGCATCCTGAATGCAGACCTTGAAGCACAGGCTGCAAATGTGAAGCGACTCACTTCGGGATTCCATGTGAGGGAGTTGGAGCTACTACAAGACATCTCCGACCTTGAAAAGACATTGCAGGATTATCGAAGTGGGGTGCATCCTATGCCACCCGGAGTACTTCAAGGACCACCCTGGCGTGAACGTGGCGGATGGGTTCAACCACCTCAGAAGGAGACTGACGATGGGCAACATAATCAAACCGAAGCACGGACCTGAGTGGCACATTCAGAAGCGTTTGATTCACTTTCTCCAAGCAAGGAAATGGGTTGTCGAAGTGATGCACGGCAATGCCTTTCAGCGAGGTATCCCCGATCTCTATCTGTTCAGGAAGGATTGGGGTGCCCGCTGGGTCGATGTGAAGCATCCCAAGAGATACTCATTCACGAAGGCACAGAAGCTCAAATGGCCCGCTTGGGACCGTGCTGGTATCGGAATCTGGATTCTGACGGCGGCAACTGTAGAGGAATACGACAAGCTTTTCGCTGCTCCCAACTGGTTGGACTACTGGAAACCATCCTGGGCATTGCCAACTGATGAGGAGATCGATGGGATGATTGACACCTTATGGGAGGAGGGGGAAGATGCTGGACCTATCACAACACGAGAGGGAAAACCTAAGAAAGATCGCGACTGCTCTTGGTATGACGACTGAGAAGTTAGAAAATGGAGTCAAACAGTTTCTTGAGTCATTTCCCCCACGTTCAACCGATGATTTTCCACAAGAATGGATGGCAATACCACATGAAAGTCAGACAGATAAAGCCGAACGCATGGTCGTGTTCGATAACCGCCCTAGCAATGACCCTGGACATCCCCGTTTCAGAGGTCATCACCGAGATAGGGCACGACGGAAGCGAGATTATCTTCCCGAACATGGACGAACCGATGCGTCGGAGGGGGTTTCACTCTCAAGAATTAGTGGAGATCGCTTGGCATCACGGGTATGCGATGACGCCCATCGAATTCTTTCCGAGGCTCCGAGCGAATAATGGGTCCGAGACGGTACATATTTGGGGTGAATCATTTTCGACCGTACGCTTCTTTGGGGCAATCGAGGGGTCATTAGGAATCCTGGAAGGCAACGGGAGGAAGTGTCAGCATGCTGTCCACAACTTCTACGGGAATCTGTACGACCCTGATCCCAGTGGTTCTGTCTACAAGGTTGACGACCACAAGAAGCATGACTTTTACCCAACCCGACTTTGGGTTTTCACGAGGCGCTCAGTATGAAGTACTTCGAGACCATCAACAATTTCATTCGGGAGTATGGTCCCGAGGTGGTACCGACTCATGAGGAGAATCGTGAGCATTTCAGAAGAATCCTCGCCTGTGAGGACAACACTGAACTGGATGCTTTTGTATTCGCCAATATTCGATTGGTTGCGAGTGTGGTTACAAAGTTTCTCAAACGGCACCGACCTGCGATCTACTTGATTGACGACATGTTTTCCGAGGGTATCTTCCAATTGTTTTCTTCTCTCAAGGTACTGATTGAAGACGCTAGGAAAGACCCTGAAAGATTTTGGGCGGGACTCGGACGTGTCGAGGGTGATGGGGAATTCCATGTTCTCATGTATCTCTATATCTCAGTCTACCGAGGGGTCCAGAGAAGTTATGAATTCGATGCTGTTCGGGCGATTTCAAAAACTTGGGCTGCGAGGTTTACCCCCGAGCATAGCGATGAACCCATTCGGAAAGTTCAAATCAGCGACTATTGGTTTGAACAGATTGGGTGTGATCCATTCAGCTTGGTGTTCCTCTTTGAAGACATACTGGAACATTGCCGGACGGACTTGGAGCGGGATGTGATCACACTGAGGGTGTCAATAAGAGATGTCGAGATTGCTTCAAAGTTAGGATGCTCACGTCAGTTAGTCGCAGAGACACGGAAGAGAGTTTACAAACGCTACCAAACTTCACTCGGAGAATTCAATGCGGATTGACCAGATTCTTGTCGACCTTGACGATGTTTGCAATCACTTCACCATGCACACCCTCAACCTTCTCGGTTGCTCTTCACGAGAACTGGATTTCCCGGTCGAGGTTGGGTATGACATTGCGGCGGCTTACAACATCATGCGCCCAGCCGATATTTCAGTCGGAGAATTTTGGTCAATGATCACCCCCGCTGTCTGGAGGAATATGCCAAAGAGGGCAGAAACTGATTGGCTACTCGATCTCTGTGCTAGGTATGTCGGACAAGAGAATGTTCTGATATGTACGAGATCAATCGGACATCCTTTGCATTTTGCTGGTAAAATCCAATGGATGCGTGACAATCTCCCCACTTGGATACACGACCAGTACTCCATCACTTCAGTGAAGGAAGCCTACGCATGTCCAACAACTATCCTGATTGATGACTCTGCTGGGAATGTCGACAAATTCCGGGCTCGGAAGGGTGGGAAAGCGATTCTGGTTCCCAGACCATGGAATCGGAATAACCAGCTTAACCCAACACAACACATCAAGTCTTCTCTACAATCTCTCACGAAAATCAAACTAATCCAGGATTAACCTCTTCGAGAAGTGTAAGTTAAGTAGGGACAATTACTATCCACCTGGAGATACCCATGGCTCGACGCGAATTCCTACAACTGGCGAAGAAGTACAATGACCTCAAGTCGAAGATCGCGGGCTGGTTGCTTAGCGAAAAGCTCGATGGGAGCCGATGCTTCTGGGATGGTGGTGTCACCCGTGGGATGCGGACGGAGGATGTTCCGTGGGCAAGCCTAATCAATCCGAAGACCGGTGAGCGGAAACCCAAAATCAAGCCGTATGCTTCCGGACTCTGGAGTCGCTATGGCAATCCTATTGTGTCCGCTCCGGATGAATACCTGGACAGTCTACCGCCAATCACACTGGACGGCGAACTGTGGGCGGGTCGTGGGAACTTCCAACTCTGTCGCTCAATCGTGGCTGGTGACGAAGTCGACCCGAGATTCATGAAGCATATCAAGTTCGCTACCTACTCGATGCCTGGTGAGAGAGTATGGATGGACGGGGAAATCAAGAATCCCAACTTCCATCGAATGATTGACGAGATGGCATGTCTGGGGATGGTTCACAACTTTGGGGTGAAAGACCTCGTACCTGATGCCAGACCAGGTGAGCTAGTCCTCCCGCAATTCGACTGGGAGTTGAAAACCCTCCTCCAATACCTCCCAGTCGACCCAGAAGCCCCCTGCTACGTCCACAAGCAGATTCGACTTCCCATGTGTGAGGTAGCCGCCCGTGCCGCTGTGGAGAGCTTCATGGAGGGTGTGATGGACCGTGGCGGCGAAGGCGTCATCATCCGTAACCCATATGGTCATTGGACGCCGAAACGTGTAAACGATCTCCTCAAGTACAAGCCCATCGACGATGACGAGGGGATCATCACCGGCTTCACCTGTGGTCGGAGGACTGACAAAGGCTCCAAGCATCTGGGACGCATCGGAGCCCTCATCCTCAAGTACAAAGGCAAGAGACTTGAACTGGCGGGTCTGACTGATGCTGAGCGAGCCTTCGCGACTGAGGGTGACCGGCATTATGCCAACGAGCACCCGGGGGAGGACATGCCCGCCGGCACGCAAGGAGCCCACTTCAAACTGGAGCAGAGGATCACGTTCAAATTCTGTGGAGGTCTGTCCGATGATGGTCTTCCCAAGTCAGCCCGCTACTTCAGAAATCGAGGTACAGTATGAAAACTCTGGCAGAATTGCTGGAATTGGCTGTTTACTTCCTAATCGTCACTGGTATATTGGGTGGTTTTGAATGGGCGTTGACAATGGGACTGTATTCTCTGGCGGAATCTGATACATTGTACTACGCATTCTTAGCAATGTTCGCTTCCGTCAACTTCATCTGCTCGTTGTGTATCTTTTATATAGTACATGAGGAGTCGACGCCCAAATCCAAAGTAGCAAAGAAACGAACGAGGAGGCGCGAACCATGAAAGGTCTCGGAAGATGGATACAACTGTTCCTCTTGACAAGTATCATTCTTGGGTGGGCTCAGTGGGGTGCATGTTGGATATTTTGTGAGGTAGTCATACGGAATCAAGATTTCTTCTACCCTTTGATGGGTTTCTCGCTGTCTTTCAATATTGGTGTTGCATTCCTTTGGATGGGTGGGATGCACAATGCTGAAGTGGCAAAGAAGGAAGCGGCAGAGGCAAAGAAGGAAGCGGCTGCTCAGAGGAGGAAGAGATGAACGAAGCACAAATTCAAGAGACTGTTATCCGTCTGTCCAGCTTGAAGAGTGAGTTGACGAGCCGGGTTGATGCCTTCCAGGAAACACTCCGTGGGTACGTCACCTCCAGACAGTTCCTGATTCATGATCGCTTCGAGGTTTGGACAGAGTGGGGTCAGAAGAAAAACTATGACCGTTCTAACATAGAGGAGTTCCCACTCATCCACAGGATGGTTGAGGACGAGGAGCCTTATGAGTTCTACCGATATGAGGAATTCGATTGGCTATTCTTCTTGGAGGTATTCTCCGACCCAGGAGATGCACAGGCAGCGGAGCAGCGAGAACGGTATTGCGTCACCTCCGACGACGTGAAGGAATTGCTCATCAAACACAACCTTGGCACTTTTAGAATGGACTGGTAATGCAAAAGCTGAAATCACAGAAGCACCGTCGCAACAGCAAATGCCCCTGTGGGAGCGACAAGAAACTGAAAAACTGTTGCCTCCCCAAGGTCAAGCGAGCGCAAGCTGGGATCGAAGCTGGGAAGTCCCAAGCTCAGATCATGAACGAAGAACTGTTTGGAATCAAAGAAACTCTTACAACGGCACCGGAGGAAAACGATGAGTGATATCGACATCACAATTCAGACCATCAGTGAGATTGATGCGCACCCTGGTGCTGATCGGTTGGAGATTGCGAAGATTCTTGGTACCCAGTGTATTGTGCCCAAAGGTGAGTACAAGCCACATGAGCAAGTCTTCTACTTCCCACCTGGCATGATGATTCCGGAATCGGTCGCCGATATCCTGGGTGTCAAGAAATACTTGAAGCACACCCAATGGAAGGACGAGAAGGTCCAGAGCCGGATTGCTGCGTGCCGCATACGTGGTGTCACCAGTTACGGGTTTGTGATATCTCTCGAACCTGGTTGGGCGGCTGCTATCAGGATGGCTCATTACTTGGGCAAGCTGGAGGATGGACTTGTTCTGACTGATGTCTTCGGAGGTGAGCAATACGAGCCACCCGCCCTTGGCATCAATGGTCTGCCCGGTATGAAAGGGAGGAACGAGTATGCTCTGCATGAGGGCTCTTTCCACCGCTACACTAGCATCCAGAATTACTACCGGTATCCGGATGTCTTTGAAGATGATGAGCAAGTTGTCATCACTGAAAAGATTCATGGCACTAACAGCCGTGTCGGCGTGCTGCGGGAAGAGGGTGAATGGGTCTATGCTGCCGGAAGTCACAAAGTTCGTTGGAAGGACTCCAAGCCAGCATCACGATATTGGCAATCTCTTGGACAAGAGGGCATGTTAGACATGCTTGCCGATATCTGCAATGAGAAGAACAATGTGATTGTCTTTGGAGAAATCTTCGGCAGCGGCGTTCAAGACATGGACTATGGTGTCGAAGGTGATAAAGGTTACCGTGTGTTCGATATCTCAGTCAATGGGAACTATGTTGATTGGCCTTCTGTTGTGACGATGTGTTTCAAGTATGGTCTCCGGACTGCCCCGGTGATTTACGAGGGACCTTGGATTTGCGTCAAGGAGGTTCTTGACGACTATGCTTGTGGCTTGACTTCGGTAGGAGCCCCAACGAGGAAGTTCAAAGGTCGCGAAGGGGTCGTGATCAAACCAGTCAGGGAACGACTTACGGACAGGATTGGTGGTTCACAGGCTGGTGGACGCCGCACAATCCTCAAGTACATTTCCGCTGACTATCTCGATCGAAAGGGAGCACAGGACAATGCTTGAACTTATCAGAGCTAAACTCTACCAGGTTCGCATCAAACCCGTAGCCGGCACTGAATGGATTGGATTGTTTGGTGGGGAAGAACCACGTTATCAAAATATCCTCGATGCGATGGAGCTTGATATCGAAGCTCTCGATACGCAGATTGAACACGAGGAAGAACTGAGTCGAGAGCTTCGTAGCTGTGCTATGGAAGTGCTCAGAAGTGCCAGAGCCAATCTGTTTGATGATGTCCGAGTAGCGGATGTCTATCTTGGTTTCATCACATTGGAAATTTTTCATCATTTCACACAGATAGAGGAAGACACCAATGAAGATGCCTAGAATCAAACTCTGTTTCTTCATAGCTGTGGTCGGCTTTCTTGTCGCTCCTTACTTCTCAAATCTTCTGCCCGGCGGGGGCGAGGAGGCACAGAAATGGTTGGACAAGGAAATCGCTTTCCTCGAACAGAAGATCGAAACTTGCGAAGACCCGGAGATGAAGCACATCTTCGAGTACACGGTGAAACATCATCGTCGCATTGGTATCTTTGGTGTTCGAGTTCTGCAACTCCCTGACCCTATCCATGGGATAAATTTTCCTCAGTGTCCTGGGATAACCATCGACGAGGAAGTCCCACACGAGAGCATAGAATACGGTGCCTGGATTCTTGTCCATGAAACGATGCACAGTTTCCCACCGTACTTTTTTCACACTCACATTGACGACGACCAGATATTCAAGTCGTTGTACCAATACTAAAAGGAGAACGAGAATGGCGAGAATGGAAGTTAGTAGTAGCAAACATCGAAAAGAGGGGTTCAGCGAGCGGATGAAAGAACTCCGTGCAAAAGCTGAAGAGATCAAAGGTGGGATCGACACACTCCTGAACTGTAAGGAAGCCGGCAACCCTAAACAGATTGCCTTCTGGACTTTGAAACTATCCCGTGACTTTGTCTCACTCAGTCAAGCGTGCCTCGGGGAAGAGCTTTTGAAGAAAGTCAGAGAACGGGGACAAGAAGGGAACATCATCCGACCATGAGACTACCTTCATATCTCTCGTACTCTTCGCTGTCGCTCTTTGAGAGTGACACCCCGGAGTTCTACATCAAATACCTGGCTGGTAACCGTCCAGCCCGGCAACCCCAGACTGGTCCCATGTGCGTTGGTAGTGCGTTTGACGCCTACGTGAAGTCCGCTCTCCACGAAGCCCTGTATGGTAAAGGCGCTGACCCAATCTACGAGTTGACGACTTTGTTTGAGGACCAGGTCGAGGTGCCCAACCGTGACTTCGCGTGGGGAGCCGGTGCCCACTGTTTTGAGGCTTACAAGCTGACAGGTGCCTATGATGAATTGCTGGACCTCCTGAAGAAATCAACAGAGGACCCGCGTTTCGAGTGTAAACTGGAAGGGATTATCGGTGGTGCGCCGTTCCTTGGTAAACCTGATTGCCGCTTCGTACTTGATCTTGGTTTTGGTCGAATCAGTATTGTCCTCGACTGGAAGGTCAAGGGTTTCTGTAGCAAAAGTGCGGCATCCCCATCGAAGGGTTATGCTCTTTGCCGTGATGGGTACGTTGCCAAGAAGAAACCCAGTCGCTCCCATGGGAAAAGCCATAACATGTACATGAAGTATGATTTCCGTGGTATGGAGATCAACCGAGACTTCATGGAGAATGTTGCTTCGGACTACGCTGACCAGTGTTCACTGTACGGTTGGCTCCTGGGCGAACCCATTGGCTCCGAGGAAAGTATTGTCTGGATCGACGAGTTGGTTTCAAAGCCAACTGGTATAGCACTGGATGGTGAGTACCCCTTGATGCGAGTATCCAATTTCAGGTCACGGGTTAAACCGGAGTACCAAAAACAATTGGTCGAACGTGTCAGCGCCTGTTGGGAAGCTGTTACCAGTGGACACATCTTCACCGAACTCACTCGTGACGAAAACGACGAGTACATTGAGATGCTCGACAACATGGCTATCGGATTGGCTACAGATGGGACTCCTGAAGAGGATTGGTACTCTAAGGCGACTCGTCCCCAAAACTTCTTCAGGAAGAGATGATGATGGAAAAACCCGAACCAAAACTTGAGATTCGACAGGCTGCATTAGCCGATCAGTTTACTCTCCGTGACATGGATATGAAGTGCTTCGACGAAGTCTGGGCTGCTTCTTACTGGTCACAATGGTTTACCATAACTCGCGCGATCCTCATTGTTGAGGTCGACAAGAAGCCAGCGGGGTTCGTTGCCGGCGAGTTGAACGAGGACGGTTTCTGCATCGAGAAGATCGGTGTGAAATATCCATTCCGTCGCATGGGTGTCTCCAAGATGCTCCTGGCGGGTTGTCAAGATTTGATCACCCAGTGTCCGAAAGAGTCAGCCGTCTATCTGGCTATCCCCGAACCCTGGTTGTATGATTGCTATGACTGCGTGACTGATTGGATTCGATCAGTTGGATTCAAAGCAAGACTTCCATACTTGAAGGATTACTTCTGTATCAACGGTGTGGATATGGATGGAGTTCGTTGTGAATTGGAGGTTGGATAATGGCCTATTGTTGGCGATGCAACACCATAGTTAAATTTCTGTCAGACGGCTGGGTCTGCCCCGAGTGTGGGCAGCACGGTCGACCTGATCTAATCGGTGATGATTGGGAACATGCCCGAGTGATAAACGCCCCTTACATGGAGAAACGAAATGCCGATCAATGAAGCCGCCCTGGAAAAACTCCGAGCAGCGACCTTCAGTTCTGAAACCTTTGCTTCAGTCCTGGAGACCATTTGTGGTTACAAGGACCTACTGGGATCAGGTGATTCTCAGATGAACTTGGACTACCAAGTTGCGGGTGCGCCGGTGAAGCCCGGTGACATGATCCCCTTCATCCATTTTGGAATCCGTCAAGCGACCGTTTCAGAGGTTGCTGAGGTTCCCGAGGGTGCTGAGGTGGGAGAAGTGATACGAGACGTTGCCGCAACACAGGAGGTGGTTGAGTGATTGTTGCAACCAGCATTACGATCTCACTCATTGTAGGTTTCCTTCTTGGTCTATGCTGGGCTGGTTACTGCATGGGTTGGAGATCAGAGCGTTGTCGGAGAGCGATTTGGGAGACTAAAAAGTCTGAGGAAATCCCTCGTCTTGTCCCACAATTCCAGCATGCCATAGCGATCGCCGCTCAGACCTGGTGTGACGCACGGACTATCAACACACCAATGAACGCTGCCCTTGCTCAAGTTTTCGCTGAGAAGATTGGTGAGTACATTGCAGCCCTACAGTGGTGTGGTGGAGCTTCAGATTTCCAACATGGTGGCGATGGTGTCCCCGAGGGTAAAGCTGCGGTGGGGTTTGATAAAATCTGCCGACCGCTGATGAAATGTCGAACGAAAGCAATCGATATCTCGAAGTTGAGTCGGGAAGCTTACAAACGTCTTCGTGACACATGTCCAGAAGTAGTTGGATTAGGGAGTAAGGATGTCTAGCTCAACCGGCGTATCGGAATCGTTAGTCAAGCACTATGCCTCCCAACGAGTCCCTTGGGGACCCGTTGGGTACGTCACCTACAAGCGGACGTATGCTCGCTTCATACAGGAGCTTGGTCGGACGGAAGAGTGGCACGAGACATGTGCTCGGGTCTGTAATGGTCTGGTGGACATCGGAGGTCTATTCAGTCAGTTGGAATTGGATACCCTGTATGACTCGATGTTCTACCTCAAAGGTTTCCCCAGTGGTCGAGCCATCTGGCAACTTGGTACCGAGAATGTTGAGAAGTTGGGAGCCGACAGCCTGTGTGCTTGTTGGCATGTCCTCTGCAACAATGCTGAGTCGTTCTGTTTCGCATTCAACGAGTTGATGCTTGGCGGAGGTGTTGGATTCAACATCCTTCCTGAGTATGTCTATGAGTTGCCGCGAGTAAAGTATGACCCACCAGTTACCCGGGTGGACAACCCTGACTGTGATTACATTGTACCTGACAACCGAGAAGGTTGGGTTGATCTGTTGCGGAGAGTGTTTGAAGCTTACTTTGTAACAGGGAAGCCTCTCACTTATTCAACACAATGTATTCGAGCGGCTGGGAAGATCATCCACAGCTTCGGAGGTGTTGCGAGTGGTTCAGAGCCGCTCGTACGAGGTATCAAGAATATCTCGAAGATTCTCAGCACGAGAGTCCATGAGAAATTGAGACCAATCGACTGTGTGGATATCATGAACATCGTCGGCACCATTGTGGTGAGCGGTAATGTGAGACGATCCAGTCAGATAGCCATCGGGGCTCCACTTGATCTGAAGTTTCTCCAAGCAAAGAATTGGCACCGAGGAACGATTCCAGATTGGCGACGGATGTCCAACAACACGGTCGCTTGCAATACCATTGATGAGTTACCGGAAGAGTATTGGGAGCCCTTCATAACAGATGGTGAGTGCTATGGTCTACTGAACATCCTGAACTGTCGTCGTTTCGGACGGTTGGCGGATGGCATCGATTACCGTCCTGACTATGGGGTCGTGGGTTGCAACCCCTGTGGTGAAGCAAACCTTGAGGATCGCGAGCCATGTAACCTTGCGGAGAACATCCTTCCGAACATCTCTGGACTTGAGGAATGGAAGAGGGTCATGGGACCCCTGTACAAGGCAACCAAGACTATCGCCAATTTCCACTACCTGCACCCGGAGACAGATGAGGTTGTCCACCGTAACTACCGTGTGGGTGTGAGCCTCAGTGGTTTGATGGCAGCGGAGTGGGCAAGGGACCCACAAGTCCTAACTGATGGTTACCGTTTCCTGGAGGAGTGTGATGTCGTCTATAGTTCACTGCTCAATGTATCCAAGAGCGTAAAGTTGACGACGGTGAAACCAAGTGGGACTGTTAGCCTCCTGCCTCAAGGATGTCCACCCGGGATGCACGCAGCCTTCAGTCGGTACTTGATTCGGAGAATTCGATTCGCCGCGAATGATCCTCTGGTGGAGACATGCCGGCAGCATGGCTACCATGTCGAGCCTGAGATCAAACAAGATAGTTCGTACAACTATGACACGATGGTGGTTGACTTCCCGATGGACTATGGTCCCAAGGCAGTCACTGAAAGTGAAGTGGATGTCATCGACGAATTGACAATTCAAAAGATGCTCCAGACATTCTGGTCGGACCAGTCTGTCAGTTGTAGCCACTATTTCCATCGACATGAAGTCAAGACAATTCGTGAGTGGCTGTCCGAGAACTATGAAGACAGCATAAAGACTTGTTCATTCATGCACTCTCTCGACCATGGGTTCAAACAGACTCCGTTTGAAGTGGTGTCGGAAGAAGAGTACCATGACCTCCGTGAAGCTGTGACACCTATTGTTGAGATTACCGATTCCGAAGAGATCGACATGGCGGACTCCTTAGAGTGTGCCGGTGGTTCTTGCCCTGCAAGATGAGGTTTGCTATGAGATTCCTACTTGTACTGCTGTTGTTGTTGTTGTGTGCCCCTGCCGTCGCTGCTATCCCCGTCATTGAGTTGGATGAGGATACCCCTAACCAGGTAATTGCTGTTGAAGCATTGATTGAACGCTTTGACGATCCAGACGTTATCGTTCGTTACGTGCCTTGGGAACATTCGCTACCGGCTTTCGTTGCTTACGCCAAGGCAGCAGCAACATTTGGAGACTGTGCAGTTGGTCCTCTCATGGTGTCTCTTCAAGACGAGAATCCACAAGTTCGTGTCGCCGCAGCCATTGCCTTGGAGGCAGTAGGACCTGCCGCCATTGAAGCGAAGCCTCTTCTGATTGAGATGCTTCAGAGCGATGATGACCGAACTATCATCCTAGCTTGTGGGATCATTCGTGGCATCGGTCCAGAAGCTGGTGGTTTCACTGATCTGTTGATTGCTCAGTTGAGTAACGAGAACTTCCATGTTCAATACTGGACATGTCGAGCACTGGGTGGTATTGGAACCAATGCCGTACCCGCAGTTGGGAGACTATGTGTACTGCTGGAAGATGGTGTTGCTTCTGTCCGGCGGAATTCTGCGACTGCTTTGGGTGATATTGCTATCGGACTCGATAGGAAGAGTCAACTTGATATTATCTACGCCTTGCAGTTGGCGACGACAGACTGGTCACATTGTGTTTGTGTAGCAGCCCGTGAAGCACTACTCAAAATTGAAAACTGCAAAAAGAACCCCTGCTAAGGAGCCAACAATGTTGGACAAACCGATGGATCAATGGACTGAGCTAGACTTTTTACGGAGAGCATACATCCACGCTCGTGATCATAGTCTTGATCCGAGTACACAATGTGGTGCCGTTTTGTTACCGGTGGGCGGATTCGATCTCGTTACTTTCGGGACCAATCGTTTCCCGGATGGTGTGGAGTGTACTCCAGAGATGCTTGCCGACCGAGAGACAAAATACTTCCGAGTTCAACATGCTGAACGGGATTGTATCCTCAAGGCGGCTCGGAATGGTTTTGCTACCGAGGGCGCTACCCTGTACTGTCCGTGGTTCTCGTGTGCTGAGTGTGCGAAAGCCATCATCTGTGCAGGCATCAAACGAGTCGTGGGTCATCGCCGCATCATGCGGAAAACCCCCGAACGTTGGATGGGGTCTATCCATGCAGCCGATAGGATGTTGGATGAAGCCGGTGTCGAATGTGAGTACCTCGCTGGGGACCTGTTCCATGGTGACCCTGATTACGCAATCCTTTTCAATGGAGAACGGTGGATACCATGAACAACGATTTCACTGGTGAAGACTTCGCTGAAGCGAGGGCAAGGAAGAATGAAGACAAGATCAAGAAGATTAAAGATTACCTTGCAAGTCGAGACGATCCCCCAGAGGTGCTCCCAAATGGGCGACCTAAGTTCGGGCACCGAGAAGCTAGACCAGGGAGGCTACCTGATGGATCGCTGCATCGCTGCCCTGATCTAAACGATCCTGTTGTCATGGAGGCTCTCAGGACATTTGATGTCTTTCCTGGTAAGGACTACGGTCCAATCTCCTTTGACCATCTTACGGAAGACCAACAAGCCCGGCTGCTTGCGATGTCTCAGAAACTTGACTCACTCAACTTTGATGAGTACCAAGCTGGTGCCAAGAAGACTGCCATCTACAACCAGGACGCCCGCGTGCTTTACCCATCTCTTGGCTTGACCGGTGAGGTTGGGGAGGTCCTTGAGAAGATGGTCCATTCCATCATGCTGGCAGTCCACGGTGGAAAACTGGCAAACCAGGTGAAGAAAATCATCAGGGATGATGACTGTGAATGTGACACCCCTCGCAAGGAGGAAATCGGGAAAGAAATCGGCGGGGTGCTTTGGTACTGTGCCGCCGTAGCTTCCGACCTTGGTCTCAACCTGTCTGACATCGCCCAGGAAAACCTCGGGGTACTCGCCTCCCGTAAGGAGAGGGGTACCATCCAGGGTGATGGTGACAATCGTTGAGAATTTCCTTGACAACTCCCTCTAGTGTGGTATACTTGAAGTATGAACACCTACAAATTGTATCATGGTGACTGTTTGAAAATCCTCTCCAAGATGGAGGAGAAAGTTCCCTGCATCTTCGCGGACCCACCCGATAATATTGGACTGAAGTACAAAGGAGTGGATGACAACCTGCCAACCAATGATTACCTCCACCTGTTGGAAGAGTGGCTCTATTGCTTCCTTGCACGGGCGGATACGGTGTGGTTCAGTTTCAATGCGAAATGGACCCTCCACATGGGAATCATCGCGAGCAACGTGATGAGTTGCTTTGATGTGAAATGTAAACCATGTGTCCAAACCTTTACATTTGGACAACATAATCAAAGGGATTTCGGGAACAATCACCGCCCGCTCTGGAGATTCACTCACAAGGATGCTCCGGTGTACCCTGATCAGATTCGAGTCCGATCCAAACGGCTGGAGATAGGTGATAAGCGGGGGTCTCCCCGGGGAAAAGTCCCGGGAGATGTGTTTGATTTCACTCGTGTTGTGGGTAACTCCAAGCAGAGACGCAAGTGGCACAAGACACAACTCAATGAGGGATTAGTTGAGCGGTGCATTAAGTCCAGCACTGTTGAAGGTGACGTTGTGATTGATCCCTTCGCCGGGACCGGCACTACGTTGCGGGTATGTAAGGGCATCGATCGCTCTTGCATCACAATGGACTTGTCGTTGTTTTACTGTCAGCAGATCGCTGACGAACACACACTAAAGGTAAGGAGCGCGTAGAAATGTCGCAGCCCGAAGAAAGTACCCCAACCACTGCCAGAGATTTTCTGGGCAACTTGATTACAGTCACGGATGTCATCGTTTATCCAGTTCGGCGTGGGAGCGCGATGTGGATGAAGAAACTCGTTGTTGATGCCGTTCGAGACACCACCAATGGCGTGCGGGTGTCTGGTCGAAACCAAGCCGGCAACCCGGTCTCGATTCAGAACATCGAGAATTGCGTCGTTGTCACCGCCTGCCTCCCTTCGGTTCCGGAGTAACCATGCCGTTACACGATTACCAATGTGGAGAATGTAGCTACCAGTTTGAGTTACTGGTAGGCAAACAGTTCGGGGTCACTCCACCCCGCAAGTGCCCCAATTGTGGGAAACTGAAACTCAGGAGGATGTTGAATACGAAGCCTCCAGCCGTCCACATGAAGTACTCGCTAATGCACCCACGTGCTGGGCGAGGTATGTCGAGACGGTAAGAATTGCAATAGACCGGCGGGCACTTTTGCGGGTGCTCGCCGGTCAGAACCTCCAACCTCCTTTCAAGAGAAAACTTTCATGAGATTTATCAACCTCTTCTTCTGCCAGTGCCTCGCCTTCGTGATTTACGTCATGCTAGGCTCGTACTGTTTTGCCTACTGTCTTGAGACCGCTTTCGCGAAAAACATTCCCTGGTATGCCGATGTTGTCGCCGGTATTGTTGGTGGCACATTGTTCATCCCACTCGCTATCGTCGCGTGGATTTGTCAGTTGTGTGATATCGCTGCCCCGTTCTTTGTCTAAGGAGATTACCTGATGAAGTTTGCTTTCGCTTGTCTGTTTGCTGTCATTCTTTCCGTTGGCTGTGTTCCGGTCCCGGAAGAGGAACCAAAATGTCCTGGTGGCGATTGTTGCCCCACGGTAACTGCGGAGACCAACGAGGTCGCCGGACGTTACCACTACCGAGGTCGCTCTGGTCGATTCTTCAAGAGGGGTCGGAGGTTGGGGTAGACTCGACGCTTTGTGTACCCGTGCTATCACCGGGGTGGGTGATCACGGAAGGTCCGAAGGGTACGTCCCTCGGACGGTGCCATTGAGCCAGGAGTGAAAGATGCAAACTCAGATCAAAGAAATAATCCAACTGTTCTCTGATACAACTCAAGCCATGCAGGACGAGGGAATGGAGCCCACTTATGAGACTGTTGCTGTCTTAGTAGCAGCTATGGTCCAGAAACAGTCCATGGATGAGTGTGTCAAAGGATTGGAGTGTTTGAGACGAAGGTTGAGGAGAATATGAAGTTCACTCAAAAGAAACGCATTCCAGGAAAGTCCGTCAAAACCTACAAGGAATGGTGGAGCGACTGCGGACAGTACCGGATCACTTGGCGGAAAGAGGTCCATGGAGTCGAAGTCGACCCGGGCTTCTTTGCGTGTGTCCGGTGTGTCATCTCCCACCGTAACCCGACAGAGTACTGGGGGTTCGCTAACCGGCGTGGTCCCCAACGCACTTTCAAAGCGGCGGTCAAATCTTGTGAGGACGGGAAGAAAGCCTGGGAACGTTTCCTGAACATCACGGGGCGGGCAAAGGTGACTCAGTACCGGAGATTGAAGACTGATACGACAGTGGGCAAAGGGAAGAATCGTTATTCAGCCCTCGTTGATATCCCAGCGTGGGTTACCGAAGAAGCCAACCCCATCTTGCTCAACATCCTGTCACCCGAAGGTAAGCTGAAGGAAACTGATCCAGAGGGGGAGCAAGAATTCGATGAGTGACATAGAAGACATTCAGGTCGCGGCTCAGAGACTCACCTCAGCCAGCCATGTACGGGCAATGAAGAACGTTGAAAGAGTATCGGAGGTTGATCTTGAGAAAGTTACTTACGAAGCGATGGTTAGCCGTAAGATCGCTGATCGCTCACTTCAACAATCGTCCATTTATCTCCGACCATCATTTGTACTGCACCCAAATCTCAGACGAAGTGGCGAAGGATGGGTGGCTCAGTACGGAGACCTTGAGACGTACGGTGAGACACCAGATATCGCTTTTCAAGAATTCGACGACCAATGGGTCGGAAAGGATGAACTATGATCCCTGTGTTGAACGTTAGTGGCGTGGGTATTGCTCGTGCTTGGGAGCGATCCCTGGTAGCACTCGATGTCGCCGGCTGTGAGTTGGAGACTGAGTATGATAAGCCGGGTGATCCTCCAAGTAAGGATGCCACGATGATTATCACCATCGAGCAACCTTTGGGAGCCAATGATTCATCGTGACATGCCGGGCGGCTTGGAGGACTTGCAAGAGTACGTGATGGAAGTCACTGAGGGTATCAAGGATCATCTCATCCGGAGGATCGATGATCCGACTGATACCCGGTGGGAGTACACCTACCATCAACGTCTGTTCAAATACCATTGGCCTGAAGAGGGTTCGATGCACATCGATCAAATCGAGACGATGTGTCAGAAGTTGGCGGTATCTCCGCACACCCGACGCGCACAGGCTGTGACTTGGAAGGTCTGGGAAGACAATGATTGCTATGACCCAGCGTGTCTTCAGTCAGTCTGGTGTCGTATCCTTGATAACAAACTCTGCATGAACGTTCGCTTCCGATCGAACGACGCCTACAAAGCAGCCTTCATGAACATCTTCGCCCTGGTCCAGTTGCAGAAGCTGATTACCGACCGAGTTGCGGAACTGTCGGGGATGCCAATCGAGGTGGGTCGATACTGTCACATCGCCGACAGCTATCACATCTATGGTTCCAACATGGAGGAGTTTCGGAACCGTTTCTTGAAAGCCTACGATACTCGGTCTTTTGATCAGAGGACTTTCGATTACTGTGACTTTGCCAAGCCAATCATGGATGAAGCCAGACCGGGTATCCTCCAGAAGGTGAAAGGGATGGGACGATGATATACCTGTCGTGCATCGTGGTCTACAAACATTACGACAATGGTTGTGACGGCACCTGTAATCGATACTGTGATGGCACCTGTGACCGAGTCGCGAATGAGGTGATTATCAAGACATGGTACATCTACACGGACGCCACTATCTGGGATGTGAGCGAAGGTGAATTCATTTCGGATAACCCTCAACCTTACTACCAGAGGATTGCATGACTAAAACCCTCGAAGAACTTCGAGATCAGATTGAGGATGAAGCGCCCTTTGTTGATATCAGAGGGTACTCACACAACATCATTTCTTGCTGCCTTCGCATGATAGACAAAAATCATGGGACGGAAGCTGCAAACCAAGCTATTCGAGATTTCGATCTTGAACAAAAAGGATGGAAAGAACGATGAACGAACTCGTATCGTCACCGAACCTGATTGTGATCATCTTGGAACCCTCCGTCAATCCCGACTTCCCGAATGTCGGCGTCCTGATGATGTACCCGACCGGTACCATGGACGTTTACCACAACGGTGAATTGGTTCGTGAAGGTGAATTTGAAACGTGTATCCCCGCAGAGGAGTTTTATCTTGGCTAGAGCATCAAACGTCTATGTCGTCCAACGAGTCAGCGACGGAGCAGTCCTCGCCGGCTGGACCGTGAAGTACCAAATGGAAGAATGGCTCAGGTGCAGGGACATGTCACGAGACGCCATGGAAAGAACTCTGAAGGTTGTCCGCTGCAAAGACGGTGGCGGACTTGAACACACCACTGTCGTCCCTTGGGAGGAAATCCTATGAGTATTACAGCACACGGGATCGATATCCAACGTATCCATGACATTGTCGACATGACTTGCCATAACCTCGTCTGGCAGTTACATCGTGAGGGTATCCAGCTATCGGATACCCCTCAACCTCAAGGAAGCGATTGTCTCTACTTTGTCATGGAAGTTCCCTTTGAAGCATTTGGATGGAAGTTCGATCGTATACTTGCGATCTATTTACTTCCACACATCTCTATGCTCCCGACAGACCTCAAAAAAGAAGACAACGGGGAAGCTACCTGGTGTGGTGTTCAATGTATACGGGAGACAGAAGAGGGGTTCCTGTTTTCAACACTGGTAGCTCAAACTGCTGAACCCCCAGTGATTCCTCCTCCCGCCAACCTGTATGAAAGTTGGAAGAAGGTGATACTCCTATGAAAGTCTACATGCTAGAAGACACCAACACTGGACTGTTCTTCCGTAGGAATTACTCATGGGATTGTTGGGTTGAACAGGGGAAAGCCAGCGTCTGGACCAACCGGATTGGACCAACTGCATCCAGAGCATACACTCGCCAGATGAAGGCACGAAAACCCGTGATCCGAACTTTCAATTTGGAGCCGACCGATGAGTGAAAGAACCGAAGCTATCGATGCCCTGTTGGGGACCATCGGGGAGTTCAGCAAAATCTGGGAGGGTGCTCCGCTCCTCCCTGAGATTGTTGATGCTGAGTTGCATGACTGTTACTGTCCTTCCAAAGGGATCAAACCGAAAATTCCGAACCCCCTCCTCATTGAGGCTTCCTATTGCTTACAAGCCACCTGGGACTACATGGAAGCTTTCGATACTATACTGGCGACTCTCGCCAAGTATGGTTGCCTTTGGAAGGGGGACGATCTCGACCCTGAGATTGTAGATGCCGAGTTCTATGACTGCCCTAATCTCTGTGCTGGAGTAGACCTACCGGCAGTAATGTACATCGAACACTCACCCACCATAGTGCAACAACGTGATCGCCGTGATGCCTTGTGTGCCGTCCTCGCAGGTGTAGCAGTCATTGGTGAACGACAACCTAAAGGACTCTACACCCTGTTTTACGACGGGATGTTCTACGACACTTCAATTTGACATGACACTTCCCCTCCGACCACTGGGTCTGAGGGGACTTTTTCATGGATTTAACTTGACAACCACTTCAGGTGTGGTACACTTAGGTATAGGAGAAACTCGATGACAAGGAAATCCGATCACGAACTACTCAATGGTGACTCTGACGATTTTGGCGAACTCTACCAGAAGTACCACCGAGGGGTTAAAGCCTTTCTCCATTTGCAGAAGCTGGTGAGAAACCCCAGCAACTTTGAAGAGGTTGAGCAGTTGATCTGGCTTCGAGTATTCGAGAAGCGTGCCTATTATGACCCTGAATGGGAATTTCACAAATGGTTGCTGCGGTTGTCTTTGTTCGTGGCTTTCAACTATGCCCGTCACCAGATGGCTAGGTCACACCTGACTAATCGGACCGACTTAGACAATATTATGGATTACCGGGACCAGACGGATGTTCTTTTAGTCGCTGAGATTCAGGAGACTGTGAGACGTGCCGTTGATGATCTTCCTGAGAATGAGCGAGTAGCCATCACCTTGATCGACTTACACCAAACAGAGAAAGTCCGTGGTCCACACAGGTGGGGACGTGTCCGAGGTCGTATTCGCCTCCAAACAACACTGAGAAGTTTTTACCATGGAATTTGAACCACTTGAACCGCGCCTCTTACTGGCAACCCTACTAGGGACACCCGGCGATGATGTCTTCGCTGCCGGACCCGGCTGGGCTGATTTGAACGGCACCATGTATGAGGGTGATTTCGATTTCGATGGTGGTGCCGGTCACGACGTGGCGAGTCTGTATGACTCCCCAGGTGACGATGTGTTTGTCGCCCGTCCGGGGTCGGCTACTCTTGGCAACATCAGTGTTACCAATTGTGAGACCATCCACGGCTACGCCAAAGCCGGCGGTAACGATGTAGCCCGCTTGGAAGGGTCTCCCGGTGACGATCATGGTGTCGGTAAGGTGGAATGGTTCAAACTGTTCGGTGATGAGTTCTACCTCCGTGCGAAGTACTTTGAAGTGGTGTTCGCCGATGCGGGCGAAGGGAACGACCTGGGAGAGATTTATGATTCAGAAGCGGACGATGTTGTTACGATGCAGCCGGGAGACGTTACTCTGTTTGGACCAGGCTTCAGTCAGACACTGGAAGCGTTCGATTATGTCCACGCCTATGCAAAAGAAGGTGGACATGATGCTGCACATTTGTATGGCGACCGCTATACTGGACGAGAGACATACACGAGAGCTTTTGGTGGCGGGACGGTCAATCGGGCGAAACTATTTGAGGAGATGTCGGCGAATCGAGAACGTGTAAACGCACCTGTTTACGAGGCGGTTCCGGGGACGACGACCACCCTCGTTGGAACTCACATTCTTCGGCGGTCCATCGAACTGGGCTCCGGGGACACTTTGACCGGTGATGCTATCCTCCGACGCGGTGCGACGGTCCAAAAGAACCTCACCCAGGACGCCCAGGAAGGGGTCATACGGCTCTCTGTGGCTGATACCACTGGATACAGCCTGGGAGACGAGCTAACGGTCCTGGCGTACAGCACGGGGGTTGAGTGTGTGATCGTGTCCAATCTGGGCTCAGACTGGATTGAGATCGAAAATCCGCTCTCCAGAACCTACACCACAGCCAATGGAGCCGCCGTCGTCAACTACTTCCCGCTGGTCCGGGCGATCGGCTCCGGGATCACCATTGAGGGGTTGACCCTTGACGGGAACCGTGACCCGGCTGTTCTCCAGTGGCAGATCATCGGCGGTGGGCTGATCCACATGGAAACGACCAACTCAGTGGTGGATGGAGTCACTGTGGTCAATAGTCCAAGCACTGGCATCTTCATGATCGGGGGTCGAGACAACTTGATCACGCAGAGTGTGGTCACCAACAACTTCGGGCACGGGGTCATTCTGGACAGGGAGATTGACACCACGGTGGAGTTCACCACGATGTCCTACAACGGTGGGCGGGGCAACGGAGATGGCATCCTGGTCAACGGCGGAGCCCGGCACCTGATCCAAAACAACATCACCCAGTACAATGGGCGCTACGGCTTGCATCCGGCCGGGGAGTTGACCCGAGGTGGCATCTGGCAGGGCAATGTGTCCAGTGGGAATGTGTCGAACGGCTTCCACTTTTGCTACAACAACTTCGACATCTTGGTCACCGGCAATGTCCTGGTCAACAATGGACGGTCGGGTATCGGCGGGTTCGGTGTCGGCGGGGTGTATGCTGATCGATTCAACATCGTCACCGGGAACACCATCACCGGTAATTGGAAGTACGGCGTGCAGATGAATGGTGGAAGCGACAACATCATCACGTTCAACGATGTCCGTGGCAACCGGCTTGGAGGGATTTTCTTGGTGGGCGATCACACTGTCGTGGGGAACATCGAATGATAGTTGAGTGCCAACAACAAGACACTTTCAAAATCAGGGACAAGATTCCTGGGCATGGTCCTCAGAAAGTATGCCGTAGGTCTCTTGGGGTAGGGAGTGAGCGTGTCCTTTTGGAATGCGGTTGTTCTCTCCCTCTGACTTGGCTTACCGGTGCTGAGAGGGAGGGCGTGCTCCGGGAAATCCCCAAACCAATTCAACGTTGGAGATGGGGGTCAGGGATGACGAAGGCAGAATGCCATGCTTTCATGCTCAGTCTAGGCATGGTTCTTTTCCATACGTGTTCGAGTGGGGCAAGACATTACCGACCGAAGAGAGAGGTGTAACATGGGAAAATTCGAGTTAGCTGGAGAAATTTGGAGCGTAGTTCGATCTTACATTGACCCACACTGCCGGCAAGAGGCAGCAAAGGCTGTCATCGAAGCTGTGAGTGGGCTGATTGATTGCCCACAGTTGAAGAAAGATTCGGAGACGGACCCAAATGATGTGGTCGACGATTGGGCTCCAGACTCCTGCCCCTACGAGGACTACGACTTCGACGGGTATGACGACGATGGCTTCTACGCCAACGACCAGTACCGGTACGAAGATGACCACGACGTACCCCATGATAGGAGAGACTGATGAGCGGAGAAATAACTGGTTGCTACCTGAATGGTAGGAAGCAAAAACCTAAGCGGACCGATGAGATCAAGATCGCGATGACTCTTGACAAGAAGGCATACGCCCGCCATTCACATGAGGTCACCACACTCGTAAACCCCCAGGAGATGCAAGAAGGTGACGATCTCAATGTGTACTACACTTTCTGCATAGCTTACTTCGATGGAGTTGTTGAAGCCCTCCATGCCGTGAAGAAAATCTGTGCCGACCCATCTATTGTCGTCTCGGCGTCATGTACCGAACTGACCCGTGGACGGATACTCATCTATGAAGCACTCAAGAATTTGGACGCCGTTATCCAGGAAATCGAACAGAGAGAGAAAGACTCCAAATGAGCCTCAGAAAAATCGGATTCTACACCCTGAGCGACGAACGCTGTGAAAACCTCAGTGCGACCTCTCCCATGCAACGATGCGAGATGATCCTCACTGAACGGTGCAACTTCAAGTGCGCCTACTGCCGAGGGCTGCGATCGGACTGTCAGGGTGACATGCCTCTCCCCAGGGCTATGCAAGTTCTCCATCAGTGGGGTCGTCAGGGTCTGAAGAACATCCGTTTCTCCGGAGGGGAACCTCTTCTCTACCCGGGGTTGGATAATCTGGTCGATCTGGCGGGTCTGCTCGGGGTGGAGCGTATCGCCATCTCCTCAAATGGATCGTTCCCCACGGGACGGTACCTGGAACTGGCGGAGTTTGGAGTCAATGACTTCTCCATCAGTCTCGATGCCTGTTGTGCCTCTGAGTGTGGGAAGATGTCAGGGGTGGATGGTGTCCAAACTTTCGTCCGTATCCAAGACAACATCATTGCACTCGCAAAAGTGACCTATGTCACGGTGGGTGTTGTGCTGACGGACGACAACGTTGACAAACTGGCTGGTATCGTTGAGTACGCCCACGAACTTGGGGTCGCGGACATCCGCATCATCCCGGCGGCTCAGAACGGATGTATGATTGAAGGAGTCGAATCTCTCGACCCCGAAATTGTAGCCGCCCATCCGATCCTTGCATACCGGGTGAAGAACATCTTGGAGGGGAAGCCGGTTCGATCCATCCAAGAGTATGATAGTCACCGTTGCTACCTCCCGATAGACGACAGCATCGTCTGTGGCAACTATCATTTCCCGTGTGTGATTTACATGCGGGAGCAAGGTGAACCTATCGGAGAGATCGGTCCCGATATGCGTGCTGAGCGGATCGCATGGTCCCTCACCCACAACACGTTTGAGGACCCGATTTGTCGAGCCAACTGTCTTGACGTTTGCGTTGACCATAACAACAAATGTGCTGCTTGCCAGGAGGAATACTGTGGACATTAAGTTTCAGACATACATGCCGAGACTCATGAGTACCGGCACCGAGATCAATCTCAATGGTTGCAAGTGGCTGTGTTTCGTCAATTGCACCTTGGTTGGTGCGACTATCGAAAAGAGTCTTCCGGTCATCATTGGACCCGGTACAGAGGACACCGATCCACGCATTGCTCGCGAGTGCGAGATGCGGCGGGCAGAGGATTGTCAATCACCTCCGAAGAGTGGGCGAACTGGGGTCGAGAATGATATTTTGAGCCAGTACAAAAGGATTCCAGTCGAGGAGTTGGTGGGCAAGAATATCGTTGTATCCAAACTTGGCTTTGAACAAATCCTCATTATCACGGATGGTAAGTGTTATGTAAACCTCGAACCACATAACAGCTATGGGGACATGGAACTCATCGACGAGGAATTGGACCTTGGTGATTTGAAAAACTCAGGGTTACTCGAAGATGGGGTATGGCGGGAACATCAACGCGAGAAACAATTGATGGTGGACATGGACCGAGAGAGATGTGGCACTCTGAATTTGAACCAGGTGGTTAGGACTCTCGGGCGAGCCAAGGTACTTGAACTTCTCAACAAACCTGTCAGCTAACGGAGGATCGAAGAATGAAAGTCAACACCGAACAAAGCGTCCCAATCAAAATGTGGCTCGATTACATCGAAGAGGGAGCGATGGCCCAAGCAAGGCGATTGGCTCAACTGCCTTTTGTTTTCAGCCATGTTGCCATCATGCCTGATGCCCACCTTGGCTATGGAATGCCTATCGGTGGGGTGTTGGCGACTCGACGTGTGGTCATTCCGAATGCGGTTGGAGTCGACATCGGCTGTGGGATGCTCGCCATGAAGACTTCCCTGAATGGTGTCTCTGATGACGAATTGAAGTCGTTCATGCAGTTGACTCGTGCGAGAGTCCCCGTGGGATTCAAGCACCACTCCACTCCCCGGACTGGGATGCCGGTTCGTGAGAACAAATCTCTCCCCGTGGTAGATCGAGAGTTCAACAAGGCTCGCAAATCATTGGGAACACTCGGCGGTGGTAATCACTTCATTGAATTCCAAGAGGACGATGATGGATTCCTCTGGGTGATGATTCATTCGGGTTCGAGGAACCTCGGCAAGCAAGTCGCGGATTATTATAACACGTTAGCCAAAGAGTTGAACGCAGAGTGGTTCTCAAAGGTTCCGTTGGGATACGATCTCGCTTTCCTCCCACTCGATACTGATGAAGGTGAGCAGTACCTACGTGAGATGAACTACTGCGTCCACTACGCTTTTGCGAATCGAATGGCGATGTTGAACGAGGTGCGTGAGTCGATTCAGACGGTTCTCCCCACGTGCGTGTTTGATCCGCCTATCAACATTGCCCACAACTATGCTCGGATAGAGAATCACTTTGGCAAGAACGTCGTGGTTCACCGGAAGGGCGCTACGTCGGCTCGCAAAGATGAAGTTGGGGTCATTCCTGGTAGCCAAGGAACGGCGTCGTACATTGTGAAGGGTCTTGGCAACCCTCAGAGTTTCAATTCTTGTTCCCATGGAGCGGGTCGGAAAATGGGTCGTAAGCAAGCCAGCCGTGAACTCGACCTGGAAGAGCAGCAAGCCATCCTGGATGACCAGGGTATCATCCACGGGATTCGGCGGGTACAGGACCTGGACGAGGCTCCAGGAGCCTACAAGGACATCGACGAGGTAATGAGACACCAGAGAGACTTGGTCAAGGTCATAGTCAGATTGCAACCACGCGCGGTCATAAAAGGTTGAATTTTCCCTTGACAGTCTCGGAATAAGTGGTATACTTGTAGTATAAGACACCCCAACCAGAGAGGAGAGAATGCCGATGCTAAGGAATGAGGTAGCCCAGTGGTTAAACAGCAAGAACAATGTCACCAACGTTCGAGAGGTCACGGTATACCTTGGTAAACGCTACTGGCACGGTGTTGCCTACACTGAAGGAGATGAGGACCGCTATTACCTGCTTGGGTTCCATCCCAAACAGAGTCGACCGTCTTGCTACCAGCTTTCACCTTTTGATGATAAGAAGGCTTTGGCAGGTATCCAATACGATTGGTACGTTGGTGGTTACTACCAAGGGGAATCCACTGAAGTACACCCTTTTGGAAGTCATTGGATTGTGGTCCCTTGGATCATCGAAGGAGAACCCGACAGTCGAATCGATGATGATTCTGATGACCAGTATGTACGACTTTTTTTGATGGTGGAGGAACACTGATGAGACGCATTCTCTACTTTGAAGTCGTCGACATGGGTATCAGAAATGGCATGGGAACTCCTCGTGAGGAGTTAATCGATGCCATCAAGAATCCCAACCTATTCAACGGGTACGTCGCTGGGGTGGGGACGGACGCCGAGAGCGCCTTGGAAGACATGTTCCACCTTATGCAAGAGTGTGATTACGACATCACTGGGTTGGAAGGGCAGATCAAGGAGAGGTGGAATCCCTCATCTGATGAGGGCGACGGGAAGAACTGTTACTACCACTTCGGTATCATCTTCATGTATGAGAACATACCTGAAGACAGAATCCACAGAATCGCTAAGGGGTCTTGACATGGGCGTGAAGCAATGCGATCGAAGAGGCTGTGGCAACATCATGTGCCGCCGAGTAAGTCAGAAGTATGGATACATCTGTGATGAGTGCTTCAAGGAGTTGATTTTCGCTCAGTCTATCGAAGCCTTCATGGATAAGGACGCCAGCCAGACAAGACCCGACCCAGAGTTTTACGAGAAGATTTTCCCTGTGTGTTAAGGAGCTTCTGGAATGCAGATTACCCACGTCAAGGTTCTCACTCCGAGCAATCGGAAGAAGAAGAACACATACCATGTTCTCCATGACAATCCTATCGCCCCGCCGCGATCTGACAAGCAACTCACTGCTGCCTTAGAGCAGCAGTATGAGATCGAGAGTGTACATCTCGACGACGGCGTGGCAACCTACCGAGTCAAGGAGAAGGCGACCGATGAAACTGAATGAAGGTGACAAGATCGAGATCGCCGAAGACACCCTGGCTGATACAAAGAAAGGTGTTTATTGGGTGGACTACGTCAGTTATTGCCATGGGAATCCCTACTATGGTCTGAGAAGGTTCTATGGGCGTCAGGTCACAGCAAGGTTCTTCACAAACACAGTTGATGCTTTCCTTGGTGGTAGCATTAGGAGGATGACAGCAGCATGAGAACAATCGGAATCATCTTGAAAGGTCTCGAAGGAAATGTCGCGGAGTTTAAGAGACTCTGTGAGGCAGGGGTCTGCTCGCCAACCCTTAGGGAAGACTTGAGCAAAGCATTGACGCAAGGCAGCATCATATCCAATGATGTCGACTATATCATGGAACATCTGTTCGGTATCAAGAATCAATTGGAAAGACCAGTTGACAACCCTGAATAGTGTGGTAAGCTTGTAGTATCAGCAGTCCACTAACCCGGAGACCAACATGAATTACTTGATGATCCAAAACGCCGGCGTTGCCCCAACCGAAGCTTTCACTCTCTTGGGAATGTCCCTGACGGAAGGGTCCGGGGTCAAGGGTGTCATTGGTCAGTTCGGCTCCGGCAATAAGCTGGCAATCAATCTTCTACTCCGTTTGGGGGTTGAGTTCCACATCTATTGTGGTAAGACTCGGATGGAGTTCTACACCCAGCCGGAGTTGATAAGCGACGGCTTGGTCGAAAAAGAAGTCAAGCATGTCATGTGCAAGTTCAGTGGCACTTGTAACAAGACCACCCAATGTGGTTGGACTCTTGATTGGGGTCAGAAGGATTGGAAAACCGTTGATATGGCTCTCCGGGAATTCATCTCGAATGCCATTGACAGGTCCATCCGGGGCAACCAAGATGATCCGGGTGGGTTCCAGCAGTCCATTATCGACAATGAGCTAGTGGTCGCCGCTGTGATGGAGACTCAACGACGGGCTGCCGATGGATTCACACGGGTCTATATCGAATTGACCGAGGCAGTTCACAAATACTTTGCTGAACTCCCTCGCCGATTTCTCCACTTCTCGGATGATCCCAGTCAGGTGACCAAATCAATTCTCCCAAAGGCATCACGGAATCTCACCACAAGTGAGTCGCCGATGATCTACCGTGAGGGTGTCTTCGTCCATGAGATCAACGAGAGCAGTCAGAGGAGTTTGTTCGACTACAATTTCTCTGCTGACGAGATAAAAATCGATGAGTGTCGCAACTCCAATGAGTATACGACACGCGCCGCCTGTGCTGAACTCATGCGTGATGTTGATGCGGACACTCTCACCACCATCATGAGGAGCATGCTCAAGAAAGAGGATACCTTTGAGTCGCGGCTTGATGCCGACTACATCCTGCGATCATGGGACACCCCTTCGGAGGAATCCAGGACCAATTGGGCAACCGCTTGGGACCGAGCCAATGAAGGTGACCCTGCCATCCTCTGCCTGGACAGTAATCCCATCGCCGCTCAGACGATTGCCAAGAGAGGGTATGCTCCGAGGACGATCAAATCACAGAGTTGGGTCACCACTGCTAAGAGGATGGGCATCACGCATTCCACGGATGTCCTGACCCCCGATGAAGCTAAAGGACGTGAGACCATTCCACCGACAGCCGCAGCTAAGCGAGCGGTTGATACAGTATGGGACTGGGTTGAAGCTCTCGGTCTGACCGATGGGAAACCCAAGCCAGGGGCAAGGGGCTTCCGCGAACTGATGGATGACTCCGAGATGTCGACCATGAGTTACTGGGAACCCGGCACTGATAATGTTTACTTGCGAGAGGACATCGCTGCTGCCTTCGGCGAATATCTTCTCAAAGCCACACTTGACGTAGTCGCCCAGTATGTTACGGGTTCGACGGAGAACACTCAGAAGTTTCAGCAGTTCCTACTTGAAGGATTCGTCAAACTTGCCGTTTAGAAATTGAACCATTGCTCTGGTACCTCGTAGTGCCCTGGCGGAGAAGTTGGTGGGTGCAATTCCCTCACGTTGTGAAGGCGATGGTCTTTGGAAGACAAGACCTTAGCGGCGACTAGATGTCAATCGGGGTTCGACACCCCGGCTACGAGGTACCACCAGTGCGGAAAGGGAAACGATGTTTGCATTTGCATTCGAGACTGATGGAGTATTGTCGTTAGTTTGCAGCCCGGTGGGACATGTCTACACATGGCCTGATAAGAAGACAGCCTTGGAGTTCTTCGAGGTCGCTAAGTGTGAAGCCCATCTCTACCAATTCACGATGGACTTGCAAATGGGACACCTGGTAGAACGTGGGGACACTGACTTAGAGGGACCCGACGAAGTCTACCCTGATGATGAGCAAAAGACAGCGCTGTTCAAATCGTACGTTTACCCAAGCCTACTGGAATGGACTCCCCTCGAACAAACCATTGAGGTGCCGGCGTGATCACACTAAAAAATTGGTATATTGGGTCTTCCCCAAAAAGCATGTACGAGGCTCCCGAACTGGAGCGACGGTATCTCATTGGTACTGTCTTCGGTCACCCTCAAATTGATGATGGCGAGACGGTGTGTACTTCGACCATCGCAAAGATCGAGGGCAATCAGGTGACGACATGCTCCGGCACTGTCTATGTTTTGTTTGAACCCTCCGAGAAGTACGTTCAACACTGTCTGGAAGAGGGCTGGCACATTCCTTCTCCCCGCTGTCCATTCCCATCTGATCCAGTCAAGATTGATTGGCGTGAACCTCTATTCATTGCTGCCTTGCAAGCGGGATGCCATGAAGTTAAGCAGTCTCGCAAGACCATGTTGCTTACTCCGACTTGTTCATGGTCACGTTTTGCGGCCAGTCAGAGGATTGTGGCTGGAGTCCATCTGCGAGCCTCCACTTTTGAACCCGGGTTGAAATCGCTCCCGCTCGACACTCTGATCCTGGTCAGTCCCAGTGATCCCGAGTGGAACAAGAAGGGTGAGATGTATGCCCGTGAGCGATTGGGAGCCAGTCTTGAACCCCGTGTCATCGTGTTTGATACCAAATGAAATCCCCGATGAAGACGATGAAGCGAAAGGACGGCTGGTGGATCACCGGCATGCCTGAGTGTGACGGATGTGAGGTGTGCGAGAACTGTGGCGCACAAGAC
>Ga0114923_10000261_pt1 | contig 44102 bp, 77 predicted proteins | sample SumtaG_FD_89578 | JGI IMG/M metagenome (GOLD analysis project Ga0114923, IMG submission 89578) | Deep subsurface microbial communities from Indian Ocean to uncover new lineages of life (NeLLi) - Sumatra_00157 metaG | ecosystem: Environmental > Aquatic > Marine > Oceanic > Sediment | place: near... | reverse complement strand
GATATGACCGTAACGATCGAAGGCAAGGTAGAGATCACAGAAACCACCGATGAGGGCGCGATGATGCGCGTTGCGTTCACTGCGGTTCAATCCGCAGAGTTTGCGATCGTGGTTGAGGTCGATACGGCAGGTGAGGTCACGGTGGCCGCAGATGAGGCGGTTGTAGCTCTTGAGGAAGAGTTTGAGGATGATTTCTCGATCGTAGGAGCTATCGGCGCAATCGTTCAACAGGCGATCAATGCAGTGAACGCAGTCACTAGCACGATGAACGCGATCCAGGGGCAGATCGCCGCCGTCATGAATACGATCGATGCAATCGGAGACGCGATCGACGCTTTCGCCGATGGCATATCGGATCTCGTAGCCCTGCCCGGCCTGCTCGCATCGACGTTCAACGATCTACAGCGCTCCGTTTACGAATCGGTTAGCCAGATCGGATCGGACATCGCGGGCCTGATTAGCTCCGGGGGGCGTGAGAGCGCACCTGTCGACGTGGGCCAGATCTCAAAACGAGCTCGGGTAGAGGCGTTGATGTCTGCGTTTCGCGTGCAGTCCATCACAGGCGAAGACTCGACGATCACAGGCACCACCTCACAAGAGGTAATTGAGGAAGCGAATCAGACAGCCACCAATCTCTTAGCGCGTACGATCAGCACCATTGAAGCGGCCCGGGCGCTTTCGGTTATGGAATTTGAAAGTCGCGATCAAGCTCTGAGCATTCGGGATGAGATTGTGGCAGCAATCGATGTGCTAGTCGGCGACGTTGATGATCAACTATATGGCAAGCTTATCAACCTGAAAGCCAAAATCTCGGCACACCTCAAGTCAGCCGCCGAAGACCTGCCTTTCATTCGCGAGCATACCCCTCCCGAAACACAACCGGCCCTTCTGACGGCCTACTTGCTCTACGGGGACATCACTCGTGAAGATGACATTATAGAACGCAATCGAATCAAGCACCCCGGATTTATTCCCGGCGGCGCTCCGCTCGAGGTATTGAGCGAATGACGGATATAACTCTCAAGATAGAGGGCGCAGCGTATGGCGGTTGGAAGACTGTCCAACTGACGCGAAGCATCGAGCAATTCGCACAGACGTTTCGTGTAGGGTTCTCGGAATCATGGTCTCAGCAGGAAGAGCCCATCCCGATCCTAGAGGGTCAGGCCGTTGCGATCGAAGTAGACGGCGAAACCATCTTGAACGGCTTCGTAGAGAACAACCAAATCGACTATTCTGATGACAATCACACAATGTCGGTCGAAGGTCGGAGCAAGACAGGGGACCTAGTTGATTCTGCGGCCATCTACCGCACTGGGCAATGGCAGAACACGGGCCTACTAGCTATCGCCCGAGACCTACTCACCGACTACGATATCACCGCATCATCGGAAACGAATTTAGGGGGTAAGTTCAAAGAGTTCGCGATCCAAGACTCAGAGACAATCTTTGAATGCCTTGACCGCGCTGCTCGGATGAAGGGCGTGCTGCAGGCAACGGATCCCGACGGGAATCTGTTGTTCACTCGGGCCAGTAGAACGACGCTTACAACGGTTTTGGAGCGCGGTGTGAACATCCTATCGGGATCTCGACGCGGGGACTTCAGGGACCGACACAGCCGCTATATCGTCAAAACACAGGTACGGGGTACGGACGAGTTCTTTGGCAAGGATGCTTCGGGCATCTCACGCGTATCGGTTGACTCTGACGTCGCCAGAGAGCGCCCGTTGATCCTCATGGCAGAGGGACAAGAGACCGGGGCCGAGTTACAGAAACGAGCCGATTGGGAACGCAACGTAAGGGCCGGCCGTAGCCGTAGACTGACCTATACCGTCCAAGACTGGACAAACGATCAAGGCGTCTGGGATGCGAATAAGTTGGTCAGGGTCAAGGACTCTTTTCTGCGCGTCGATGAAACATTGCTGATTACGACTGCGCAATTGCTTAGGAGTAACGAACAAGGAACGATCACTAGACTTGAGCTAACGAACAAAGAGGCGTTTGACGTCGAACCGCTGCCGCCCAAAAAGCCCGATAACGAGTGGATATAATGGCGACGCCCACACAAAAGTTGGTTGCTAGAATGCTCGCCCCGTTGAAAAGGCGGGTGGTAAGCATGATCTGTCGGGGCGTGATCACTCTAGTTGACGATTCGTTGAAGCTCCAAAGTGTTCAGGTTGAAAGCCTGGCTGATCGCGTTCACGATAGAGTGGAGCGGTTTCAAAACTGGGGATTTTCCTCTAGCCCCCCCCTGAATACCGAAGCGATTTGCTTAGCAGTGGGAGGCGACCAAGCTCATTACGTTGTCGTAGCGACTGACGATAGAGCGACTCGGCCCAAGAACTTGTTGGTAAACCAAGCTTGCCTATACGACAACAACGGGATCAAAGTTTTACTAACGAGCGCCGGCGTAGAGATCAGAGACAACGCCGGACAGGTCAACGTCAAGGTAAGCTCCACCGGAGTCGATTTGGGCGATACCCCTACTGTGTTTGTGTCACTGTCGACCCCATGCGACGCCGGCAGACAAGACATCGTAGACGCAATCAAGGGCGGCGTACCCGTGGCCACAGATGGCGGAGCGGCATTACAGGCGAGTATCGCTGCGGCGCTGACTGACCCGGTGACTTCTAGTGCAGCAACGGAGGTCAAAGCCAAATGATCCGCTTGGTGCATAACAACAAGCTATCTCGCTCCGATCTGGATCGCCCTTTGTCGGGCAACCTTGTGAAGGATGATGGTCTAGAGGCTGCGATTCTCATCTCTCTTTTCACGGAGCGCAAAGCGGATCCGGCAGACGATCCGCAGCAAGGCAAGGATCTCCGTGGATGGTGGGGGGATGCGTTCCCCGAAGTTACGGATGATTTGATCGGCTCACGGTTTTGGTTGATCCAGCGAGCTAAGACCACACAGGAAACCCTGAACCTGTTTCAAAGATACGCCGAGGAAGCGTTGCAGTGGTTGCTTGACGATGGGGCCGCTAAGACTCTTACGATCACAGTTGAGCGGATCAAACCACAACTAGCAGGGGTTCGTGTGGTCATCGAAAGACCTGAACCCGGGACGGGAACCTACGATGAAATTTGGGAGGTAAGATCCAATGCCCTATGATCGGCCAACCCTGGCGCAATTGATCCAGCGCAACCGCGCCGAAATCGAGGCGAGTCTTGACGGCTCGGACGCGCGCCTAAGGCGCTCCGTCGAAGATACGTACGCGCGAGTTATGGGTGGCGCTACTCACAGCGTTCATGGGCATCAAAAAAACAACGCGCGCAACATGATCCCCGATACCGCGGATGATGATCATACCCGACGTTGGGCGAAGATTTTCACGCTGAGTCAAAATGACGCGGTTGCCGCCAAAGGGTCCTTTACGATCACAGGAACCGATCCAACGGTCAGCCCCTTAGGCACGGTGTGGGTCAGGGAGGATGGCACCGAATTTACGCAGGATGCGGCGGTTACCATGTCCGGAAGCACTGCAACGGCCCAGTTGACCGCCTCTGTTGGGGGTCTCGCCGGAAATGCAGCCGTAGGCGTCAAGCTCACTATCGCCACCCCGATAGCGGGGATCGACTCTGAAGGTACCGTTGCCGGAGACGGATTGATCAACGGAACGGATCGGGAGGATACCCAACTATCGTTGAAACCTCGCATGCTCCTACGCATTGCGAACGCTCCCAAGGGGGGCGGTCCTACTGATTATGAGCAGGTTGCCTTAGCGGTTCCCGGTGTTACTCGAGCGTTTGAGTTTGCAAACCATACCGGCCTTGGGACTGTGGGGGTGTATTTTGTTCAGGACGCTTTGGCGGATCCGATCCCCCTTGCCGGCAAGGTCGCTGAGGTCCAGACGGATTTAACTGCATTCGCCCCAATCACAGCCGTGGTTACTGCGATTGCCCCGACGGGGAGTGATTTGGATCCGAACCTTACGATCGTACCCGACACAGCCACAGTTCGCACCGCGGTTGAGGCGGAGTTAGAGGCACTAATGTTGCGATCTACAAACAAACCGGGAAGCACCACCCTTCTCTCTCAATTGCAAACCGCGATCGGAACCACTAACGGGATCACAGATTTCACCATCAACACGCCGGCCGCGGATGTAGTGAACGCGACTGGAGTCTTGCAGTTCCTTGGAACTGTGGCGTACACATAAACATGTCCGGACTAACAGAATCAGGATCGAACGATGCCCTTGAGGGTGTGTTGCCGGCAGCGACAACACTTTACCTGGGGTTTTTCACTGTACTCCCAACCGCCCGGGATGGGACAGGGGGCACAGAGGCAACCGGAAGCGGTTACGCTCGGATCGGCCATGGCGTCTGGGTCAACCTTCTGGAGGGCGGGGCTAGTAAACGCGCAAATTCGGGGGCTGTTACATTTGCTGCACTTACGGATGATCTCCCTGGGATAATCGGAGTGGGCCTATGGGATGCGGTATCCGCCGGAACACTGAAATATTTCGGTCCTACGCGCAACGCATCGGGGAACGTCGTGACGTTCAATTTCCTCAACACCGATCAGCCTCGGTTCTTGGATCAGGAATTCAAGATCGGGATCAAGGACGATGACTAGTGGCTACGGTTGACGTATACGCGGATGATCCGAACGAAATAGACGAATCGGCTGCTCCCGTGTGGTTCAATGATTCGCATGTATCGCTGTTCATGAAACTACTCCCCACGGGCCCGGCTTGGCCACGTGAAACTGATACGGTTGCCTATGCGCTCTTGCTCGCCCTATCCCAAGTGTTGATGCGCACGGATCGGCGAGGCGACGATCTGCAGGACGAGGCTTTCCCAGAAACTATGTTCGAACTACTCCCCGACTGGGAACGTGTTTTCGACCTACCCGGCGCATGTGATCTAACCCCTCCGACACTGCTAGTCGATCGGCGTGCTGCTGTTACGGGGCGTTGGTTGGGGTTTGGTGATCCTAACCCGCAACTCTACCTTGACGTTTTGACGGGTAACAATATCACCGGGGAAATCATTACTAACCCGCCCTTTGTGCCCGGCTCCCCGGTTGGTTGCCCGATCACACAGGAGGAGTGGGCGTATGCTTGGATCGTGAATATCGTGCACGGCGCTAACGAATCGTCTGCGGAGTGCCAGATCCAAGCCATAGCTCCCCAACACACTCTCCCGATCTTCGAGTTTGTGTACTCGTCATGGTTTCTGAGAACTCCCGACGCATCTTACGCGGGAAGATTTTTCGGAGGCACTTGGAACGCCGCCACATACTGCATTGTTGGGTCCGATGGGGAGATACAAACTTCCGATGATTTAGATAACTGGACAAAGCAGACACAGGCCGGAGCCTATGCGGGATCTTTCACCATGGTCGAATCGGATGACGCCGGCTTGCTTGTGGCGGTCGGGACGGGTCCGGAGATACAGTCATCCGCAGATGATGGGGTAACTTGGACCGCACGCACATCAACATCTGTCGCAAATCTAACAAGCGTCGACCACGATCAGTCCGGTCTATGGCTGGCCGGAGGTGTGTCGGCCGAGCTTGAAACCTCGCCTGATGGCATTACATGGACGTCTAGAACTCCTGACGGTGCTTATGCAGGGAACATTAGGGATGTGCTCCACGACCGTTCGTCTTTGTGGATGTTTGTGGGTTCGGCTGCAGAAATACAAACGAGTTCCGACGCTATCACTTGGACTGCGCAATCGTCTGCGGGAAGTTTTGCAGGCGAGTTTAGAGGCATAGCGCACAGCGGTAGTCTTTGGGTTATCTGTGGTGAAACCGGCGAGATCCAAACCTCGCCGGATGGGATCACCTGGACTGTACGCACCTCGCCTGTTTCAACGCAATTGAACAAAGCAAAATTTGCAGATGGGCTATTCTGGATCGCGGGAGAATCCGGGGTGATTCTATCGTCACCTGACGGCATAACTTGGACTGCGGAAACATCGGGCTTAGCGATTGGCCTCAATCACGTTTTCAACGCGGACGATGTACGCCAGGAAACGATGGTCCTTGGTGACGACGCCACGATCTTGACTGCGGAGCGGACGGTGTACCGTGCATAGGATCGATAGCGCAACAGCCGTAACCGATAAGCATGGCACAGGAAAGGACGGCTTCACGGAAGTTAGTCAGGTCTCAGGGATTGCGCCAACACAACTTACGGAAGAGTTCCTAGATACTGTCCAGGAAGAGATAGCGGAAGTTATTGAGCAGCCCCCGCAGATGATTGCCGCCGGAACACTAGCAAAGTTCACGAATACGCAATTTGACACCGCGATGTTCAATCATAGTCGGCAAATCATTCAAGTATCGAATTGGACGGAAGTCGCCGTTGATACCTTTGTTGGCACTGTGCTAGCAGTTGCTCCGGGAGATGTCTTTGAATTCTTGGCGGTAGGCGCTTCGGGCGATGTTCAGCGCACAACGGATGGTGGCTTTACGTGGAACCAGGAAGCATTAGACGGAGCCCCGGCGGCGGACGTGGTGGCCGCTGTGTGGAGCGGAAGCTTGTGGGTGGTCGCGGGCGCCGGCGGTTTAATCCAAAGCAGCCCGGACGGAACCACGTGGACCGCAAGAACTGCCGCCGGAGCGTATGCGGGAACGTTTTTCGGATCGGCATGGGATGGTAGTGTTTTTTGTTTGGTCGGAACGACCGGTGAGATCCAAACTAGTGCGGATGGTATTACATGGACCGCTAGAACAGCCGATTCCGCATACGCCGGCGGATTTCAAGACGTACACTTCTCTGGCGGGTTATTCGTCGCGGTTGGAATTACCGGAAGCACGATCCAAACGAGCCCCGACGGGATAACTTGGACGGAGCGATCAACATCCTTTCCCGGCCGCACTGTCGTAAAGGGGGCCACGAAATGGGTTGTGGTGGCGCCGGCTGGTCCGGTGGCCAGTAGCCCGGACGCTATAACATGGTCCGCAGAAACCGCGCTTGTTGGAGTCACAGCCATTGATCACTCTGCGTTTGGTGGCGGGATGATCGTTGTTCAGGACACAAGGCCCGCTTTCCACGTGACTCTTGATGGAAGTCAATTCATTACTGTGCTTCCTGAGGACAATGGTAACGATGTTCAAGGCATCGCGACAAACGGCAAGGTTTGGTTAGCACCCGCTCTTAGCGGGAAGGTCTGGCGATCGCTATTCAACGCGATATAGGAAACATCAATGCATCGAATCGACAGTGAAACAAAGTCAGTTGATAAATTCGGCGTTGGCAAGCACGGCTTCACCGAAGGGGATCTGACGGCTGCCCCGGTTGTTCCCGCGACTAAAACCACGGATGACTGGTTTGATTCGGTGCAGGAAGAGTTAGCGACTGTTGTCGAAAACGCCGGAGAGGTTTTAGACAAAACCAATAACGCCCAAGTGTATAGCGTGCTCCGTGCAATCACAGGCGGCTTGCAACCGGCCAATTGGACCATCGGATCCCCTGCCGGAGCCTATACCGGGGCGTGTAATAGCTTTGCTTATGCCGCGGATATTGCGCGCTGGATCTTTGTTGGGGCGAGCGGTGAAATCCAAACCTCAGACGATCAGGGATTTACTTGGACGCAAAGAACTTCCGACGGCCCTTTTGCGGGCACTTTGCTCGGGGTAGGGTATGACGGTTCCGGCTTGTTTTGTATTGTCGGTTCCACAGGAGAGATCCAAACCAGTCCCGATGGAATCACGTGGACCGCGAGAACCGCTGCGGGCGCATACGCCGGAACTTGGCAGAACGTTGACCATGATCAATCCGGTCTATGGGTGGCGGTTGGTGCTAGCGGCGAGCTCCAAACCAGCGCAGACGGCATAACTTGGACACAGCGCACGGTTCCCGGTGGCCCCGGGACGCTACAGGGGTTGCGTTTCGCTAATTCGCTTTGGGTTACCGCGGACGGATCGGATCTGTGGACTTCACCGGACGCAATCACTTGGACGCTGCGATCCACGATTAACATACTGGCGATTGATTATTCCCCCGAGCTAGATCGTTGGGTGGCCGTTGGGGGGGCGGCCAATCTTGTTTCTTCCTCGGAAGATGGAATCACTTGGACCGCTAGAACCCCACCGACAGGGGTGACCGTAGGGATCACGGATGTGATTTATAGCTCCGCGGCCGGAGCTTTTGTTGCCGTCGGCGGGGGGGCGGCAGAGCCTAATGTTTTGATATCGTTCGATGGGATTAGTTGGAAAGCCGTAGAATGGGAATCGGCTAACGCCGGGGTCGCGATACAAACGAATGGCCAAGTTTTCATGGCGGGAACAGGCGACACAGGGGCGAACCTGATGATCTCGCTAAGGATGGGCGCCTAATGTCAAACAAGTTTGAAATGTTCCGAGGCGACAACAAAACGATGCGGGTCACCATTGTCGATGGAGATGGGGACTCCGTAGGCGACACTTCCGGGTGGCGGATCCGAATGAGTGTCAAACTCAAGGACACGGATGCAGCAACGGTGATCTTCAAGGACTCAGATGTTGCAGGAGAGGCAACGCACGTTAGCGCTAACATTTGGGATATCTTCATACTCCGTGCGGACACGACCGCGTTAGCCGCTCCGTTGAAATATGTCTATGACGTTGAAGCCGAGACCGACGCCGCACCCGCAAAGTTTCACACTGTCGTGAAGGACGAATTCAAGTTGCTGTTAGGTGTGACAACCCCATAGGAAGTCTATGCTACTCTCGAGTTTTGCAAAACGCGACGGGTTCAGTCCGCCCCCCATACAAGTGGAGAACCCGAGTAGCTCTGAGGATATCGGCTGGTTTAGAACCTATGTCCCCACTACCATCGCGACGATTAGCGCCGTATTGGTTGGATCGTCGACCCCATCAGTAACCTTTACGGTCCGCTATGCTGCCGATAGAAGCGCGGCGGGCACGGAACTCTTGACCGCCGGCCGTACTGTCACATCAGTCACAACGGGATCTAACTTTACCCCTGACGTCACAACAATTCCCGCGGATGTTTGGGTGTGGCTCGAGACGACCGCGCAATCCGGTACTGTGTCTGAGTTGTTGGTTGCCATCGATCGGATTGTGCCATGATGCCGGGCCAGGTTCTGATCGCTTTGTGGATTACCGCAATCCTGTGGGCGAGCGCCAACGTCTATTTGGCAATGGACGCTGTTCCTGGGAACACAATCACGGAGGTGCTCCGACCGTATTTCCGCAAATACCCTATGGTTGTACTCGGCCTAGGCGCACTCGTCGGACACACGTTGTGGCATAAATGATTTTACAACCCTTTACAGTCGCTTCCGGCGGCAAGAATTACACATACGTTGATCGCTTAGCGATTGATTCGGAGATCCTAAAACAAGAGGTCCTAGAAACGACAGCGCTTGCCTTGGACTTCGTGCAGTTTGATGCAACGTGCGAAGAGCTTGGGATGTCAGCCGAGGGATCCATTCCAAGCATGAAATTCGGAGTCTTTGAATCAGGCAATCTATGCGGGATATGGATGATGGGGTGCATTCAATATGTCTCCGGCCCGTGGATCGATACAGTCGATTGGGTCAAGAGCAGCGGAGTCGCTGCTAGATTCACGTCAAGAGTGATGCCCGGTTTTTTAACGTTAGCCGATGATGTAGAGGATGCGATTGCGACTGCAACTGCGATACACTTGCTGAGCAGAACTCCTATATTGACCTCCCATGAGAACATCGACGTCTGTTTCGATTCACTGCACTGGGCAATCTACAAAGACAGAAACGATCCGATAGACCAACGCGCTAACCGACTTCACGATGCGGCGGTTGCGCACGCCGGGCTAGACGTTGTTGAAACCATTGATCCGGTCGCTGCCGATCGTACACTCGTAAAGCTAGAGCGATCATAATGCCGATCGTGACCTCCACAGGAACCGTTGCCCAAAGTGAAGACGACACAGCCTGGGATAACCGCGCTGTGGATTACCGCAACAACAGTTGGATGCCTCCTTTTGGTCAAGTCGTCTGGGGCGTGTTTGAGTCTAAGAGTGGTGACGTGGACTTTATCGGCGGGACTATGCGGTTTACAAACATGAGCCCGGCCGTGCCGTCGAACGCTAAGATTGTTTCGGCTGTGATGCGAGGCACCGCGGCCGGCGCTGACGCCGGAACTGTGTCGACGTTGATAGAGGTTCTCGCTCAAGATGGTCTTTGGGAAATCACCCCTACAACACCTGCGCAGTGGAATGACATCGATACCACCGTGCAGACTGCCAATTTCAGGGTCGAGGTGCGCGACACAGCGGCAACTGTAATGACGACTTCGGACATAGGCACAGGCAACAACTTCGAGTGGGAACTGCGCAAGGTGGTTAGCCCCGGACGCTATGAACGTCTAGGTCAATCGATGACAATCGAAACCGATGGCAACCTGACACTCGGAGAAATCGATTGGACGATTGGTAAGGTTGGATTACCTACGGGGCTCATCTTTCTGGAGCTCTACGATTTGGACGGCAACGGGCATCCGGATACATTGCTAGCGACAAGCGATACCGTCGACGTGTCAACGATCAGCGCAACCACAGGGGTGCACACATTTGTTTTTTCAGGGGGTCAGCAATACGGTTTTTCAAGTTCAGAACAATTCGCTGTAGTGATTCGTGGGGATTGGACGATTGACGATACGAATTATATTGCGTGTCGCTATAAAATGCCCGGCGCCACTCAAGGCGGGTATGATGCGCTAGGGCATGCATTGACTTTCGGTGTAGGCGCTGGGTTCGACGATCAGCACTACCCGGGCGATCAGAACCTTTTTCAGATAGCTAGCGCCCATCCGTCTGTGTTCGTTTCATGGTCGCCCCCGACCTTCGTCGCTGATGTAGAATACACAACGCCCGATTTTGCGAATTTGATCCAAGCCTATGTAAACCTACCGGCTTACTCCGAAGGGGATCCATTTGCCGTGCAGATCTTCCGACTCACTGCGCAGGCAACGGATATGCGTAAGTTCAAAGCATTCGATCACCCGGACACACCCGGCGTTAGCAATCAAATCGCGCTAGAGGTACAGTGGAAAGAACGAGCGATCAGGGTGTCGACATGATCTATCAAACCAACGATTTGATTCCGATCGAGGTGTTTATTGTGGACTCTGCCGGAGTGCCTGTCACAGGACTCGGAGCCGGCGCAATTGGTATTCGAATACTGCGGAAGTCTGACGGGTTCCTATTGGATTGGGCTGACGATACCTTTCAGTCCTCGGGTTGGACAACGATAACTCAAGATACCACGGAGATAGATGCTACGAATGCGCCGGGTCTTTATGAGGTCGTCGGGGCTTGGGACACAAGTGCAGTTACTAATCTTGTAGCCGATGACTCATACGACATCATTCCGATCAACGTGTCTGCACCGGCGACAACACAGATCCCCGTTCCCGGAGAATTACGGGTAGGTCATCACATGGATTTTCTTGATGCTGCTATCAGCGCGATCCCCGCCGCACCGACAGCTTCTGTGATTGCGGATGCCGTTTGGGATGAAGTCTTGGCGGGGCATGTCACCGTTGGATCGGCCGCGCGCATTCTTGACGAAATCCACAAGATCATGGGGCTCGCATCCGGAACACCAATGGTAGTGACGCCCACCACTAGGGCAGCCGGGGCAGGTGTGACTCAGACCATCGGCAAGGTAGGCGACACAGTAACCGTGACGCGAACATAATGGCAATCTTTGAAATACAGCCCCTAGCTATTGCTACGGACGGTTTTATCGTGGAAGCGGCTCCAGCGCTTGTGGAGCCCATCACGGGTGTTGTGGACGGTGCCGTTAGTGTGTCCGGGATTATATCGGATCCTGCCCTTATAACTGGAACTGTGGTAATCAATGATCCCGTGGGCGCCATATCCGAACCAACCGCAGTCACAGGAACGATCAAGATTATCAACGTAAAGGGAGAAATAACATGAAACCGTTTTTGATGACATTGGGCCTACTGGGCATCGCGCTTACATCACATGCTTCCCAAGTGGATCCGTTGTCCAATGCTGGCGACCGGGGCACAGGGCTAACCGCTGCGTTATTGGCGGATGCGGATGGTCTAAATCCTCCCGCTAGGACGAACACGATCAGCATGAACGGTAGTCGATTTCACAATCAACTAGCGCTTGAGTTACACTTTGTTTGGGGCACTTCGGCCGTTGCGTTTGGGAGTTGCGAAGAGGACCTAAACGGAGATGGAGTTTTCGCAACGATACAGAGATGCACCGATGCCGGGACCCATGTTTGCGCGGATCGGTTGTGGCAATGGAGTAAACCCACAGGCACTACAAGCGATGTTGTTTGGCACATCCCTAACGCCGGAAAAGATATCCGGTGCCAGACTTGGGACACTGCACTAGGAACCGGCACCGTCACAGTTACCGGCGCGCGTAGTGAGCAATAGGAGCATATCATGCTAAGGATTCTGCTTTTTTTGTGCACGTTGCCGATTCTTATAGGCGCCGGGTTCGACGACATTGGGAAAGGTGCCTATTTCGACGGCACAGGACTAGCGTCCGGTGTTGTCAAAATGGGAGGCCTAGAGTTCATCCTTGATTTGGATGGGGACACCAAGATGGAAGCGTCAGTGGATGATGTGCTGAACATATCCACGGGTAGCGTTCTGGCTTTGACGATCGACGCTGCTCAGGACGTCACCATTCTCGCGGGTGATTTGACTCTTTCGTCCACAAACAATCTGCGGTTCAACGATGGCGCCGAGAGGATCAACAGCACCGGATCCTTTATGGACTTCTACAACAATGATGCCGTTGTGTTCAGAATGGCTTCGGGCGACCTGCGAAACAATGCTGATTCTGATCTGATCATGACAGGGGATGGGTTCATCTATGACTCTGGGGGAAGTTTGGATCTCGGGGCGGTATGTACGGCGGTAAAGACGGGGGTGGGCGCGGGCGACCTCTGCGCAACCAACGCATTCGAAATCCAGGGGGAAATATTCCTGCCCGGGTCAGAGTCTGCCACGCCCGCCGAACCCCAGGCCTGTGCCGCCGCCACATTTGGCGACACACAGGTTCATCGGGACACCGATGCCGGAAGTAGTGAGGTGTGCTATTGCGGACATACCGGGGCCGCTTATGATTGGCTGCAAATGGATAATACAACGGCGTGTAGCTTTTTCTAAATCGGAAAGGGAATCATCATGAGAAACGTTCAATGGGGATCAGCTTTTCTAGGCGCCATTTTTGGCGCAGTCGTTTCAACTGGCGCAATCGTAGGTGCCGCGCCGGGCGACTATGTTTACTCGGCGCCGGTTGAGAGTAAGGAGATCAGCTTAGCCCAAGCGGCGGGGTTCGCAGACCACGCGATTGCAATCGGGTGTTGGTCGGGCACGCGTGCCGATATCAAGCGCCTCAAACTGAACCGCATAGAACGTGCAGATGGCACAAAGGGAGCACGTTGCACCGTTAACGGCATAAAGACAGCCGATCCGAATAACGTACCCTTGGGCGTACGCGTTGAGGGACGCGTGGAATAGTTGCCCAAGAACCTGACAAACGCCGCTATCGATGGGGTCAGTCAGGGCGACCCGATTTGGGTGCTATTGTTGGGTGGTGCTATCGTCCTGTTCCTACTCGAGCGCGTTCTGCATTGGTCTCTGAAGTTCCGATCTAGAAAGTCCAGACCCGATGCAGAGATGTGCAAGGTCCTCGACCGGCTCACCCGATCACTTGAGAATCTCGAAGCGCGCACCGCGAGCCATGACGAGTCGATCGCTAGAGCAGTCGCCAAACTATCGGAGGCCACCGCGGAGCTTAGCGTTAAGGCCGGCTCAAACTCGGCGCACCTCGCCTTGATCGAGTCTCAGATCTTGATCCTCATGGGTCAGCATAGCGAGCGATGATCACCGTTCGCGATAGAACTATTTCCATGGAGCGTAGGGCGACGCGGCTAGGGCTCGTTTACGATACGCGGTCCTTGGATGAAATCGAGCTCGTGGTATGGCACCGGTTTGGCTACCGCAATCCGCAGAAATGGCGCGACAAAGGTTACAGTAAAGATGCGGAGGGCGTCGCAGACCTCCTAGAGCGCGATACCGACGTAACGGGCCAAAAGATGGCCTATCACCTAGTAATCGGCCCCTATGGCGCCGTTGACCAAGCATTACCGTTTACCTATGTCGCCCCCCATGCCCTGGATCGCTACAACCCAACCTCGATCGGAATCGCTGTGATCGGCGACTTTCGCTACGAACGCTGTACCGACGCTGCGTGGACCTCCTGTGTTGATGTCGCCTATATAACTTCTCGAAGATTTACGGATAAACAGCATGGACACACTGCGTTACCCGGCTCGAGTAAGGATCTACGCAAGGTGTGTCCGGGCCAGTTCTTTGATATGGCCAGCCTCCTAGGGGAATCATCGGCCCTGCGTGATAGCATAGACGAGAATGAGGCCGATAAGGAAATGCGGCGACTCGGATTCATCTTTTAGGAGAAAGCACCATGCTCAGTGAAATCATCGAATTCGTAACCGACCCCGTTAAAATGCTCGCTATCGTCGGAGGCGCGGCCGCTGTGTCTAGGGGGCTGCTGGAGATCGCCAAGGTGACCCCATGGGGTTGGGATGACCGATGGTTTGGCAAGATCTATGCTGTGCTACAACGAATTTCCGGCGCTGTGTCGCTGCAGCCCAAGAAGTGATGCAAGTCGTGCTAGCAGTATTGGCCGGCGTGGCTATCGGCGCCATGGCTCATTGGGTATGGTCTAAGCTCGCCCCTAGGAGCAACGTCCCCGACATGCGCGAAGTCTTGAACGCACTTAGGAAACAGGCCGACGAGCAGGCACAAGCGGCAGCCGAACGGGCAATCAAAGCAACTGAGATGCGCATTGCGCAACGCTTGCGCGAATCAAAGCAAGGACAGGATGATACCGGTGATTTGGCTGATTACCTTGAGCGTTCTAGGCGCCCAACCAAATGACGTGCCGCAACTCCCGCAACCAAGCGGGTTCCCGGTCAGACAAGCACCGCCGATCCCCGCCTGGCCGGAGGATTTACCACCGACATTCATGCATCCAACAGGGGCCACTTGTTTACCCGATGCGCTCGCGGATTTCGTCGACCTCAGAATGCGGGCGCTCGATCTAGTTCGAAGCCAATGTCAGATCGTTCTAGACGAGCAATCTCTCTTAAATTGGAAATTACACGAGATCTACATGGGCGCCCAAAGGCGGAAACACAAAGCGGATCTCGTAGACGCTCAAGCGCCGCAAGGTCATACTTTGCTGACCGTGATCACAGTCGGGGGGATCGCGCTAGGGGTCGGGGTGCTTATTGGGTGGTTGTCGACGCGTTGAAAAGAGCTTGGGTTATTTGGATCCTGCTTATGTGGACGATAACCATGTATTGCGCCGGCATCATCACAGCCCATACGCCATTGCGTGACAGGATTACTTCATCGTTTTGCCCTAGCGCACCGATTATCGTGGCTCCTACTGTGGATCAGGTTGAGGTGGTGAAGCCGAAGAGACGGAAGCACCGGCGTTAGCGCGCTTTGGCCGGCCACACGATATGACCACCCATGAATCCTGTGAACAGCAATAACCAAGGGTGCTTACAGTGCCAATCCGCGAGAACAACGCTAAGGGTAGCGGCCGGGCCTGAGGACACATAGGCGATGATATCGAAGATGATCAGAGCAACGAACAACGTGATCAGAACGATGGCTGTTGCCCGCCTCATTGGGATTTGAGGGCCTCCGCTGTCTTACAGTTGGGGTTACACTGGCCCCATTTCTCCCCGGTGTCTCCGCACTCGGGACAGGCATGGCAGTACCGACAAACGCGTATGTCCTCTAGTGCCGCCCGAAGCTTGTCGCGCTCGGCGGTGAGGGTGGCGTTTTCCCGGATATAACCGGCCAGATCTGCGACGATGGCTCGGCGCATTGCTTCGTCGTCAGTCATTCCGGGGCCTCACATCTTTCAAACGTGACGACCCACACCCATGGGTTGGTGTCCCAACCGCAGCCTCGTTTAGCGTAGAGGGTGTTCCAGAGCCGCAGAAAGGCAGCGCGGGCATGGGGGTTGTGCACGCCATCGTGGCCAACATGCCAGCCCACGCACCCGCCTTCGCACGACCCATCGCACCTAGAAATACCCTTCGCTTCGGCGTCTTTCTCGCTAATCTCCTGCAACCGCTCCACCCGCACCCCGGTGACGCGCAGCCAGAGGCGGCAGGCCCATTTCGGCATGTGGATGGAGGGGCGCCATTTCTCAATTCCTATGCGCTGAATGCCGCCCACAACGGCAATATCGAGTTCGTCGTTCTCGCACGACGCCCTATAAGCGACATGCCCTGGCATGAACTCCTGCCAAGTCTCGCGAACGTACAGCAGGTCGCCGGGCTGGCCGAAGGGGCAAGATTCAACTGCGTCGCCAGAATAATCACAACCGGAGTAGCGCCACCCACCGAGAAATTTATGCATGGCGGCGGGCCCGTTTTGGCATGGTGGCGGCTGCGGCCTCACCACCCTGCGCGTCTGCGTCTTCCTCCCCTCGAGCATGGCCCGGACCATGGGGCCGGAGAACAGGATAGGGCGTTGCTTCATTCCGGGGCCTCGGGGGGGAGGCAGTCGCTTGGCGTCCCGGTCCGAGTCGTATTAACCGACACCAGGCATTGGACGTAGGGGCGCATTTGCTCATGCTTCACCATGCATGACGACACACAGTTGCCGCCGAAAAACATGATGATGGTTGCACCGGCAACGACTGCCCAGTGCGATGAAATTTGTTCTAGGTGGCTCATCATTTTTCCTCGGGGGCGGGGGTGGTGAGGGCCTTAATGACGGCGGGGTAATGAAAGAGTCGTTCACCTCCAACGATGATGGACGGAATCTCCCCGGACTCGCCTGCAGCCACAACGGCAGCGCGTTTGATCCCCAACTTTCGGGACACGGGCCCGGCGGGCCAAAGCTCTTCATCCCGGCCCATGCGCCTCTGAATACGGGAACGTAGTCTCCCCAGTTCCCTCTTCAGGTCGTCAATGGTAATTCGTAGCTCTCGATTTTCAGCCAAGATCTGCTCACGGTTCGGAATGTTCATCATTTCTCCTCGGGGGTCGTGAGGTGCCCATGGTCAAGCAATATGCCCACGGTGTCCTCGGCCAGAGGATTGCGCCCGCCGCGGCTCCGCAACCATATCAGCAATGAATCTTTCCCAAGATGCGAGATGTCAACGCTATCCCATCTCAAGTCTCTTTTTGCCCGAACGTAGATGCCTGTCTCCGGCAGGTGCTCGCGGTTGGGATCGGCATGAAGATCCATCACGACTTTCCTGCCTTCTCTTTCGCAGCCTTCAGCGCATCCGCCGTCGCAGTGGACTTGCTAGGTTGAGGCTTGGCGCCTTTGGAGTCCCCATCTTGCTCCGTGGGTGAGATGTAGTCTTGCCAGGTAGCAACGCCTTCCTTCAATCCCGTATAGATAGTCCGCAAATGTGCTAATTGCGCCGGCGTGCATTGCTCGAGCGAGTGCCCTAGATACTCCGCAAGATTAGACGGCTTGACGCCTAGCGCCCCGAAAGCATCGGCCAAGCGCTTGCGTGATTCTGCAGGGTCTATCTTCAATTTGACTGACTCGCGACACAGCCCGATCCCCTCTTCTACTAGGTCTCCGGGAATCAGTCGGAGCCCCAAGGTTCGGAGCGCTTTGGATACTAAAGACCCTTCCTTATTCAGGAGATCATCATCCGTAGCGCGCACGATGTAAATCGTATCGCCGTAAGTATTCACGCGTTCGCCTAGGACCTCGTAGCCTCTGGCGTTTTTACGCTCTACCGTTTTGCTGATCGTGATTGATTTCTCGTAGGTGGTGTTCGATTCCATCTCAGTAACGTAAACCGATACGATCCGCTTATCCGAGTCGTCATAGAGCACCGTCGACCCTTGAGCACAATTGCCGATGCAACGTAGGGCCGCCTCAACAAATCGGATTGAAGGACCCGTTACGCCTTTGCCGATAGGCTTGTGATATTCGGCAACCGCAGCAAAGGCGGGGCGCCGACATTCACTAAGCAGTCTATGGCGCACATCATCCCAATCCCTAGGCCTTTGTAGTGCAACCACATAACGGGCCTGAACTAAGGCAGCCGCTTGGGCCGCGGCTGAACTCGCTGCGGTCTCCCCTTTGACGGTGGGTGATTGTTGCTGATCGATGGTTTGTAGTGCGGTGCTCATGCTTGTTCACCTTTGTAATTGACCCGGAGCACTCTAGTCCCCAGTTTCTCTGTTGTGTGGTCCGCTATTAGCTCGTCTGTGGCCCCAAGGCTACGCGCCAGGGCCTCCCAATTGGTCTTCTGACTGGTCGCGTTATTTGTCCAAGTCGCAGAGCCCCACTCGGCCTTGCAGCCCGCGGAGTCGCCTAGGGCCTGTTTTAGAATGTTCTTGGCCGCTTTTAACATTGTTGCGCTGCTTTTGGCTTCTTCTCTTGCTCTATCCACTATGCGCGCCATAGCGGTCAGCTCTGGAGTCGATGGGATAAACTCACGCGTGTTTTCGGGATGCGCTTTCTTGAGGAACTCAGAATCTTTGGCAGATGCCGGTGGGCATTTGCGTGTGACCACATAATCCCGGTGCCAGCGTTCCGCTTCGGACCACAGGATGCCTTCGAGCTCTACATTCCGTTCGACCTTGTATCGTCGGAATTCAAACTGATAGCCCCCGACTAATACGGGCACGTAGCATGTATCGACCTCCGGATAATGGATCAGGTGCCAATGGGATTGAATCAGCGCCGGCGTTGGGATCTGATCGGTATCTTCCTCCCCGTAGCCTTTGGCGACACCAAGGGCGGCTGATTTGCCTTCCCCGATGGCTATAACTTTGCCCTTCATGCCTCGCTCCCAATAGGAGCAATCCGCACTATCTCCGGACCATTCTGCCTTGCTGCGGAATTGGGCGTCGAACATAGCGAGTCCAAGATCATCCGCAACGGACTCTAGGATCAAATTCTCTAGCTTGTTCCCGCGCCGAGTCGCCTTGTTGTCAATGTCAGGCCCCTCCCCTCGGCACGATAGCCAAGCATCGATCGGACTCATGTTGTCATTTTGACCGAGTGCCCCGGCTACGATCGACGAGGTGATCTTATTCTTGCGTAGTGCCTTCTGTTGGTCGGTCAGCATTTTCATTCTCCCTTTCGAGGCGTTCGAGCATGTCATCGGTTGAGGCAATGGCCATTCGGGCAGCCATAACCAGGACGTTGGAATCAATGTGATCGACCCCGGTGATCCATTTCCAGCGATGCGTGACAGCGCTAGGAACAAACTGCATCGCGGTTCGCTTTAGGTTTGCCGCGTCTAGTAGCAAGACGAGTTCGGCAACGTCGCGGAGTGTGATATTAGTTTTCAAGTGTGGTCTCCTGTTGGCTCTCGCGTAGGTCCTCTCCGTGAGAGAATCCAAGTTGATATGCAGCCATGACGACTTCCATTGTTGCCTGAACCGCGTCCGGGTTCTGTAGGCGCTCTGCAAAAAATTGAGCTGCCCTTGCCATGCACCGCATAGTTTCCTCTTCAATTGCTTTTTGCATTTCCGGCCCTCTGGGCATTAGTCTCGCTCATTTCTAGGTGTGTGGGTGTCATCAAATCCGGGTGGGTCGTTTGTGATTTCGGCTCCCCAGTCATGATCGCAGAATGAACAGGGATCCGCGTCGACGGGGTCAACGTGTTGGGTGTCACATTTCACGCATGTGAATACCTGGGTATTGGTTAGCGCAAGCTTTAAAAGATCGGCAGGCACTAACAACAGTGAGGCGCAAGAGCAGCGCCTGCACCCCGCCCAGAGGCCCTTAGGGTAATACCCAGGCAACCGCATAAACTCGCTAGCTGAATACGTTTTGCCACAAGAGCAGTGTTTTAGAATTCTAGGATCTTCCTCAGACATGCTTTATCTCCACTCCGCGGCTATGTAGCTCCGGTAATATTTGGAGGAACACCGTTTTAACACCCTTGCGCATCCTAGACTGACCCTCTGATAGGCTACCGTGGATAGCAGTCAGGTAGATCACTTCGTCGCAAGGCTTGCCCTCAGGATTGCGTTTGAGCCATTTTCGGAGCGCCCTAGGGGCAGCCACCCCTTCGACCACCCAAAGGCCAGGAGCGTCGAACCAGGCGCTAGCTGCCTCGCTTGCCGGCGACCACCCTAGAGACATCAGGTCATCCGTATGACGGACGAACCGGTTCATCGAATTGGCCAGGGTGGTCTTCCCGGAGTTGGGGCCCCCGCAGATTACGACACGATCGGCCATTCTCTACCTCTCAGCGCTATGGTTAGAAGCTCGATAACTAGTCCTGATTCTAAATCGCGTTCTTTAGGTTCATTCTGGATCATTGCCCAATAGTCGGTGCCGAATTGATCGGTACGTCGGGTAAAAAAAATCGGCCCACCATTTGAAATACAGACCCGGTAGTCTGCGTTTCTAAATGTCCAGTAAAGTGATTTAGTATTGTCTATGATTCTATCAGCCACGACTTGCGCTCCTTTCGCTCGAGTGCTTCCGGGTCAACGGATTCGATCGCTTCCTTGAACTGCGGTAGAAACTCTCGGATCTCCTTTTGGCTCCAACCCGTGAGACCATTACGCGCGGCCGAGTCTAGGATCCAGTAGGCGGACCGGGCTGCGAATTTGAGTTTGCGAGTGGTCACTTTATTTTCTCGGCCTCATTGGGTGTGATTTCGCGCATCTTTGTCCACGGCTGCCGCTCCATCGCTTCCCCGAGTGCCTCGGGTCCGCCATCAACAAAGATCTCTGTGATCTCCCCACAGACGCCAGCTTTTTGCGCCGCATTGAGAACGTCACGCAGGCCCTCGGCGAGTCGTTTGCCCGTAGATTTATTGTGGGCTTTGGGGTGGATTGTGAACCATGACTTTTCGTCATCGTCATCGTTACCAGTCTGCGCATCATAGCGGATCCGGTATTTCGCCTCCCATGCTTTGTCGTTGCGATACACAACCCCAAGAAAATCCGTGCCGCCACCCCCTGCAAAGAAGACACTGTGGACGTAAGTGTCTTCGCCGATCTTGATTGTCATGATCTATTTCCCGTGTTTGAGTTTCCGATATTCGATCGTTGCGCACGTAGCGGTCTGCTGGCGAGCAACGATCGATGTTCCACCACTTCGCGCATAGTGACGCATCGTGTCCCGGATGGCCCTGGCGTGCTCTTCGGTTAGGCAAACGATTCGGTGAAACCGCTGACCGTTACCGTCGAAGGCTTCCACGATCCAGCGTTGGGGGGTCTGGCGGATTCGGACCTGCAGGCAACGGAGTTTCATCTCCCCACCCAGCAATTGTCGCCGATCTCGCGAGCGGATTCACGATGACGGCCCTTTGCTCGCTCAATTTGATGCAACAACGCATCTGCGATCGCCTTAGCTTCATCGGCGGTTGCAACAAAATCTTGCGAACCAACGTCATCGTGAAATGTTAGCCAAACGATACCTTCAGATGTCGGGGCCCAGATCTGGCATCTGGCGACCCTGCTTTTTCTGGAAAGGACGTGCTTCATCTCCCCACCCCGCAAGCGCCGGAGCTAGGCTCGGGACGCGCCATGGGCATCTCAGGAGCCGGCCAGTAATAAGCACTCGCGAACCCGATGGCGGCCGCGGCAATGATCGAGAGGATTAGGGTTGTCGTGCTCACCCTAGGCCGCCTCACCCGTTACGGGGTGTTTTTCGCTGTGACGCAACCAACCGCCGAATTCGTCGTAAATGCGCCAGAGGTGGCGGTGTTCGACCGACCCACCCTTGCAGGTAAATCGGACCAATTCGCGAGTGGGTTCGGGGAGGTTGCTTTGTGTTTTGTTCGTCATACCCAATAGTCTCACGCGGTCCGTAATGGGTCAACCCTGATTCGGTCCGCTCTGGCATAATATAATGTCGGGGCGATCGGAATTGACATGACCTAGGTCCATAGGGTACCATATGAGACATGACGCTAGATAGCTATATGACGCTAGTAAACGCCTCTAGCAGCCAGGCGGGTGGTTGTCTAATGGTAACATCGGGGGCTGTCAGGAGATGGCGCCGGGGTGAGCGCATTCCTAACAGGGACGAAATGACCCGTATTTATGTCTGGAGCAATGGTGCTGTTCAACCCAACGACTTCCATGACCTCCCCAACCTCCCCAAATGACAGTTTTTCGTAGGCAGAGCCCCCGATCATGGCGCCCCCCGTGATCTATGGTCGGGGGCTAAGGCCGCAAATTTGGCCCGGTACGCGTAGCGGCGGTTCTCGCGGGGCAATGGTGTTCTGTGGGCGCGTACCGGGCCAATCTTCACAGCGCGGGGGCATTGTGGGAAAAAAACAGTTACCAGCGGGGATCTGGTTTCCAGTGTACGCCAACTTTATTGAGGATGAGAAATTTGACGGCCTTAGCCTTACTTCAATAGGTCTGTGGGTTTGCGGACTTGCCTTCTGTAAACGCAACAAAACAAACGGTTTTATCCGCCAATCCGCACTCAACAAGCTGTCAACATGCTACCAACGCGACATCAACGCGCATGCAACACGACTGCAACGTGCAGGCCTATGGACGCCAACGCGCAGCCAACGTGCAACCGGTTGGCAGATTGTGAATTACAGAAAATACAATTGTTTTGAGCCCTTAGATGCCGAGCTAGAGATTGACGCAGTGCAGAAGCGCGAGAGAGTAGAGAAGAGTAGAGAAGAGATAGAGGATATATATACCGAGAAATTTCTCGAGAACCTTGACGAGGTGTGTCAGGCGGGGTTTCCAAACTTTGGCATGCTTGTTGGTAAGGCTGCCGCCACGCTAATGCGGTTGCTTCCGATTTCAAGCGAGGAGTTTGCGCTGGGACTCGATGCTAGTCGAGGTAAAAGTTGGCCCTACTTTGCCAAGGTACTGGAGAGCATTCGAGAGGAGCGCGCTAAACCACCACCCCAGAAATCACAAACAGCAAAATCCAGACATAAGACGTTTGATCAACTAAGTGCCGAAGTAATGGAGATTTACGATGAAAATGGTAACCTTCGCTCAAATCAATGATCACATCAACGCAACGCTCCCAGCTTATCCGGGTGCGGTTCATGTTCGGGACAATCTCCCTAAGACCGTCAAGGCCTATTTTGAAGAGCTACAGCGATTCTCGGCGCCGGCGGTAGTCGTCGGGTTTCGAATGGCCCGGGAGAATAGTCCGAGCTTTTTCCCCCCGGCTCCGTTGATTGCCAAGTTCGCCAAAATTGAACACGACCGCTTGACCAAGGAAGAGCAAACCCGGCTCAGGTTCGGCGAAGATCGTGAGGTTCGCGAGTCCCCCGGAACCATGACCACAGCCCAAATCATGGCCGAAGCGCAGAAAATCCTTGAGTCAGCCCCCGAACCCTTCGTACACCCCATCTGGAAAACTCATGACCCAAGGCGATACGGTAGGCGATGGCAGCGGGGCGACCCCTTGCCGGATGACATGTCTCAGGCAGATTGTCGGAGGGCCGGGGTACTGGGCACCAAAACCAAAACTTAGGAGATTTTACCACGATGCGATGCAAGGGCAACTTCAACGCGGAATTTCAAGGCCTGTCTCTCGTAGTCAACAAGAAACGGAATGGCAAAAACTGGATTGCCAAGTTTCGCGTTTGGGTCAAAAAAGAACTGGCGGTGGAGCAGTGGGGCCAGGAATTATTTGACCTTGCTTTCGGCGGCGCGCACGACTCGGTTGATGTTGATGGAAACCCAAGCACCGGTCATTTTTGCAAAACCATCAAACCAACCGAGCGCGTTTCGTTTGAACGCCACGAGATCACTTTCGGGGAGCATGCGCACACAGAGGAGTTTCGCGTAACGGATGTTTCACCGATCGAAGGACACCAAGCTGCTTGGTTCCATTGCTCGGTATCAATCCCCACCGTCAAGACCAACGTGATCAATGCGATCGTGGAGGGTGCACCCACACACATCCCCGTGAAGTTCTACCCGGAAAACGATGACATCACCGAAAGCGGCCCGGGCTTCACTGTGCACAAGGGTGGCGAGCAAGAACAACAGCAACAAGAACAACCGCAATCCGTGGCCGGCTAAACCAGTCATGAGTCGCGCACATTCACCCGTTGCAGATGGGGCGCTCGTGGTAAAACCCATGGGTGGGTGTGCGCGCCAATCGGCCGATAAAATCCTAGCGCTAGACTTGGCGACCGAAACTGGCTGGGCGTTTGGGCAACGTGGCCACTGCACTCTTTTCGGCACCTGGAATCTTTTGCCTAAGGGCGAGCCGAGACCGAATCGATTTCGGAATTTGATTGTCAATCTCGATCGGGTTGCTCACAGTTTCGGCGGGATACCTGACCTGATCGTTTATGAGGATGTGAAGTTTACCGCCGGAAGCCCACGCGTTTGGTGTGGGCTGCTCGCGTTTTTGCAGGTTTGGTGTTGCGACAAGACCACTTTAGAGCCGTTCGCAATCAACACGATCAAGAAATTCGCAACAGGCAATGGCAGGGCAGATAAGCAAATGATGTTAAAATCCGCGCGGCATAAGTGGGGAGACACGGTCCCCGACCACAACAGTGCCGATGCTTTATGGCTACTCGAGCTAGCCAGAGGCGATGATTATGAGCAGCGAGTGCAAGCGGTGCCGGGCTAGGGTAATTTGGGTCACGAATTACGACGGGACGCGGTTGCCGTTTGATCCCGAACTAGTGACGATCGCAATCTTACGCCAGGTCGACGGGGACACCGACAAGGTTGAAGACTGGATGACCGGCCTCAAGCGGCACCCCGAAGATTGCGAGCCGGCCAATGGCTAAGCAACAAAACATGCGAACCCCGCGTTGGTTCTTTGATCGTTTGCAAAAAGAAATTCTGATCAACGGTGCCAAATTTGAGCTCGACGCATTCGCGAGCCAGTACAACAGGCTCTGCGAGGCGTTCTGTAGTGAATCGTATTCCGGATTAACCGCGCCGTGGTTCAACGCAACGTATGGCAACCCGCGGTTCACAATCATGGGCCAAGCGGTTCGCAAAGCGTATCGTGAAATGATTGAGGGGATACAATCCGTTTTAGTCGGCCCACCCCCATGCTCACAGGCTTGGGCCCACGATTGCGTAATTGAAAAGGGTGGTGTGAAGACCTATTTCCCGGACGGTAGAATTCAATTCAAGAACCCGGATGGGACACCGACAGAGAACAACCGCGTTGATGTTGCGGTGTATCACTTCACGACGCGAATATACGATCGTGGTTTCACGGCGTTGCCGTTTTCAATCCCGAGCACGGAAGAGCAAGTGAAGCTAGTGCTAGCGGAGCAACAGCTATGAAAATAAAACTTGAGCATCTAGAGTTTAGCGACGGGGAGCAGAGCTACCGACTAGCGGAAGATGCTAAGGCCGCGGTTCGCTGCTGGGATCAGTATGGTAACCCCTATTGGGTGAATCCTACAAACATTTCCTTTTGGCTTAAGCGCGCCATCATTTCAGAACTAGAACGCATCACGATGCTACTCAAAGACGACCTAGGGGAACTCAAACCATGATGGAGCTAGTGCTAGTAGGGCTGATCCTCGTGGGCTGCATTCCGCTAGCGATCACAATTTGGCAAGAATATCGCGCCAGACACTAGGCGCTAGACAACTGTCGGAACTCTCGCGTAGAATTCCGGTTGGGCGTGGCATGCATGACTGAAGTCCTCTCCATCTTTGATTTGTATCGAGCTTGTCCCGGTTGTGCGAAAAAGTGGACGAGCAAGGCCGAGTGGCGCAACGACACAACGCTAGTCCGTAGTGTTGATAAGTCAATCCACTATGATCGCGGCTTCCGTAAGATGGTTTGCACTATCCGTGTTCAAAGTCGCAAGCACCCTTGCGGCGGCGTCACCAAAGATGAGGGCTCGGTTATCTCGGATGGGCTAGAGCCTACACGGAGGAAGTGAAAATTGATTTACGTCGACGTAGAGCAGTTTGATCCCCTGTGGAAAAACGAAAAGCTAGAGTGGATTGACGCGAAGATAACGGGCGCTCCGGATGATGTGATCCTATTTCGGGAACGTGATCGAGCGGACCGTCTGACGGGCAAGGTGATTTTCATGAGGATCGACAGGATTGATTTTGACCAACAAGGACAAAAGGACGTCACGCTAAGGGCGATTGCCCCGGCGTCTTTCGGTTACCTCAGGTTTGAGGATGATTATGGCAAGTGTAGCTAAACCGCCCGAGCGGCTGTACCCGTCGACACTGGCCGGCGCGACCCCGGAAGAGTTGCGTGCGGAAGTTAGATTGCTTTGGGGCGACCTAGGCATGGCTTCGGCGATGATCAATCAAACAGAGCGACGGCTAGACGATTGTGAGCGCCTTGTTCGCACAATAACGAAAACAAACAACTTTATGATTAAAACACTGCAACAACGGATTAGAGATTTGATGAATGGAGAGGGACAGTGAACAAAAGACCCAAAGTCCGCATGATAGGGGTTTGCTCTGCGATCCCCTATGCCGTTCGTTGCGCCGAAACCGATGAGCTACTTGGTTACGCTGACCAGCATTTCGGCCCGATAACTTTGAGTAAAGAGATGAGCCGTTTACGAGAGTGCATTGAGGTGGAGGTGGTCTCTGTTGTGGAGCTAGACTGATGGCCGCCGATAGAGACAAACTAGCGACCAAAACCCCCGAGATAGTTTCTAGGGAACCCTCGGAAGTGGTTGAAAAGGTGGCGGATTCCGATGAGGTTAAAGGGCCCCAAGATCGAGACAAAGCGATAGCAGTGGCAATGCTCATTCTTAGAGGGGAAAGCCAGGGCAGCGCCGCCGAAGCCGCCGGCGTCGGGAAGCGGACCGTAGAACGTTGGGTGCACTGTTCATGGTGGCCCGATATCACTGCCGAAGTCGCAGACCGCTACCTCTCAGGATTGCACGATAAAGCCATCGCAGCGATAGATAGAGCACTAACCGATCGAAACGAATATGCGGGCATGGCGAAATACGTTGCCGATCGCATGGTCAAGAAACTCCGACCACCGAAACAGCGCGCGGAACATAGCGGCCCCGACGGCGGTCCGATAAAGACTGAAGGGGGCATTTCTGACGAAACGGCCGAAGCAATTAAAAAGAAAATCCTGGGTGTGGAGTAGACTTAGCTAACAATGAAACGGAAATGAAGGGATGAAATTAAATGACCACCAGAATGCATAGCCTTGACCGAGTGCGATTTATGGGAGGGTTCGTCGCGGACCTAACGACCGCCGAAGAGAACGCCATAGTAGCCCGGACGGCCAAGTCTTCAGAGTGGGGCGTATACGTTAGAGCCGAAGCCAGGAAACACGCGATGATTTGTCGCGGTGATAGTAGTGAGGCAATGGTTGAACTTGTGATGTTGCTGGAGCATGCGAAAACCAACCTACGGGACGTTACCAAACTTTTCGTGAGTGAACTCCCGGAGCGTGACTGATGACCGAAGCAACCGAAAAAGCTTGGCTCGAGACACGTGCAGAGATGCTGTTTTCAGAGATGCGCGCGGGCGAGCTACCCCCGAACAAAAGCCAGTACACTTCGCAAGCGGAATGGGCGTACAATCACTTCGCTCGGATGATTCGCATGGGCTACGATGAACGACGGCTAGAGCGCGTTGGTTGGAAAGTGTTCGTCAAACAAACGGGGCACGATAAGAAGTTGCACATCGAATTCGTGGCGCCGTCCAAGGACACTCGGTTTAACCTATCGGGTTGGGCGAAGTCTGATGGGTGAGCGGACCAGGAAGCTCGACGCGCAGGTGAGTTGTTTCATGGGCCCGGCGTTAGTTAGAGATGCGGTGCGCATTGACCCACTGATCTCTAGTCTTAGGATCCCGAACACATATACCGTTGCCCAAGTATACAACTCTGTGGACCGTATTGGTCGCCGTAATCAGGCGATCCTAATGCGTAACGCCAGGCTTCTCGGATACTGTAGGGACTAGTCATGTCTGACGATCACGAATTGAACGAGGTCCGTAACAAGGTGCGCGGTACGATACTGCAAGCCTACGCGGACGGCCTTCTTAACGAATCACTCGGCCCTATCACTATAAGCGCGAGCGGTCTCGGTAAGCTAAAGAACCTAGAAGGCTGTGTAAAAGTGATCACGATAGGTGCCCCCAATGAGTGACGATCACGATCCAGAAATCTTTGACAAGGAAGTCAGGCCCGATGGTAGCGAATACTATCACAACAAGTGGCGCGACTACGTTGACAAGGGTGCCGACAAGAAAGCGCTTCGGAGCTATCGCAACAACTACGATCAAGTTTACGGAAAAAAAGACGAAAAGAAATAGTTTGGCCCTACATCTCAGGCCTGGGATCTGTGTATTGAGGCGTAACGGGTAGCCGTGTGTGGGCCAGGTATTCACGAGCATGTGCCCTTTGTGCGGACCGGCCACTAACGAAAACAGGAGAAACCAAATGCAGCTAACAGCTAAAAACGTAGACGAGGTGTTTCTTGATTGCCTATGGGGAGACGAACACGAAAACACCTCCGCCGAGGAAATGGTGCGAAAGTCAAAACTTGTGCACGGGGTAACAACTCACGTGGGGTTCAACCCGGCGCAACTAGAAAAACGGAAGGCCGACATTGCGAGCATGTTAGGCCAACTACCGGAGAAATTTACAAAGGGCTGGAGTTTCCTGAATGGGTGCATGACGGAAAACGGAATACACTGGGGTGAACAGTTGAACGTCGATCAGCTCTTCATGTTGGGAACGGGCATCGATCGCGTTACGTGCCCACTCCCTCGTGAAGTGTGGAGCGCATTGCCCGGGGGTGTGCCATATTATCAGGTGTTACCGGCCCGGAACTTTAGCGACTGCGACCCGGAAGATTGATCATGAACAAAGAGACCCGCGACAACCTTGCCGCGCGTACAGCGATAGAGCGAGCCTGGGAAAAGGGGCATCTGGTGGCCATTGCCGTTGACAACTTGAGTAAGGCTAGGGTGATGCGTGATCGCGTCGAACAGATAGCATTGCAGCAGTGCCTACCGTACGACGTAAAAGCCAGATCGTATGGCTACGATGTGCATATGCGTTATGGTTGCGTGCGTATCGTTGCAATGATGAAAGGCCAGATTGATGGACAGTGAAGACACGATCGGTGATTTGCGTGAGCTGCTGATACGCTCACGCGCTAGCAATCTGGAGCTAAGGCGTCTGCTACGCAAGGGCGTTGATGAAAACGCAGCGCTCAAGAAACAAATCAAACGTTTCAATAAAATCATTCTCAAGATCAACGTAGCCCTTGGGAGTCAACAGGAGAGACCACATGAAATGCCCGAAGTGCAAGGAGGAGTTCCCGCGGTATGTGTTTGTCAGGGTAGCTGTTATCGATGAATACCGGTTTGCTATTTACGATTGCGTGACAGCTCGCTTCGTGTCCGACAGTGATGACGATGAGAGCTGGCTGAACTGGGCTGAGTTTGTTGAGTGCTACACTTGCAACCTTGAGCCTATCGAGGCGTGCAAACCTGCGTGGGTGTCATGAGACCGAAAGAGATAGTGTTCCGGGATCTTGACGTGAAGTTTTCGTGCGCTTTTCAACGAGAGACAGGCCGACAGCTAGTGGCGATCAAGGTGGGCGACTGTTGGGCAGACATCGATCGCACGCAAGCCATCGCGCTTCAAATGTTTCTAGCTCAGTACTTTGAGTGGTCGCATGACTAATCCCCAGCCCGTCAAGAAAAAGAAGCGCCAATACGTGGTGCACCTCGATAGTTACCGTGCGCGACACAAGTTGTTGCGCGAGTATTGCGCCGCACATGGGCTGCAAATGAAAAGCTTCGTATCCGGGTTGATACTCGGCCGGATTAGTCAGGGTGCCGAGTGATGCGCTGGTATCTCATTGTAGGCGCCGTCGGGTTCCTAGTCGGCATTGCTTTGATTGCTTTGTGTCAGTGGATGCAAAGGCTGTGGCCGGGATGAAAGTGTTCCTAGCCCCTCTTCGCAGAACGCCCTGGCCACGTGGTGACAACCCTGCTCGTCCCTGTCCTGTGTGTCGGGAAACATGGCGCCCCTTCGCAATGTCTCGGCTGCCCTGCCACGCGCGCTGCCTGTTTAGCTCGGACGATAGAGCGATCCTGTTGAGTGACCCTCGCCCCGATTCCACGCTAGCCCTGCATTACGGTGTGACGTTTGGAACGATACGCGCAATACGAAGCCCGTTGCATCGACCACGAATCATGATTCGCAATCAGAAGGGAGGGCCTAGGGTATGAAAACGTTTCGAGCATATGTCTCATTTGGTTACGCCGGCGTGCCTAACGAAACCATCGACGTTGAATTTGACGAGGATACAACGCAAGACGTGATCGAATCTGAGATGAACCAGGCGTGTAACGACTTACTATCGAACCTAGATAGCGGCTGGTTTGAGGTAACGGATAACATCGGCACCGATGACTGAGACGATACTACTCCCGTATCAAAAAACTTGGGTGGCCGACGATAGCGATGTCCGCATTGCAGAGAAGTCGCGTCAGGTGGGGTGGTCTTGGACGTGCGCCTGTGAGTCTGCGCTTGATGCGTCTAGGCGCAATGGTCGGGACACCTGGTATACCGGCTATAACAAGGACATGGCGCAAGAGTTCATCTTGGACACTGCGTTTTGGGCTAAGCATTTCAACGCGGCATGCGAGGATATTGAGGAAGAGGTTTTTGAAGATGAGGACCGTTCCATCCTCATGTTCGTTATCCGATTCGCTTCCGGCAAGCGCGTTACTGCATTGAGCTCGCGCCCATCCAATCTCCGTGGTAAAAAACGATCCCGAATCATTATCGATGAGGCGGCGCATCATGAGAATCTGAAAGAACTGATCAAATCGGCCATGGCTAACCTCATGTGGGGGGGGAAGATTGATATCATCTCCACACATAACGGAGTCGATAACGAGTTCAACACACTAATCGAGGGCACACGTTCAGGCAGGCTGGGCTACTCTCTTCACCGCGTCACGTTTGACGAAGCACTCGAACAAGGATTGTATAAGCGCATATGTGGTTCGTTAGGCGAGACATGGTCTCAGGAAAAAGAAAACGAATGGCGCGATCAGATCATTGCAAAATATGGCGATGGCGCAGACGAAGAGCTGTTTTGCATACCGAGTCGTTCCGGCGGCACGTACATCAATCGTTCTCTGATCGAGAGATGCATGTATCAGGCACCGGTGCTCCGCTTGAAGCTGAAGGACGAATTTGCAACGCTGTCTGATGAAATCCGAACCGCTGAAGTATTGGATTGGTGCAAAGACAAACTATTGCCCCTGCTCGAGTCACTGCCTAAGGACCTCAGACACTTCGTAGGGCAGGACTTCGGCAGAACATCCGACCTCAGTGTGATTGCACCCGTAACTGAGCAGCAAGATCTAGTTCGCAAGTGCCCTTTCCTTGTCGAGTTGCGCAACGTTCCATTCCGTGAGCAAGAAACGATTCTGTTCTATCTGATCGATCGACTGCCTCGGTTCGCTAAAGGGGTCATCGATTCAACGGGGAACGGTCAGTACCTAGGGGAGCGCGCTGTTCAGCAGTATGGGGAGAAAACAATCGAGGCGGTTCACATGACCCAAAAGTGGTATATTGAGAACCTTCCTCGATTTCGCTCGCATATTGAAGATGATCTATGGCAGATTCCTAGAGATGCGGACGTGATGCATGATCTCACTCAATTTCAAACTATCGACGGAATACCGAAATTGCCTAAGGCCAAGACTCGCAGCATTGGGGATCGTACTCCTAGGCATGGTGACGCCGGGATCGCCTTACTGTGCGCCGATGCGGCCAGCTCTAGCGAGATCGCAGTCTATGCCTATGAGCCCGTCAAGATGAGTGATCCACGCATGCGAGATGCCCGACCGATCAGAACAACCCGCGGCCTCCGTGGCAGCAAGGGGCTTTGGTAAATGACAATCCTAGATCAATTCGGCAAACCGGCAAGCGTAGGCAATCTTCAGAAGGAAGTAGGCCCCCCGGGCCTGGTTAGTGTGCGCACTGTATGGCACCAAAGCCAAGCGACCGGTCTTACGCCTGAGCGCATGGCCACAATCCTACGCGCGGCTGCTGTTGAGAATGAGCCACTTGATTACCTCACCCTTGCCGAAGAGATGGAAGAGCGTGATTGGCACTACCGATCGGTATTGCAAACTCGGAAGCTAGCTGTCGGCGGATTGCCTGTGACTGTGGAGGCGGTTAGCGACTCGGACGAGGATGTAAAGCTTGCGGACGAGATCACACTGCTAACCAAAGCCCCGGAGTTCAATGAACTCTGTTACGACCTGCTCGACGGATTGGCGAAAGGCTTTTCGCTATGTGAGATTATTTGGGATCGTCAGGGTCAGATCAAGATCGGGACTGATTCTGAGGAGCGTTGGATCCCTCAGTACAAATGGCGTGATCCTCGGTTCTTTCGCATTGATCGGTTTCGTGGCGAAGAGATCCGATTGTGGACGAACGACGACCCGGCCAATGGTGAAGAGTTGGAGCGCTACAAATGGATTTGCCATAGGCCGAAACTCAAAAGCGGGATCGTTCTACGCAACGGCCTAGCCCGATTGGTGGCGGCCGCATTCCTTTGCAAGGGCTATTCGCTGAAGGACTGGCTCGCGTTCATGGAAGTCTACGGTGTTCCCGTTCGGGTTGGTAAGTATCAATCCTCGGCAACGGAAAAAGACATCGAGACTTTGAAAACCGCGGTTGCCAATATCGCGAGCGACGCCGGCGCGGTGATACCTGACACGATGGAGCTCGAGTTCCTTGAGGTGAAGCAAGCGACGGGCTCAAGCAAAAAGTCCATCTTTGAGGCTTTGGGCGATTGGCTCGATAAGCAAGTGAGTAAGGCGGTACTCGGCCAGACCATGACCGCGGATGATGGCTCGAGTATGTCTCAGGCTCGGGTCCATAACGATGTGCGGCTAGACATCCTCGACTCTGACGCTAAGCAGATTAGCAACACTCTCAACCGCGATTTGGTACGGGCCTACATCGACCTGAACCACGGGGTCCGCAACCTTCACGAATACCCGACGCTGAAGATCTGTCGGGAGGAGCCTGAGGATCTCAAGCTCTTGAGTGAGGCCCTGCCCCCGTTCATCAACCTAGGCCTCAAGGTTGAGGCTAGCGTGATTCGGGACAAGTTTGGCCTACCCGAGCCTGAGGAAGGGGCCGAGATCCTGGCCGCCCCTAAGGCGCCGGAGCCTAGCCCGGGTGATGATGACGACGATCCCGACGCTGACCCTGTGGACGATAATCCGGACGATCCTGATAAAAACCGGCGTCAACCAGCCTGGGGTTGGTAGCTGTTTCGGGTGGGGCGTGGTACTAGCCTCTATCGGGTAGCTCCCGGTTTTGTGCTAAGCCGCGCCGGTCCTGTTCTCAACCTCTGGTCCCGGCGCGGCTTTTAAGCAAGGGGACCACATGACCACAAAAGAAGTAGAAGCCGAAATCCAACGTATCAAAGCAGAACTCGAAAAGAGACTAATAGCCGCTTTAGGGGATGCGCCGACGCTCACGGAGGAATCGTTTGCCAAATGCAAACAGGTGACCGCGGGCTACCTGAAAGAACTGATGGCGGTGGGGATTCTTGACACACAAGATATCAACGTTGAGGCATTTAGGGAGGGTGATTCGGTAAAGATCAGGTACACCCCTGACCCAACATGGTGCCTCGGAGACCACAATGAATAGCCCCCTTCACGATCACGCGGCCCAAATCGTCGAACTACGCCAGAAACTCAAAGCGGCAACGGATATGGTGAAGCGAACATCTAACGTTACGACTACTATCGGCATTGAACGTGCTCGTTTTTGCACAGTGTGCGGCGCCTATTTGTTTGCCGATCGGGAGTTCTGTGTTGAAGATAATTGCGATCTAGCCCAGTTCCTCAAATGCTCACAATAGGCTCCCTATTCAGCGGTATCGGCGGCCTTGAGTTAGGCCTAGAACGCGCCGGCCTTGGGCCTGTGCTCTGGCAGGTCGAGAACGATCCATTCTGTCAGAAGGTATTGGCTAAGCATTGGCCGGACGCTACCCGATTCGATGATGTCCGATCGCTGAGAGGGGAGGTCCTAAAGGAAGTCCCCAGTGTCGATATTATTTGCGGGGGCTTCCCATGAGCCTTGCCAAGATCTTAGCTGCGCGGGCAAGGGAGAAGGTCTCAAAGGCGCTAAATCGGGACTGTGGTTCGAATACCTCCGGATCATTAGCCTGGCTCGACCCCGATTCGTGGTTATTGAAAACGTTCCAGCGCTCCTTTCTAGAGGGCTGGACACCGTACTCGGCGGCCTTGCCTCGCTCGGGTATGATGCGATCTGGGACTGTATACCAGCTAAGGCCGTTGGTGCCCCTCACCGGAGGGATCGGCTCTTCATTATCGCGTGGCGTGTACCCGACGCCAACCGCGACGGAGTACGGGAGCAACCAAGGCGGGGGGTCAGGTCGGACAGGGGAGATCCGTCCGAGCCTGCAGACGATGGCCCGGAACTGGCCGACCCCGAAAGCGCACGACTCCCGGGGGACGGCGGCACCATCAGAGATGGAACGGAACTCCCCGGATCTTCCGGCGACAGCCATCAATGGCCACCACGGCCCGGTGATATGCGAGCATGGCGGAAAGTGCCGGCGAGTATTGAGCCCACGGTTTGTGGAGGCTCTTATGGGGCTCCAGACAGATCACACCGCCTTAGAGCCTTAGGCAATGCAGTGGTTCCACAAGTCGCTGAAGTGATCGGGCACATGCTAATCGAGATTAAGGCTTGCTTAGATTCACGTAAATAATTCAACGAAATAAACGGTTTAGCTTTTTGTCTGAAGGCTAAATTTTCCCAACACAAATTATTCTTTGACATCGCGACCTTATGCGGTTCAAATAACGCTCACCACTTGCCCCTGTCTGCCGGCCACTGATGACAGCCGACAGATTCCTTCACCGCAACGATCGCACGACTAGGGCCGGCCTTCACAATCCCGCTTCCCTTTGTCGCGTTCTGATGTCGGACGGGGCCGTCCCGAATACAATCGAGCTACTCCCGCCGGGCGAGAACATCGTGGGCAGGGATGGGCGCGGGTTCAAGAACTCGAACCCCAAGAAATTAGTTGAGGCGTTCAGCGAGCGTGGCCAACCCATACCCGTCGATTTCAATCACGCCACCGAATCGTTCATGGGTGGCGACGCCCCGGCGGCCGGTTGGATCAACTCGATCCAGATTGCTGACGGCGGCGCAATAACCGCCTCGGTCGATTGGACGCCCAACGGCGCACAGCGAATCAAGGATCGAGAGTTCCGATTCATCTCTCCGGCGTTTTTCACAAACTCGGACAGCGTGATCATTGAATTCTCGTCCGTAGCACTCACGAATAATCCCAACTTAGATCTCAAGGCGCTCAACAGTGCCAACCATCAACAAAGGAATGCTGAAATGGATAAGCTGTTAGCCTTGCTCGGCCTGCAAACCGGAGCCACCGAGGATCAAATCTATAACGCAGCCGTCGCCCTGAATAGCAAAGCGACTGCTCTCGCAGCGGAGCTCGTAACCGCGAAGCAAGCGTCCACGCCGAGCCTGAATGAGTATGTTCCGCGCGCCGACTATGACGTTGCGTTGAACAAGATCCAGACTCTCAGCACCGAGATTTCGGAGGGCAAAAAGTCTGCTCACGATCAGGCCGTTGACCTGGAGATCAACGCAGCCGTCAAGGCAGGCAAGATCACTCCCGCCACCCAAGATTTCTACCGCGCGAATTGCAATGACGCTGAAGGGCTCAAGCGCTTCAAGGAATTCTGTTCGAGTGCTCCGGTGATCGGTGGGGACGAGACTGATCTGAGCACGCGAGATCCTGACCGCGGCTCCGCCGAGACCAACGCCAACGTCGCCCACGTTGCGAAAATGATGGGCATGACTGTCGCTGAAATGAATGAAGCCGCTTCCGGCACCACCGAAGAGGTGAACTAAGATGGCCGCCCTCACCGCAGACCGAGACACTCATGAGCGTAACGGCGAATTTGTTGAGCACGACATGGCCGCTACCACTGAAATCTTCAAAGGCTCGCTTGTTGTCCTAGATGCATCCGGGGACGCAGAGCCCGGCACAACCGCAACGGGCAAGGTCGCCATAGGGCGATCGGAAGAGCAGGTGAACAACACCGGAGCCGCCGGCGCAGTAACGATCAAGCTCAAGCACGGCACTTTCAAGTGGGCGAATTCCGGCGGCGATGCCGTCACCCGGGCCGAAATTGGCGACACTTGCTACATCGAAGATGATCAGACCGTTGCCAAAACGGCTACCGGCAAGAGTGCTGCCGGGAAGGTTACCCAGCTAGACTCCGATGGTGTTTGGGTCGAGACCCGACCGCCCGTTGCTTCCGGCCTTGCGGCTGCGAACAACCTTTCTGACGTTGGCAGCGCGCCTACTTCGCGGGTGAACTTGGGCGTTGACAAGTATGAGGTCTGTTTCCGCGCTGACAACCTCGTTGCTGCGGATACCGAAGTGTTCGGATTTCATGCAACTCGCGCGGGTACCATCACTAGCGTCAGGACAGTGCTCGAAGGAGCCGCTCTTGCTGCCGGCGATGCGACACTAACCGGGCGCATTGATGCGGTCCTAATTACTGACGGAGTGGTTACAATCACTCAAGCCGCGTCAGCGGTAGGTGACCTCGATAGCGCCACTCCCTCGGCTGCAAACGTTGTCGCTGCCGGAGACTACGTCAATTTCACTGTCGGCGGTGCCAATACCGATACCGATGCAACCGCAACCATCATCGTTGAACTGACGATCTAAGGAAGGCTAGGACTATGATTATCAATTCAACCGGATTGGCTGCCCTTTTCACCGGATTCCACGCCGCGTACAAGCGCGGGTTCAAGTCGTTTGGCGAACGAGTCATGTGGCAACAGATCGCCACACAGGTCCCGTCATCCACAGAGAGTAATCTGTACGGGTGGCTCGGCCACTTCCCTTCTCTGCGTGAGTGGATTGGGGATCGGTTCATCAAAAACATGAAGGCCGAGAACTTCACCGTTCTCAATCGAGACTACGAGTCAACTGTTGCGGTTGACCGTAATCAGATTGAGGATGATCGGTTCGGTATCTTCAATCCGATCTTTGAGGACATGGGTGCATCGGCTGCGCGACATCCGGACGAACTATTGTTCGCTCTCATCGTCGCCGGCGAGACTACGCTTGGTTATGACGGGCAGAACTTCTACGACACTGATCACCCGGTTGGCGCTACCACCGATTCCAATCTCGATACGACCGGAGCCGGTGCATTGTGGACGCTCATGGATACCACCCGGCCGCTTAAGCCGATCGTGTGGCAGATGCGGAAGCAGTATCAATTCCAAACTTTCGTGAAGCCGAATGATCAGAATGTGTTTTTGTCCAAGCAGTTCATCTACGGCGTGGATGCCCGAGCAGCCGCCGCACCGGGCTTGTGGCAGATGGCCTTTGCTTCGCTGAACACGTTGAACGAAACGAACTTCGACGACTACATTAAACAAATGATGGAATTCGTTTCGGACGAAGGGGTTAAGCTCGGCGTTACCCCCAACCTGCTCGTAGCGGGTCCGACGAATCGCGCGGCCGCATTGACTACGATCAAGACGGCACGGCTCGCTTCCGGTGCGTCGAATAAGAACTTCAACGCTGTGGATCTGCTGGTCACCCCGTACCTCGTTTAACATCACTGTGCTTGAGACCCGGGGCGTGTTGTGGTCACGCGTTCCGGGTCTGAGAAAAACAACATGGCAAAGAAAAAGTCGAAAAAGAAAGCAGGACTCAAGCCGCCCCCGCCCGTGGAAGCCGTCTCCAGTGCGCCGAGTGTGGAGCTTGTTCCCGATGCGTCCAGGAAGCTTGCGGTTACGAGCGTATCGCCGCGGGGCTTCTGGCGTTGTGGGCAACACTTTACGCCTGTGCCTCTGATCGTCGACACTCTCGGCCGCGATGATGTCTACGAAATCCTGATGAACGACCCTAACCTCGTTTGCACAGTCCTAGGGGGCTAATGTGCCCTATGCCGTTCTTGCAGATATCGAGGATCTTTACGGTTCCGATTATCTAGTTACTTCCGCGGATCGTCTTAGCGACGGCACCGCGGACGCGACTGCGGTTACGGCTGCGCTGCTTTACGCTAGCTCCCACATGGATACGTTCATAGGGCGCGTCTACAACCTCCCGCTTGGCACCCCCCTGCCGGATGTTCTTACAAAGATTGCGATCGATCTTGCCGTCTACGATCTGTCCGCCGAAGCCGGACCTGTTTCGAAAGAAAAGAAGCGCCGACACGAGGCCGCAAACAAGTGGCTGAAATTGGTTAGCGAGGGGAAGGTTTCGTTAGGTGTGGCAACCGAGCCCACGAATTCCGGCGGCGGCTTCTCTCTGCTGAAGTCCGGTCAGGCCGCGATGACCGTCGATGATCGCCTGATGACTCGCAAAAAGATGGAAGGTATTCTCTAATGCCTGCCTTCGGTCTCGATATCATCATTAGCGGAACCAATCGCTTACAACGCTCGTTCAACAACATTACGAGCGAGTTCAGGGGCGGCGATCTAGGCGAGCGCATCGGCGCGATCATTGTCGCTAGCACCGAGGCGCGGATCCTGTTCGAGAAAAAGACTCCCGACGGAGATGGGTGGGATCCTTGGTCTGACGCTTACGCGCGCACGCGGACCTCACAGCATAGCCTTTTGGTAAACGAGGGCGACCTATCCGAATCGATTAGCGCCAATGTGTCCGGAGGTACGGTCGAGGTCGGTAGCGATCTTATTTACGCCGGCGCACAGAATGCGCAGCGCCAGTTTCTGGGGCTGTCACGTGAGGATGACGAGGCAATCGCCGATGAAATGGGCGAGTGGCTGGGGGACATTATCTGATGGCTCTCAAGTCCGGCAGCAAGTCGCTACGCGCAGCAATTCGAGACACGATCGAGTGTGAGATCCCAAGCTTCGCCACCGTCTCCACTCATGGCGGGAAACTCACACAGGCGGATCTTGAGAACTATGCGCACCGCTTGCCCGCGCTTTTGGTGACTGTGAATGGGCATGGTGAAATCGGACACGAGGGCGGGCAACGTTACGCGATCGCCAATATTGAATGTTGGATCCTAACTAAGGATACCCCGCAACTCAGACGAGACGAGGCGGCCCTAGACTTCGCGGATCTCGTTATCAAGGAAGCCGTTTTGAATGCCTGGGGCTTCACGTGTGGGATCCAACGTCCGTTCAATATGAAATCACGCAACCACTTCCACCCGAAGCTAGATGAATGCGGCGTGAATCTGTGGGTGATTGCTTGGACGCAAAAGATAGATCTCGAGCTCGTGGACGTCGCAACCCTAGATGCATTTGAAGATGTGCAAGCCGACTACCCGATTAGCGAAACCACGGATGACACGCAGGACCTTATCGTTTTGGAGCAACCATAATGCTACCTCGCATCTTCCTAAAGCCGACCACTGATCCATCAGTCAAAGACCCCAAGACGATGGCCCGCATGCCCCAAGAGGGTGCCTGGTATCCGCAGAACTCTTACTGGGTTCGCAGGATCAAGGGCGGCGACGTTATCGCCATTCTGAATCCTCCCAAAGATCCGAAGCCACCCAAAGCGAAAGCCGAAGTTGAAGCTAAGAAAGGGTCCAAGTAATGACTATTGCCTTCAATTCGATTCCCCTAGATGTCCGGACGTTTGGTCAATTTGTCGAATTCGACAACACTCGAGCGGTTCAGGGCACCCCGTTGCAGCCACATGTTGCGCTGATCATTGCACAGAAACTCGCGGCCGGTTCGATTGCGGCTGAGATTCCCACTGCGGTTCCAAGCTCGTCTCTAGGTGAGACCTATTTCGGCGCGGGTTCGCACATTGCCGAAATGATCCGAGTGTTCAAGCTGAACAATCCGACAACGGAGCTTTTCGCGATTGCGTTGGATGATGGCGGCGGGGCTACTGCCGGAACTCAGACGGTCACGATCACAGGCCCGGCTACTGAAGACGGCGAGCTTGTGCTGTACATCGGTGGCCGTCGGGTCGTTACCGCTGTTACTGATGGTGACACAGCCACCGTAGTGGGTGCCGCAATGTCGGCGGCGGTTGCCGCTCATACCGACTTCGGCCGCATGCCATTCACCGTTGCGGACGCGGTTGGGGTCGTAACGTACACCGCGCGCAATTTGGGAACCATCTCAAACGGGATCGATATTCGAGTCAATTTCAACCAAGGCGAGGTTACCCCCGCGGGCCTGACTGTCGTGATTGCTGCAGGCGTAACCGGAGCAACCGATCCGGCTATGTCGGATGCGATCGCCGCAATGGCAGCCAAGCAATACAACACGATCATCAGCTCCCTGGCCGATGCAACGTCAATGACTGCGATGGAGGCGGAGCTACTCACCCGATGGGGCCCCCTGATTCAACAGGAAGGTCAGTTTTTCGTAGGCGCTACCGGCACACAGTCTGCGCTGACGGTCATTGGCAATGCGCGCAACTCACAATTCTCAACGGTGTTTGAGGTGGGTGGAATCGTCACGGGTAGCCCGACCCCGGTTTATTTAGCGGCTGCCGCAGCGGGTGCCGTCGACGCATTTCAAACCGGAGTAGATCCGGCTCGGCCTAGGCAGACCCTGCCCTTGCTTGATGTCCTGCCCCCGGAGGAATCTGATCGGTTCACTCAAACGGAGCAAAACATTCTCCTGACCGATGGGATCGCAACTCACTACACGGACAACGGTGGGGTTGTTCGTATCCAGCGCTTGATCACAACGTGGCAAACCAATGCACTGGCCCTGCCCGATGTGTCCTATCTGGATATCACCACACTTCGAAACCTAGCGTTTATCCGGTTTGCCGTTAGGGCTCGCGTCGCGGCTAGGTTTCCGCGTCACAAGCTGGCGGATGATGGCACTGCGTTTGGTCCGGGTCAGAAGGTTGTTACGCCTACCATTATGAAGTCCACGATCCTTGCTCTGTTTAAGGAACTTGAGGCGCTCGGTTTGGTTGAGGGATTCACGCAATTCAAAACCGAGATCATTGTTGAACGCAGCTCGACGGATGTTAACCGCATCGACACCTTGTTGCCGTTCGACCTAATCAACCAGTTCCGCGTACTCGCCGGACAAATCCAGTTCCTACTCTAGGAGATTGAACCATGGGACAGGTCACAGGAATCGTCAAAATTTACGTGAACGGCACGCTTCAACGTTCCAAGGAGGGCGCTAAGCTTGTCTTTGGCGGGAAGGAGCGGACCCCTCAGGTAGGCCACAGCGTCTACGGGTTCAGTGAGAAGGTGGTTGCATCGCAATTGGAATATACATTGGCTCATCTTTCGGATGATGATTTGATTGCGCTCAACGATACCACTGAGGCAGAGGTGAAATTTGAAACAGACACCGGAATTAGTTTCCTTGTCACCAATGCTTTCACTTCCAAACCGATTGAGTTGACGTCGGGAGAGGGAGAGGTGTCGGTTGAAATGATGGGCGATCCGGCTGAACAAGAGTAAAAGAGTCCAAAAGAGTCCAAAAGAGGAAAGATCAGACCATGACCACACCGGAACTAGCAGTGATGCCGCAACAAGAGATCGACGCAGAAGATGAAACGCGCGATGATGCCTATAAAGCCAAATACGGCGAACACTGGGATCAAGTCGTCGAAAACGATGATGGCTCATTGACCGTTGATCTCTACCGCCCCAAAATAATCAAGGGCAAAGAGTTCAAATTCGTAGACTTCAAAGCGGAGCCCACCGGCGCTGATGTTCTCGCGAGTCAACAGCAAGGCAAAGACACACTCGAGCAAACTGAGATTCTAGTTGAGAGAATGACCGGGATTGACCGGAAAAACTTTCGACAACTGCACTCTGCAGACTATTTGATGATAGCGACTATAGCGGGCATCCACATGGGAAACGCATCCCGGATCGCTGGGAAGAGCAGCTAAGCGATCTGGCTTACCATTACGGATGGTCCCCCGCTATTGTGCTCGCTATGACGTTCCCCGAAGTCAGTTTTTGGAGAAATGAACTCTACCGCATTGTAGGGACTGAAGATGGCGGATCTACAAGTAAGTTTAGTTCTAAGGGCCGTCGATAGAGCCTCCGCTGCACTCAATCGAATCAAGAACGGCTTCAAGGGACTGACTGCCGCCGGTAGCGAAGCACAGCGATCCTTCAAACTAGCAGCAAATGTTAGGCAGGCAGCGGTGGCTGTTCAGGGATTCGCTCGCGTAGCCCGGCGCGCAGTAGCGGCGCCTGTAAATGCGTTTGAGTCATTTGAGGCGAAAATGCTCCGCGTCAAAGGATTGAGCAAAGCAACCGATCAAGATTTTGCGAGGCTTACCGCGAAAGCCATAGAGCTAGGAGGGGCCGTCGGTGAATTTTCAGCCGAGCAAGTCGCGGGGGGTATGATTGAGTTTGCGATAGCCGGTACCGAAGTTGATGATGTTATGGCTGCGCTTCGCCCTACGTTGGATCTTTCAACCGCAGCCGGAGTGTCTCTCGCGAGATCTGTTGACGTTGTAACGTCTACACTAGGACAATTTGGATTAGAGGCCGATCAGACCCAGAAGGTTGCGGATATATTGTCCGCTACGTTTACCGGGTCTAAAACGACACTAGACACTGTTGCCGAAACATTCAAATTCGTTGCGCCGCTGGCCAAAGAGGCGGGTCTTGAGATTGAACAAGTTGCAAAACTAACGGGCACATTAGGTCAGTCCGGGATTGATGCAAGTCTTGCGGGCACTGCATTAAAAGGTTTTCTCTTCGGCATCACGGGACCGACGCCTAAGGCGCGTAGGGCATTAGACTTCTTGAACGTGTCCTTTAGGGAAACAAAAGACGGCGTTACTAAGCTCAAAGATCCGATCCAAATCATGAAAGAGTTGGGAGGTGCACTGGATAAGCTTCCCAAGCCTGACAAGATACCGGCACTCAAGGCTATCTTTGATAAACGATCCGCTACGGGCATAGCGGCGCTAATTGCGTCCGTCAAAACGGACAAGTTTGCAAAGTTTGCCGGCGAGGTCGACAACGCAGAGGGAAGCCTAACTAAACTCACGGACACAATCCGGGAAAGCAGCATCAATCAAACCGAGCAAATGACGTCAGCCATGGATAACCTCGGGATAGAGGTTGGCTCTAACATGTCTCCCATCCTGAATCGACTCAAGGCGCTGGTTAGAGACATGGCGATCGGCATTACACAGTGGGCAAAAGAACATCCCGCCCTGACCAAAGCGATCGCCGTCGGGACCATAGCGGTTGCCGGGATCACAACAGTCTTAGGCGGTGCCCTGATCGCGCTCTCAACTGTGATCGCCGGAGTTGCTGCGCTCAAGATCGGTTTAGCTTTGGGGCTTATCCCCTCGCTGGGCGGGGTCATTATTGCATTTAAGGGCGCTGCAATTGCTGCCCTAGCTTCGGTACCTACTTTCGCTGCCGCGGCAGTATCGGCTGGCGGGATGGCTATCGCGGTAGGGACTGTGTTGGTTCCGGTGCTAGCGGTTACTGTTGCGCTAGCCTCCCTTGCCAATCTGATCTTTGTGGTCAACGAAAACTGGGATGATCTCAAGGCCTCGTTTGAGGGCAGCGGGTTTTTCAAGAACCTACTCGATAAACTCCCCGGGGGACGGTTCGACCAAATCGATGATGCACAGCAACGCGCGATAGCGTTTGACCGAGTGCAACAGGCCCGGCAGCAACGTATCGACGCCGGAGTTGCCGTTACCGCAGAACAGGAAGAGAAGTTTCGCAGGCTCCGACGAGAGAACGTCGCCGACCTTGAAACGCTGGGCATTGCGCCGATCGCCCGATCGGATCGGAACGCTCGCCTGGTGGTCGATGTTCGGGGCAGGGATGGTGCTAGCGCGGAAGTGGTCGAGTCCGAGGCGGGTGGTGGGATTGATCTGGACGTCGCTTCCGGCGGAACGGCCTTAGGGGATTAAATGGGCTGGCGTGAACGACTACCTGTAGACGGTCTCGGTTCCTTTCGTGGCGTCGGGTTCCTGATCGGCGTTGTGAAAACGGGCCTAGGCCGTAAAACCGTGACCCATGAGTTCCCAGGCAACCCCCTTCCCTTTGTTGAGGACCTAGGCAAGCGCCCGTTGCGCACCACGTTCAACGCGTTCCTTGTGGGCGATGATTACGATCTAGACCGCAACGACTTGATCGCAGCCTTTGAGGAGGAAGGCCCGGG